>ERZ795052.479-NODE-479-length-60866-cov-12.547006_pt1 | contig 60866 bp, 50 predicted proteins | sample MGYA00375136_ERZ795052 | MGnify/ENA primary metagenome ERZ795052 (study PRJEB30181, sample SAMN05720156) | activated sludge metagenome | isolation source: Anaerobic digester | place: Japan | collected 2015-05-26 ... | reverse complement strand
GCTATGTGTGTGAAACTCTCCAATTATAACTGTTCAAGAAAAGGGGAGGTTGACAAACACTGTAAAAATACTTTTAGGAGCAGGTGCAAATCCAAATGTAGGGACAAAAGATTATGGAATTTCACCTCTACATGGAGTCTTTATTTTTTATGATGATGATTGGAAAAATAATGAGATTTTAAAAATGCTTGTTGATTACGGGGCTGATGTTAATTGTCAAGACAAAGAAGGTAACACGCCACTTCATCTGGCAATTTTGTATAATGCAGATATTTCAATCATTAAATACTTTTTAGATGCTGGGGCATTACCAAGTCTACAAAACGAGCGAGGCCAAACGGCAATTGACATTGCAGAAACTTCACCGAATCCCAGCCAGCCATTGATAAGTTTGCTTAAAGAATACGAAAAATAAAACTGGATGTGTCTTATGCAAAAATACATCTGACAACTGATTCAGACGTTTGGCGAGACAGGAACATATTAGGTTTGCTCTTTTATAAGTAAAGATTGACGGATTATGGATGGGTTCGACAGAATCCAAAGTCGAAATTCTATAAATTTTCGTTGTCGGCGCAAACTGTGGGCGTGTTGCCTATGAAAACCTGACGTTTCAGGCGACACGGGTATAAACGTGATGCAGACCGCCAAGGATGGACGTTTTGACAATTTGACCTTGCGTTTGAACAGGGCGAGGGACGGGCGAATCCTTGTTCAGTGACATGTGTATACGGCTGACATTGTAATAGTTTTCGATAAAATCGGTCAATACTGGTAGCAAATGTTTTGTTCACAATGATTACGTTATCCGAGCATTCCCGGCCAAGTATGTCTATGACTCGTTTGGCAAAAATTTTTCATCTATTTTTTTCATCAGGGCATTGACAAATTTTTTCCCGTTTATTATTCTTGCTGATTTAGTAAGGTTCAGGGTTGCAACGAGCTCTGGTTTGTCCATCTCCCTCCGAAGCCCTCCTTAGCGTATTCGTTTAACTTCATTGAAAGGAACGGCTTATGATGTTTCCAGTTAATGGTCATTTTCATCGCATCAAATCGTTTTCGATTCTTGGTGGGTTTCTGGATGGATTAGAACTTGATTTTGACGCCGGATTGAACTGCCTTATTGGACACCGCGGCACGGGCAAAACAACGGTTTTGGAGTTTGTCCGGTATGCCCTGGATTCCTTCCCTTCAGGAGAGAAGGGTATAGTTTCCAGGAAACATGTCGAATCGCTCGTCAAAAACAACTTGGGGGATGGACGCATCCGCCTGACCATCGAGACTAAAGACGGCCTGGAGTATGTCATCGACCGAACCGCCAGCGGCGATCCGATGGTACTCAATGCCGATGGAACGCCCACGGATATTTCAATCAACACTGGCGGGATTTTTAATGCAGATATTTTCAGCCAAAACGAGGTCGAGAATATTGCCGATAGTCCCCAATCCCAATTATCTCTTATCGATAACTTTCGGGCTACCGAGATTTCGGAGATCTATGCTCAAATTGCCACACTGAAATCCCAATTACAGGCCAATGCCAATGAAATCATCCCCACCCAAAAGAATCTGTTCGGGCTGGCGGAGGAGTTAAATACCCTGCCAGGCATCGAAGTGAAGATTGCGGCGCTTGCTGGTCCCAAGGACGAAAGCACCGCCCATGTTAATAAAGCCCATACAGACCGCGCTTTACGGGAACGTGAACAGCATGTGTTTGGGGAACTTTCGGATTTACTGGATAAATATAAAGATTGGTTCGACAGTGCTATAGGCAAATTTGCCCGCCAGGTAAACGGTCTGATCACCGCAGACTTTCTGCAGGGCTCCAATGGTCCGATATTCCAGGGCATTCAAGCAGATATGGTCGCCCTCGGCGGCCGTTTGGATGTCCTGTTTAATCAGGGAACCGATACGATCCAAACTCAGCAACAATTGCTGGAAGTAAAACGGCAGGAACTGTCCCAACTGCATGATAAACAAGAGCTTGCGTTTCGGGACCTGATTACCAAACATACTCAGGCCCAAGGAGTCGCCACAGAACGTGCCAACTGGGAAAAGAAGCGTAACGACCTGCTGGTCAAAAAACGTAAATCCCAGCAATTGCAGGAACAGTTACAGCAACTGCAAACCAAACGTAAAGACATGATGGAACGGTTGCAAACGCTGTATAATCAGCGTTTTGAAATCCGCAAAACCGTAGCCCAGTGGATTACTGAAAATGTCTCTTCGCCGATCCGTGTGCAAGTAGACCAGTTTGGCGACCGTTCGGAATACCAGAACCTGCTTCGGGACTCTTTGAAAAACAGCGGCATCCAACACGGGGTGGTCGCCAAGAAAATCGCCGACCTGCTGCCGCCGAACGAAGTAGTGTCTATTCTGGAAAATGGTACTGCTGAGGACTTGGAAACTGGCGCTGAACTGAACACCTCACAGGCACAGAAGGTTTTTACGGCATTGAAATCGTCGGATATTTTTCTGACCCTGGATGTTGTGGAACTGGCGGACCTGCCAAGGATTGAATTGAAAGATGGCGATGAATTCAAGAATTCCTTAACCCTCTCGACTGGTCAGAAATGCACGACCATCCTGCCCATTCTGCTATTGGACAGCGACAATCCCTTGCTGGTGGACCAGCCGGAGGACAACCTGGATAACCGATTTATTTATGATACCGTGGTAGACAGCATCCGCAGGGTCAATAAGCGTCGCCAGATTATCCTGATTACCCATAATCCGAACATTCCGGTACTGGGAGAGGCATCGCAAGTTTTTGTGCTCACGTCCAATGGACAGCATGCTCGTGTCCTGAACCAGGGCAGTGTCGATGCCTGCAAAGAAGAAATCATTAATCTGCTCGAAGGCGGCCGGGATGCCTTTATTCAGCGCAAGCAGAGGTATAACTACTGATGGAAGCCGACACGATGTTTACCCAGTGGCCCCGGCTGATTAAACAGTTGCAGGATAATCCTGATTCTCTGCCAGTCTCGGTACGGCAGCAATTGGCGGACTCCTTAGGGCAGGAACTGCTGCAGGGAACGATTGCGTGCAATGAGACACTTTTTCTGGAACTGGCTGAACAATTAACAAAAGATCCGGACTGGCAGGTTCGTTTGGCTGTCTCGCGGCAGTTGTATCTTTTTGACCCGACCGACTGCACCGATTTGATTATTCGCCTGTGTAGCGACGACAACACCTATGTCCGCAAAAATGCCGAACGAGGCCTCAACCGCCAGGTCAAATTTAAGCAGAAACGCTCAAAAGAAAGTCAGCTGTCCAAAGACTATCTGGCCCAAATCAAGAAACTAGTCGGCCAATACGGACCGGACATTGCCGACAAAGTTCATCTCTTGGCAGAATACCGGTATTCCCTACTGGCATCGACATTGGCACATGATTTTAGGAGTGTTTTGACGACCCTCAGCGCCAATGTGGAAGCCCTCTTAAAGGAACATCCCCGGCACAAACGAACTAAATCCATTCAGGATGACCTGGTGCTTTTGGAACAGACCATTGAGAATATGGAACTTTTTGTCAAACCCTTAAATGTGGTAAAACAGTATGAAAATATCGACGAGATTATCGATGCGGCGGTTGAAAAAGCAAAGGTCAAGATCGCCAAATTGGGCTATGATATTTCTTGTATTCAGTTGGAAGTACCAAAGCCGGAAAGAATCCGAATCAATATTTCCCGGCCGCTGCTCTTATTGGCATTAACAAATCTGATTAAAAACGCTTATGAATCATTTGCCTCGGACGGGCAGGAATTGAAAGAAGGGACGATTCGTATTCATGTCATTGTTCGGGGCTATGAAATTCAGATCATAGTGAAGGATGATGGACCGGGAATCGAGCCACAGATTTTGGACAAATTAAGCGCCTTTATGCCCATAGACATTAATAAAACCAAGCGGGAAAGCACTGGCTTCGGCGTGTGCACTGCCTATCGATATATTGTGGCGAATAACGGCACTTTTGAAATCGACAGCCAGGTTGATGTGGGAACGACTATCACCATGACTTTTCCGTTGAAAGACACCGATACACCGGAGGAAACCCCTTGAAAATTCTGGTTGTAGAGGACGACCGCAAGATTAAAACCGAAGTAATCGATGATGTTCTGGCATCCCTGGGCTATGAGAACGATTGGGCAACCAATCAGCAAGAGGCGCTGGAGATGCTTGGAAATAACGGTTATGATCTGGTACTGCTGGACCTGCAAATTCCGGCTCGCTCCAGCAGTGGCGCTGCCAGTTCCGAATTTGGAAAGTATCTACTGCGGCAAATTCGGGACCTCAAGGGACATGGTAATGTCCCCGTGGTCATTATGACCGGCCATCACCAGGATGGCTTAGATATGGCCGCTGATTTGATTGGCATGGGCGTCATCGACTTTATCTCAAAACCCTTCCCACTCAAAGGTCGCACCCTCGCCTCTGTCATCGAAAAAACGCTTCAGAAATATCAAAAATCCAAAGAAGCCCAGCCCCCTAAACCGGAAGGCACATTTACCGGCGGTGAAATGGCCTTTTACCCTGACCGCATCGAATTGTGTGGCGTTAAGATTTTTGGCAGTAAGACTGTTGCTTCCAGAGAAATGCTCAAGGTTCTTGCCGAAACAAAATCCGACGGGACTTATCGAAATCTTGGCGGTGACCAGATTGCTGAAAAAATGGATGCGGAAAATGGGATTGGTACGGTTACCGGCTGTGCCCGGACCATCCGTCGACAAACCGCACAAATCCTGAAAAAGCACCTCAATGTCGAAATCGGCGAGAATGATTTGCTTGAACATTCCGACCAAGGTTACCGACTAAACCACCGGATAACGGTCAGATTCTGTGACCAGCCCGAAAATTCATGGGGTCATAATGACAATTTAAGGGGTCAAAATTCTGTCCCTACAGACGATTTAAGGGGTCAAAAAACTGACCCTATAAATTTAGGGGTCAGTTGTAGGGTCAAAACACGCTGTTTATGGATATTGGAGGAGCTGAATAAAGAACGAAAATTGCGGCGGGAAGATGTTGAAAAGGATTTAAATTGCTCGGATAAGACGGCTCAGAGGGCACTGGACATTCTGAGAAATGATGGTTTAATTACTTTTGAGGGTTCGAAGAAAACGGGCTTTTATCGGCTGATGGAAAAGCAAAAGATTCGATAACTTCTTGAAATAACGTGTTTTGTGACAAATACTCCTGACTTGCTATGATGAACTCCTGAACTAAAGGTTCAAACGTATGACAGTCGCTCCGACTGTCTTTCAGCAGGTAAATGCGGGGCATATTTGCCCGCTCTTGGCTGGTCCTGAGGGCTGCAGGATTATTGATAATTGCCGGCAATTCAAACGAAGGGCCGTCGTCTCGGTTAATTCTTCAGATTATCCGTCTATTTACCGGCCTGTTTTTCACAGACCAAGTTCCCTGTACTCCTGTTAAAAAAACACTTGTGCCGCATCGACTGTTCATGCAGCACAAGTGTTCCTGCGGGCAGTTGTAATTTCTTATAATAGAAGCCGGATCGCGGCACCTTGATATGCAGCTGACTGCATTTAAGCACCCGGTCCCATCATCAATAACGGATCTATCGGCATCATTTCAGGCATTGCCGGCTGCATAAAGCCCGGACTTAACTGCTGGAGGGCCTGCTGCTTGGCATTCTGAATTTCTTCGTAATCCCGGCGTATATCCACGCTCCAATTGGTTCTGCCGACAGCTATCTGCTGCATCCTTTGTTCCTTGTCATAGTAGAGCATCTGATAGACAGGGCGTTTGTTCCATAAAGCCTTTTGGATAATATCAACCAGCATTAAATCGGTTGTAAAATCAACCTTTTGGGGCTGTCCCAATTCGCCGGCCATCATCGGCATAAACTCGCCCATAACCGCCGGAGCAGTCTTGGGATCGGTTTTTTTGTCAACATCTTCTACTTCATAGCCGATAATTTGGCCGGGATACACATCAAAGTCAAAATCCCGCCATTGTCCTAAATAATATTTGTCCACTTCCACCTTGACCCCTTCGACTGCTTTGGAAGCATCTGCTTTAAGGATAACTTCCATCGGGAAAACATAAACCCGCTTGGGAACATATACTTCAGGCGTAGGATCTGTGTAGGAACTCCATAGGACAGTTTGGTTTTTAAAAGCCACCTGATCGCTTTGGAACCAATCCTTGCCGGCGATGGGATTAAATACTCCCAGACGAATGCGGTACTGATAGGTTTTACCGGGCACTGCCGTATCATCATGCGCCCAGACCAGAAGCGGATCTTTACGGATTTCGATATTGTCTTTTTCCTTCAGGATTTCTTTCTGCATATCGTTCTTGACATCCGTTATTGTCCGTTCCTTGCGGACTTCAGGACGCAGTAGAGCAGGATTTTCGAAACCCGGTCCCATCAGCAGCTCATCTTGTCCTCCCCTGCGGGCAGTGCCGGGACGCGTTTGCTGCTGCTGCGGACGCTGCGGCTGAACGGGCTGTCGGCGCTGCGGGGTTGGCCGGGTTGGGTCCGTTACATTGGGAGTCGTACGCTGACGGCTCTGTTCTTCGCGGCGCTTGCGTTCCTGCGCCTGCTCTTCTTTTTTCAGAATATCAAAGGCTTCCAACAGGAATTTAGGCGGCATCCATTCGGTACGGCTGATAGTGAATGTATAGGCTTCAGGCTGCAGGATATCAAACTGAACATTGGTATTTTCAAACTGGGACCGCCAGATGCCGACTCCAAGCTGGGCCTGTTCGAGAGTCATCGGCAGCTCTTCTAAAAGCTTTTTGTAGGCATCGATTTTGGCACGGGGTACCGTCTCCCAATCTCCCCACGTTCCATCGCCCTGCTTGACGCGCCGCTGCAGCTCGAGTTTGGCAAAGACCGGTTTGGCCAAAACAGGATCCTGCCACGAGGATTTAAGCCGCGGCCCTTTAAAACTCTGCATAAAATTATTATAAAGGTTCTGGACATTGAGCTTGGCCGAGACGGTTATCAGGTCTATATCTCCCAGCTCACAAACAACCTGCTTATACGGCCGGTCAGGACCAATCTCTTCCGTCGGCAGCTGGGCAGCGCCTCGCAAAGCAGCTACCGCCACATCGGTCAGAGGCGGTATCTGCGGCAGTGCATACATCCGCTCTTCTTCAATTACAATATCTCCGGCTCCGGGATAAGGCACAGAAAGAGTAGAAAGCTGCGGCACAGCACAGCGCACATACTGGTCAAAATCGGCCAGATAAGTCTTGTCATATACCACGGGAACAGCCGGCTGCTCCATCGCCGGCAGCGCCTGTTCAACCTTCTGCTTGATATAGCGGTCTATATCGCCCGGGCCTAAACGGCGGCGATCAATCTCAACGCTGTAGGGACTTCCGATGACATAGACCCACAGCAGAAACAAACTAATCAGCGCAATCACGCCCAGCACGATCTTATCAATCTGATTTTCAAGAATCCGCAGAATATCCTTGCTTTTCATTGTTCTATTTCCTGTGTTAGCGCAGCTGCTTATTTGTTCAATTGCCCCATGCTACATTTCAAAGCCCAATCCGCCGGCCGGGGCTGCCGGCGAAGAAGCAGCCGGGCCTGATCCCGGCATCCCGGAGGCCGTTTCCAGCCGTTTTTTGACGGGTGCCGGCTTGATCGCATCATACCCTTTCCGATTAAACTGATACTCGCAGACAAGGTCCAGCTTCATCACGGCCCCTTTGCCATAGCGGTAAAGTTCGTGTTCAGCGGCGGATTTGTCGATGACTCTGACATCGCTTTGAAGAATTGTAATCTGATTATGACGGGATTCAACCAGCTGACCGTCTTTGGTAAAATCGGTTCGGAATGTATGCGGCTTTTCGCTGCACAGCTCCTTCATAAACGCCAGCACAAAACGGTTATCCACCAGTACCGAAACGGCAAAATGAATAATATCCATCTCCTCATTGCAGAGCCGTCCGGTAGGCGAAGCCGCCACAAAGATGCCCGGCTGGGCCGCTGTGACATACTGGGGAATGTCCCGCATGCCGGCGGTATAACCGTAATATTCACTGGCCGCATACGAGGAAGACACACCCGCTGCTACAACCGGACCGGAAAAACTCACTCCCATTAGTCGCTTCACAGGCGCATTTGTCACCTGTGCAGATGTGCCGTTAAGTTTTACAATCGTATCAACAATATCTTCATAAATCCAAAAGGCAACCTGCGAATCCCAGCAATCCTGCAGGGCTTGGTCTTTGGATGTATAGCTGTACTTCTCCCAGAAATCATACCAAGTAAATGCTTTGGGGTGTGCATAGACGGAAATCTCCTGCGCCCGCGTCTGACACAAGGCATCCACCATCGGATCCTGGGCAGTACCGGGTCTTCGCACCGGACTGTACGCTTCTCCTATCGGGCGGGCTGCCGCACCGGTTCGGGCACGGATTTCCGCATCGCTGGGGGCATCCAGAGCATGCATTCGTCTTATCAGATCTTCTATCCGGCTGCGGTAACGCTGGCCGAACCCTATATAGATTTGCGAGGATGGATCCGTCGGCTCCGGAAAAATGACATAATCGTATGTAATCAAATCCCTCTGGCTGCTCTGAACAGCCAAGGTTCGTATGCCGGCGGCTTCCTCTTCCAGCTTGTCCATATAGCGTTTGACTTCGGCCGGCTGATCTTTCGATGGAACCTGACTGACAGCAGACTGAACGGAACGAGCCGTTCGGACGCTGTTTTCCATTCTCCCTTTGACTTTATTGCCCAGCCACAGAGTGGGAATAAACATCATCAGTGCCGCAATAGCAATAATCACCGAAGGCAGCAGCGAGGTGTACTTTTTCAGCGTACCAGAAACCGGTTTGAGAAATCCCATCGATATATTCATAGCAAAAAACCTGTCTTAAATCCTGTATTGTTGCGTATTTCCTACATTCCTATCATAGCGCCGGCTGCAGTGCCTTCCGGTTTGGGCGGGGCTTCTTTCCAGACAAACTTTGCCTGTATCCGGAACCAGTAATCCCGCTCAATATACTGCGGGGCACCGGATATGGGATTAAATTTCTTCTTGCCCAGATCTTTGTCAGTCAGCCGGGGATCCGCACTGATATCCTTTTGCGTAATGATATCGAAGGTCTTGCTGATTTCTTCCCCGGTCATCGGGTCAACCAATACGGTTTCAGTATACACATAGTCGGCTCCCCGCCCGCCTACTCCGTAATCGCCGATATAGACCGGCATCGCTGCGACTCCGGTCGGTGACGTTGGTTTCGGAACACGTTCGACTTCCTTGATAATGCCGATGCCCGGCGGAACCGTCTTTGAATCCAAATCAACCAATCCCGTTTCTACTTTAAAATGAGCCACATCGTGCCTGTCAAACAGCTCGAACGGAATACCCGGAAACAATTTGGCCAGATTTTCAAATCGGGTAACAACACCCCAGCGGCTTTGGTCCTCTCCGACACTGACCGGATCGAGCAGTTCGGATATCTTGCGATAGGGGCTGTAGCCCTCGATGAGCAGGGTAAAGCCCATGCCTGTTTTTTCCGTTTGGGTCCCCGGCATAGGGGCACCGGGAATTCCCATATCTCCGCCGGGCATAACAGGCGGCTGCATCATTTCGAGCATCGGATCAATCAAAATAGGCATCGTCGGAGTACGTCGGCGCGGTGTCATCGTTCGGTCCTGTGTGCCCGGCTGCGGAAATTTGGCTTTGGCCAGATCATCGGAATATTCCATTGCGATACGGGTTATAAACAGCAGCTTGCGCTCGGGCCTTGGCACTGCAAGAACACCTTCCACATTGCCGCTCTCGACAGCTTCATAGAGGTCTTTCTGTTCGGGCGTGTTCTCTTTATTGGGCAGGCATTTAACCAGGGTTTCTACGAATTGCGGAACGGCCTGACGATACTTGAAGGACTCCATATATTTCTTGATTTCGTCCTCCAAAGGCTGAAGCCGGCTTTGCTGCTCGGCAATACTGCCGGTGATGGCATTGATCTGACCGAGAATGGCTGCCGCTTCATTGCGCGTGGCCTGATGGCTGTCGTAAGTTTTCAGGTCTTTATAGGCACGTCCAAGACCCAGCACCATCACCGCCAGCAGAACACTGGCTGCCGCCGTAAAGATGCGGGCTTTTCGCGTCCACGCCATAGCCCGGGCAATTTTGCGGGGCAGCAGATTGGTCCGGATTTTGGCTTCGCCCAGCAGCTGAACGCCCAATCCGTATGCAATGCCGAAATCAGAAACATTCTCGTGAAACTTTGCAACCGAAATATCCGGCGACACGGCTAACCGTTCGAATGTGTCGGGCTTGATAACCTGCATGCCGAGAGTTTGAGTCAGATATTTCGACAGCCCCTGCAGCTTCATCCCGCCGCCCATGGCAATGACTTTGCTGAATGTCTTATCCCGGCCTTCGGGGCTGCTGCTGTAAAAGCCCAGCGACCGCTGAATTTCGCTGCCCAGATCGGTATAAACGGATTTCATTGCTGTATAAATCTGCCGCATGTATTTGCTCATCGGCGCTGTCCGCTTGAGCTTTTCGGCGGTTTCAAAGTTTTTATGAAACGCGTCGGCAATGGCTCGGGTGAAAGTGTTTCCGCCGATGCGGATGCTCCGCTGCCAAATTGTGTCCCTCGAGCAGACGGCCAGTGTGGTATTTTCTGCCCCCACATCAAGAATGATCACCGCTTTCTGCGGAAACTGCTCCAGCTCCTTTAAGTCATACACAGCATAATTGTACAAGGCCATCGGGGCAATCTGGACGCAGGTTACACGGAGCTTTTCCTTGGTAAAATGGTCCATTACTTCGGCTATCAGCTCATTTTTTATGGCAAACAGACCAACGGATTTATCAGGACTGTCTTCGGCTTCCATCAGCTGCCAATCCCATTCGACCTCGTTGATATCGAAGGGAATCTGCTGGACAGCTTCGAATTGGACAATTTCAGGGATTTTTTTGGGTTCAACAGGAGGCAATTTAACAAAGCGGGCAAAACTATTTTGGCCGGCAATCGAGATAGCCACCTCGCTTTTGGACAAATCCTTTTCATCGAGCAGCTTCCGCAGGGTCTCGGCAATAATCTGGTCTTTGTCTTCCTGCTGAAGGTCACCCGAAGAAAGGTTTTTCGAATGTTCGATGTATGCAAAATCGGTCACTTCCAGCCCCTGATCGCCATGACGCATCTGGAGCGCCTTGAGGGCATTGGTTCCAACATCGATTGCCCACACACCTTGTGCCGCTGCGGCCATAACTCAATCTCCCAAGATATGGAATAATTACCTGCATTCACAATACGCTGGTTTGCTCTTTTCTGTCTGGACTGTTTTTCGCCCTTTTCCGGAAATTCCAGACCAGCAACAGAGCCAAAACCCTCTTTCAGAGTGAGACAACATTAGATTCATTACCGCCCACATCTGTAAAATCAGGTTTAATAGTGTAATATAACACAGGAATTACCTGATTAACAACCGAAAAATAAGGTAAAATCCGCATATTCGGGACTGTCTGTCTTTTTATACCCGACAAGAAACATCGAGGTTTGTAACAACAATGTAAAAAAACAATTTTACCGGAAAAATTGTGTCTCAGTTTTGTTTTGCCTGTCAGGTTTTCATCGATTGACAGTATCAAGATTTGTCAGCCAGTTTATCCATATATGCCTGTAAAGGTCGATATTCTCGATAAAACCCTCATTGTGTGATCCCTTAAGCATCCCAAACCACTTCGGTTCGTTGGCGGCATCGTAAATCGTTTTTCCGAAGCGAAACGGAACTATCTCATCATCCGGGCTGTGAATAACCAGAATGGGGCAATGGAGCTGTCTGACAGCTGTAAGGGTGTCATATCTGAAACGGCTGAAGAGCCGCACAGGCAGCCAAGGATAATAATGAGAGCCGATATCGGGAATTGAAGTAAACGTGCTTTCTAAAACCAATCCAGCCGGATTGACATCCTTTGCCGTCAAAGCGGCGATGCATCCCCCCAAAGAGCGTCCAAACAGAATAATCCTGCGGGCGGGGATGCCTTTTTTTATCAGCCAATCCCATCCGGCACGGATGTCTTGAAGCGTTCCCTTTTCGGTAGGTTTGCCGGTACTTTGACCATAGCCGCGATAATCCACAATCAGTACGGCCAGTCCTAACTGATGAAACAATTTGAGGGTATCGAGCCGATGGGAGATATTCCCTGCATTGCCATGGCAAAACAGTATAGTCCAGCATTCATTGGCATTATGGCCGGCCGGGATAAACCACCCAGCCAGACGCTGCCCATCGGAAGTGTTCAGTGAGATCGATTCATAGACAAGCCCCGCATCTGCCGGCGTATTGTCATAAGTACGGCTGGGCTGATATACCATGGCCGGCTGGAAAAGATACAGAAGTAAGCCGACACCGCCGTAAACGGCGGCAGCAATAACTGCTATTGCCAAAAGAACACCCATAAATCCGCCTTTTTTATAACGAAGGTAACAGACCGCCGCTGTTAAGACAGCAGCCAATATCCACATAATCCATCGCATCCTGTCTCCATTCTTTTTGGTGTTGCCGCAATTGAGAAAACGTATAAAGTTGATACGGTGTCAGCTGCTTTGAATACGGCATTTTCACTTGTTTTCTTCTTAAAAACCGCTTATTATTTTAACATATGGAAGTTTATAAGGATATGATTCTCCTTACAATATAAAAGGAAATTGTATGTCTAAACTCGCCTTACTTATTCTCACTGTCTTTTCTCTGGTTTCCTGTACCGCTTTATCGGCCGCTTCCGGCAAAAAAACCGGTTCCCCCCTTGACAATCTGCCGCCTTATATGCGCCAGATTACGCACTTCGGCGAGCGAGCCGACTGGTCCGGCGACGGGAAAAAAATTCTCTTTTTAGAACGAACTTTCGGCGATGTCTTTGAGGTTGAGCCGGCCACAGGAATCATCCGGCCGGTAACACATCACTTTTTCCATGAGGGTTTCACCCGGGCGCTATATCTGGCCAACGGTGATATTCTGCTGTCTGGCTCACGCACATTTGATGCTGCCGATCCATGGGCCAGCCGCAGCGAAAAACAAGCGGAATTATGGGTGCTCAGCAAAGACTTGAATGCCCCCGCGGTGCCGCTGGGGGTGCATTGCTCGGAAGGTCCGGCCGTATCACGAAAACGGATGTATATCGCCTGGACACAAGGGAATGCATTCTGGGGGGCTGATATCGTTTATGAAAATGGCAAACCCAAACTTTCCGGCAAGACAAAACTGCTGGATAAAAAAGACCTGCCCTTTGAGTGCGGACTGGAAACCCAGAACTTTCGGCCGCCTGCCGAGGAGGAATTGATATTTTCTGCCTATGACTATCAAGGCACAGAAGTCTGCGGTCTGAACCTCAAAACGGGAAAAATCACCAATTATTCGAATGCTCCAAATCAGTATGACGAACCTGAAGGCATTTTCCCCGATGGGCAATACACGCTTGTCGAATGCAACAAGCATATGGATATTGCAGAGGGCATTCAGGAAATTGATATTTACAAACTCGCCCTCGACGGCTCCGGCAGAATGGAGCGCATAACATATTTTGCTGACTACATCGGCTACAAAGCCACAAATCCGGTCGTCAGTGATGATGGGCGTTTTATTGCGTTTCAATTCGCTAAAAAAGGCGATCCGGCCGGAGTCGGCCGCGGCATTCTGGTCCTTGACATGGCCGCTTTTGAGAAATCGCTTCAGGAGAGAAAATAAACTGTTTGAATTTCACAAAACCTGAATGTTACAGCCGTCGCTTAAAGCGGAGAAACCGCCTGCTTGCATCGCTGCTTTGAATTCTACAGTATTCTGCAGTTCATCGGTGTCATTTATCAGCGCAATAAAAAAGGGAGGCCGGCGCGTTTTATCAAAAATAGGTTGTGGGCCGCACTCCCTGTTGCCGCTGTGCCGTTAGTGCACCTTACCGCGGATGGTACGAGGCGATGTTCGCCAGTATGCACCGGCAACATCTAAATCTTACAAAAAAAAGACGGCTGCGTCAAGAAAAAACTGAAATGTGAAGTTCAATTACTCCGCTTTAACCAGAATATCCATATATTTGACGCCCCATTTACGGGCCTGCTCATGCGAGCTGAAGAAGACGTCGATGCGGTTTCCTTTAATCGCCCTGCCGCGATCCATTACCTTCACGGGCTGACCTGCATTATAGCCGGGGATAATCACTTCTGTTCCAAACGGAAACTTCTTATCGGCAGCAACAAAAACATCTCCCTGCCGGATGCGGTGGCTGCAAGCGGTCCGGCCGTCTGAATATTGACCGCAGCATTTGCTGCACGGACAATAGCCTGTTACTCGCATCCGCATCACCTGCCAGTGTTCGGTCTCTTGCGGTTTTTCATAAGCAGGGGAAGGTTCGGCTGTTATAAGCATAGCAAGCAGCTCATTGTCGCTGATTTGCGAAGGCTCATCCGGCAGAATAGACTGTTCTATATCTTCAGTATCAGGATCCGTCTGAGGAAGAGTTGTCTGGAGATAAACCACGGAATCACCTTCCAGCACCTGCGGTATCACCCACGCTGCCGGCAGTATGCCGGCAAGAAGCAATCCCGCCGCCAGTGCCGTCATCAATTTACTGCCGATGTAAAAACGCCCTTGATTCTGTGCCAAAACAGCACCTTTCCAAATGAACTTCTCTTACAGACGATCTCTGCAGGCAATCGCCTCTTTTGCCAAAACTCAACGCCCTCTCCTGCGTTTTCAGCAAAACCGCTCTGGTAAAATTGAAAAGGCCATCCCTGGCAAATTGATTAAATTATGCAGAACAAAGGTGTTTTAAGCATTTACTGCTGTGGGATTAAAGATACGGAGTATAGTAGAAAAAGTCAAGATTTTTTTGTATCAAATATCACAAAAACGCCCGATAAAAAACAACTTAGAAGACATAATAAGACGGCCTATTAAAAAAAATTTAAAACTTCAGGATATATGGACTCTATAAATAGAGTCCCTTTTTGCTGATCCCCCATTTCAACCGTCAGGAATTACCCCTCTCCCATCCAAAACGAGCCGCGGGCTTCCATGCCCACAGCTCATATACCGCCTGATAAAAATTATCTTGTTTGCAGACGCGGATTCTTCGTACACAAACTACCCTGACTATAGATGTAATCGAAATGCAATCTGCCGGTTAGCATCCACCCAGCATCCAATTGATTCGCATTATATTATAACGCTGCATTTGGAGCGTGCAATCATTTTCAGCGGTTTTTTAAAAAATCAACGGTTTGCCTTTCCTTTGCCGCCGCGGCAGAACAAGAAAACAACAACAGCCGTGATAACAACCACAACAAGCACTTCACTAGGGCTTAACAACACAGCTGTCATAACATCCTTTCTTTTTTGAATGAATCCTTATCGCAAGACATAGAAGCTATCCAGAAGTCTGCGAAGATGCTTCGGCTGGCTGTTCCTGTTTGGCTTTCAGATTGACCGGCAGGTCCAGAGAAAATGTCGAACCCTTTCCCACTTCACTTTCCAAATGAATGGATGCCGCCAGCAAATCGGCAAGCTGCCTGCAGATGGCTAATCCCAAGCCCGTTCCCTCGCCCTTTCGGGTAATCGAACCATCCAGCTGATGAAACTTTTCAAAGATATACGTCTGGTCCTGCGGAGAGATGCCGGGGCCTGTGTCGGATATTGAAATGCGGACAATGGCCGTTTCGGGCATCGCGGCGGAAATACGAACACGGCCTCCTTCAGGGGTAAATTTAATCGCATTGCTCAGGAGGTTATAGAGAATCTGCTGAACCTTGTGCGGATCAGTCTGAACCAGCGGCAGTTGCGGATCTATTTCCAAGTCCACCTGTATTTTCTTCTGCTCGCTCAACGGAGAAAAAAATGCCGTTAATGTTTCTAAAAGCTGAGGGATGCTGGTTTTTTCGATATGCAGGCTCATCTTGCCGGCTTCGGCTTTGGCCAAGTCCAGCAGGTCATTGATCATATTCAGCAGAGACCGTCCGCTGGAAATGATATTCTCGGCCCAGCGGCGGACCTTCTCCTCTTCGGCCTGCGGCTTTTCCCGAATCAGCTCGGCAAATCCAAGAATTGCATTAAGCGGCGTTCTGAATTCATGGGACATATTGGCCAAAAATTCACTTTTGAGCTTGTTGGCCTTAAACAGCTCGATATTCTTTTCGGAAAGCTGGCTGATTTTGGCATCCAGCTGCTGATTGGCTTTTTCGAGTTTGTGCTGCGACTCCATCAGGTTATCCAGCATATGGTTGAAAGCATCCGAAAGCCGTTCATATTCATCGCCGGTTTTGATGGCGCTTCGAATGTCGTAATTGCCTTCGGCTATATTATTGACCAAAGCGCGAAGCTGGCGTATCGGACTGAGAATGACCCTCTGGGTAATAGCATAAAAAGCCACCATTGCCCCTGTAGCTGCCAGAAGTCCCGCTACTACAACCCACAGGCGATTCATAAACAGCGTCCAAGCCAGACCTTGGGCTGTTGTCCGGGCGATTAACAGCCCGATTTCCTGATTTTTGCTGAATACCGGTGCCGGGCCCTGTTCAAAATGGCACCGCAGGCAGTTTTCGTCAGCCAGCACAAGACGCAGATAATGATTTTTGAATCCCCCCTCTGCCGTTCGTTCGGTCCAGGCGATATCACTGATGGAAGCATCTTTCAGCAGCAGCTCAAGCCGCTGGCGTTCGGATTCGCTGGCCTCTTCGGCAGGAATCCGGCCTTCGTTGTCAAATCGGAGCCATCGAATAACCGGCTGAGCACCGGTAATGGCCTCACCGACTTCGGAAAGACGAGGCAGCTGCTGCGGGTCCAATGCTGTCCATCGAAAATGATTTTCATAGACGGCCTGAGTGATAGCCCGGCCTGCATCAAGAGCCGATTTTTCAGTCAGTTTGTTCATCCAGAAATAGGGAATCAGCAGTGCCAAAACAAGGCTGAAAAGCACAGCCCCGCCAAACTGCAGGCGGCATTTCTCCGCAAGCGTAAGAGGCTTGCGGTACACCGCGGTCCGCAACCGCAGGCAGTATCGCTTGAGTTCGGCCAGCATATTTATCCCCGATTATGCCGAAACAGGCAGTCAATTACATTTGACCGGTTTCTACGCTTTTCTGCCCGACCGTCCGTTCAGCTTTCCTTGTCCGGGTCGCTTTCTACCTGATGCAGATGTTTTTGCACGCGCAGATTCAGTTCATCCAGCTGTGATTGTTCAACACTCGACGGCGCATCGGTCAATAAACACTGTCCGCGCTGCGTCTTGGGGAATGCAATAACATCACGAATATTCTCCGTACCAGTCAGCAGCATCGTCAGACGGTCCAGACCAAATGCAATGCCCCCATGGGGCGGAGCGCCGTATTCGAGCGCCTTGAGGAAGAAACCAAAACGGTCCTGTGCCTGCTTTTTAGAGATATTCAGTAAATCAAATACCTTTGCCTGCACAGCCGGATTGTGAATACGCACAGACCCCCCGCCGATTTCCGAACCGTTGACCACCAAGTCATAGGCCTGTGAACGGATATGGGCGGGATCCGTATCCAGCTTGCCCAAATCCTCTTCCACCGGCGAGGTAAACGGATGATGCAGGGAATCATACCGCTTTTCGTCTTCATTCCATTCAAACAAGGGGAAGTCCACCACCCAGACAAATTTGAAATCGTCCGGCTTGAACAAGCCCAGTTCACGTCCCAGCTTGACCCGCAGCGGCGCCAGTGCTTTGTTGGCTGCATTTTCCGCATCTGCCACAAACAGCATCAAATCGCCTTCCTTGGCATCAAACCGCCGGACCAGCTCCAGCAGCTGGTCTTGCGTGAAAAACTTGCTGATGCTGCTCTTGGGCAGAACTTTTCCGCTGTCATCCTTTTCCACTTTCATCCAGGCAAGACCTTTGGCCCCGAAATCGCTGACAAAGGCGGTAAGGGTTTTTTCGATGTCGCTGCGGCTGTATTTGGAACCGCCGGGAGCACACAGCCCCTTGACAACGCCGCCCTTTTGAACAGTCGAAACAAAAACCTGAAACGTGCTTTGGGCTGCGATATCCGAGATATTCTGCAGCTTCATCTCAAACCGCATATCCGGCCGGTCAATCCCGTACTCCTCCATCGCCTGCTGATACGTTATCCGCGGCACAGGATTGGGCAAATCCACATTGATAATCTCCTTAAAGATTCGACGGATCAGGCCTTCGTTCATCCGCATCACATCATCGGAATCGACAAAACTCATCTCCACATCAATCTGGGTGAACTCTGCCTGCCGGTCAGCACGCGGATCCTCATCGCGAAAACACCGCACAATCTGAAAATACCGGTCGGTGCCGGCGACCATCAATATCTGCTTAAACAGCTGAGGCGATTGAGGCAGAGCATAGAAGGCTCCGCGGACCAGCCGGCTGGGCACCAGAAAATCGCGGGCACCTTCGGGCGTGCTTTTGCCGAGCATCGGAGTTTCAATCTCCCAGAAGCCGTTCTCGTCAAAGTAATCCCGAGCAATCTTGGTAATACGATGCCGCACAGCCAGTTTTTCCTGCATGGCCGAACGGCGCAAATCGATATAACGGTATTGCAGGCGGATTTCTTCACTGACTTGGTTGGCGGCATCAATCTCAAACGGTGGGGTTTTGGCGGTATTAAGAATTTCCAACTGACAAGCGAGCACTTCAATCTGGCCGGTGGCCAATTTGGGATTTTCCAATCCCTGACCGCGGGGACGCACTTTGCCGGCAACCGTGATAACCCACTCGCATCGCAGCGTGCGGGCAAGCCGGTGCATTTGGGCATCCTGCTCCTGATCAAATACAATCTGAGTCAGACCGGTTTTGTCACGTAAATCGATAAAAACAAGACTGCCATGGTCTCGATACGAATTGACCCAGCCGCTCAAAATCACGGCCTGACCGTCATCTGTTAACCGCAGCTGTCCGCAAAGGTGCGTTCGTTTCAGCATATCATCTCCACTTATACAGTATTTTCCGGCTCGGCATACATCCTTTTGACACCCGTTTCGTTAACAACAACTAAATATCGATAAAGGAGGTACAATACAGAAAAAGCCCGCCTGCGTCAATAAGAATCCCGCAGACAGGCCTGTGCTGATTTTTGACTTTTTTGTGGCCGGCACAGTATATTCGCACGACAGCTGTGGCTTTTTTTATCATGCAAGTTATTGCATGACAAGACATTGCCGCCACTCAGCCCAGCAGTTCATCTATGGCTTCGGTTATATCATCTTTGGAAGTCAGCCCAACCCATTTTTTCGCAACTTGACCGTTTTGGAAAAGTATCAGCGTGGGAATGGCGCTGATGGCGTGCTGAATAGCTGCCTGACGGTGCTCATCCGTATTTACCTTTCCGATTGTTGCTTTACCAGCATATTCAGCGGCTATTTCCTCAATAACAGGGGCAATCATTCGGCAAGGACCGCACCAAGGCGCCCAGAAATCAACCAGCACCACCCCATTGCCATTGACGACTGTATCGAATGTATCGTCCGTTAATTCAACCACATTGCCGGCCATAAATAATCCTTTCGTGTCAGGTATTTGGGTTTTTGTTTCATCCGACGGCATTCTATCGGCGGCTTGTCCACTTGTCAAATACCGTTTTTCATTTTGATTGTATTGCCTGGAAGAGAAGAGCTTTTACTTGCTCAAATCATACTTAATGGAGTAAGAATCGCCGTCAAATTCGGTATTAATTTTGTAGCCGGAATTGTAAAAGATGGTCAGCATCGCTTTATTGGTCGGCAAAACCGTTGCATAGAAGGACTTGACGCCGCGGTCTTTGGCAATGCGGGTCAGATAATCCAGCAGCATGGCCCCCATTCCTTTATCCTGCCATTCGTCCTGCACAATAAACGCCACTTCGGCGACCTGCGTCTTAGGATCGAGAAAATACTGGGCAATAGCGACGATTTCCTCGGCGCCTTCCGGGCCGGGGACAACTCCCACAATTGCCAGATTCTGTTCATAATCAATATTGGTTATTTTCTGCACATCCTTGTGGGGGAATGTTTTGGTATGCGTAAAATACCGCTTCTTAACCGACTCGGAAGATAGGGAATAGAGCATATCGGCCAAAGCCGCCTCATCCGTAGGCTTGACAGGCCTGAAAAATATTTCTGTGCCGTCCTTGAGAGTAACAAAGCGTTCCAGTTCCTGAGGATAGTGAACTTTGTCCCATTCGAGTTCAATTTGGTCCGGCTGCAGGTAGCGCTGGGCTTTGGCTGCCTGAATCAGTTCTTTGCGGAATTTCGGATGGGCAATATTGATCAGCGACAAAACCCGCTGACGAATCGACTTGCCGTGCAGGTAGGCTATGCCGTATTCGGTAACGACATAATGCACATCACCGCGGGTTGTTACCACACCGGCTCCATCGGCCAGCTTGGGAACAATTCGCGACACAGTATCGTCTTTGGCGGTTGAAGGCATCGCAATAATGGGTTTACCGCCGCGCGAACGGGCACAGCCGCGGATGAAATCGACCTGCCCCCCGATGCCGCTGTAAAAGCGGTAGCCCAGCGAATCGGCACAGACCTGACCGGTCAAATCTATCTCCAGACCGACATTGATGCCGACCATTTTGTCATGCTGGGCGATAATGAACGGATCATTAACATACTCGGTCGGATGAAATTCAAAAAACGGATTGTTGTCGATATATTCATAGAGCTTCTGCGAGCCCATGCAAAAGCTGGCAACAACTTTGCCGTTGTTGATGGTCTTTTTAGAACAGGTTACCGCACCGCATTCAATCAGCTCGATAATCCAATCACCGAACATCTCGGTATGAACGCCTAAATCCTTCTTGTCGTGAAGGAATTCGGCCATGGCCTGCGGGATGCGGCCAATCCCGCACTCAATCGTGCTGCCGTCTTCCACCAGCCGGGCCAGATTTCGTCCAATGCGGCGAAGCACATCGTTGGGGGGATCCATCACAACAGTAATGATGGGCTCGTCATACGGCACCATGGCATCGATGTTGTTGACGTGAATAAAGCTGTTGCCCATGGTGCGGGGCATCTGCTGGTTAACTTGCGCAATAACATATTTAGCATTGTCCGCTGCAGACTTGACAATGTCCACTGACACCCCCAGACTGCACAGCCCGTTTACATCCGGCGGGGTAACAGAAATCAGCGCCACATCCAAAGGAATACGGCCGCTTTCAAACTGCCGGGGAATATCGGACAGAAAAATTGGGGTATAATCGCCGATACCCTGCTCGAATGCGCCGCGGACATTCTCGGCAATAAAGAAACTGTTCATCTTGAATTTTTCACGATACTTTTCATCGGCATAAGGAGCATCGCCCATCGTCAGCAGATGAATGATGTGGGCATCGTAGATATGGCTGCCGTATTCCACCAGCGCCCGAACCAGATGCTGGGGCTGTCCGCAGCCGGTGCCGATAAAGATACTGTCCCCCGGCTTAATCAGTTTCATCGCTTCTTCGGCGGTTTGAATCAAATGGCTGTATTTTTGCTTCCAATCAAACACACTCATACTTCCATCCTTCCCGCACGATATTGTGGGTTTTTGGTTCTGTCAGGCCGATCTTATCGCTGTTCCAGCGTCATCATCGCATCAACCGCAATAGGCGTTGTTCCTTCTCTGCCGACGACATACGGATTGATGTCAATTTCCTTAATCTGAGGGAATTCGGTTGCAAGCTGAGAAAGCCGCTGAAGCCCCTCGGCAATGGCTCCAATATCAACACCTTCTTGGCCGCGCGTTCCTTTGAGAACATCATACGTTTTCGTACGCACCAGCATTTGGCGGGCTTCTTCGGCCGTCAGCGGAGCCGGATAAAAAACCACATCCTCCAGCACTTCCACCAGCCGTCCGCCCATGCCGAACATCATCAGCGGCCCAAAACGGGGATCCCGGTTCATCCCTAAAATAACCTCACGGCCCCCAGTGCACATTTTTTCAACATAAATACCCAATATCTTGGCCTGCGGCACTTTCCTGGGTATGCGGTACATCATCAAATCAAATACATCAAGAACTTCCTGATCGCTGTTAATATTGGTTTTTACGCCGCCGACGTCGGCTTTGTGCAGGATATCCGGCGACCAGACCTTCATCACAACCGGATAGCCGATTTGATTGGCAATATTGGCGGCCTGTTCGGGCGTCGCCGCAATGCCCCCTTCGGGCGTAACAAAACCATAGGCCTCCAGAATTTCCTTGGCTTCCATCTCGCCCACCTCTGCCTGCTGCAGGCGAATATGCCGCTCTATAATCCGTTCGACCTTGCGGCGATTAACATTAAACAGCTTGACAACACGCGGGGGGCGTGACTTCCACTCGGCATAGCGCGACATCGTTTTAACAGCACGCACCGCGCTTTCAGGGGAATCATACGGAGGTATTTTGCCGTCCCGCAGGACGCGAACCGCCTCGGCAACTCGGCCGGCACCGAGAAAACAAGCCAGAATGGGCTTGTTGCGGCCGTTCTGATTGGCAACACGCACTACCGCATGAGCCGTCTGTGTGCATTCGGTCATCGCATGGGGGCTGAGCAATACCAGCGCTGTATCTACATTGGGATCTTCCAGCACTGCCTGCAGCGCAAACTCGTAGCGGTCCGAAAGAGCATCACCAAGCAAATCAATAGGATTATTAATGCTTGCTGCCCGCGACAGTTCTTGTGATTGCGAAAGTCGTTTGCGGGTTTCTTCGGAAAACTGGGCCAATTGCAGGCCTTCCCGCTCGATGGCATCCGTTGCCATGATGCCAGCTCCGCCGGCGTTGGCGATAACAGCTACCCGCGAGCCTTTCGGCAGCGGCTGGTAGGCAAATGCTCTGGCGTAATCAAACTGGTCCTTAATCGATTCACACCGAATAACTCCTGCCCGTTCAAAAACGCATTCGTACGCGCTTTCGGTTTCGGCCAGCCGTCCTGTATGAGACGAGGCCGCACGGGCACCTGCGGCCGTAAAACCGGCTTTGAGCAGCAGAATCGGCTTCTGGCGGCTGATGCTTTCGGCCTGCCGTATAAAAGCATCGCCATCAGCAATCGTTTCCAGATAGCCGGCAATCACTTCCGTCTCGGCATCTTCGCCCAGAGCACGGATAATGGTCAGTTCATCCACATCGGCCTTATTGCCGATACTGATAAGTTTGCTGAATCCCAGATGGGTATCCCGCGCCATATCAACAATTGCCGCCAACAGCGAGCCCGATTGGGAAAAATAACCGATTGAGCCGGGCTGGGGCAGATCGCCGCCGAAACTGACATTCAATTTGCGAGATGGCACCATAAGCCCGATACAGTTGGGGCCAATAATGCGAAGGCCGGATGTTTTTGCGATGCGCACTATCGACTTTTCAAGTTCCGCCCCTTCAGGCCCAGCTTCCTTGAAACCGGATGAAATAATGATAACTGCTTTAACGCCCAAGTTGGCACAATCCTGAACTGCCTGCGGGACAAGCTTAGCCGACACAACCAATACAACCAAATCCGGTACCTGTCCAATGGATTTCAAATCCGGATATGCCTTCAGACCCTGAATCTCCGGTGCTGTTGGATTAACAGGAAAGATTTTGCCGGGATAGCCCCCCTTCAGCAGACCGGCAAGAATCTCATAACCAACCTTGCTCGGCTGACGGGATGCGCCCACAATCGCCACGGATTGAGGATTAAAAAAACGATCCAGCGTCATAGGTTCCTCTTAGTCGTCTTGTGCGAGTCGGCAGCAATACAAAATTCCTTGCCGCATCTATCATCCATCCTCTTTTATAGCGTTTTGACAGGCAATTGTAAAGGATTTTTGTCCCTTTTGTGTCGTTATTTGGAACAAAAATCCCCCGAAAGGGTGAAAAAACAGAAAATACTTTACATAAAACGGGATTGTCAGTATAGTACAGCCGACGTGCCGAGGTAGCTCAACGGTAGAGCACAGCTTTCGTAAAGCTGGGGTTGTGGGTTCAAATCCCATCCTCGGCTGTTTCTTTTGGCCTGAAAACAGGAAGATTTAATCCCCTTTACCGCCGTTTTCTTTCCACATTGCCAGCGGTGCGGCTATAAACCAAACAAACGTTGCCCACAGCATTACGTTTTTGGCTGTTTCAAGTGTTATCGCATTTGCCAAAAAAAGCACAGCCGGAGCTACCAGCACAATCAGGGAAATCCAAGCCGTTAACTTTGCACATAATCGCATATTCCAGTTCCTCAGGCCGGATTTTTCTTTTGATAAATAAAACTTAAAACGATATATAAAACCGCTGTCATAAACCATCCCGGCAATGAAACGAAATAAATCTGCATCCGGCCGGAAAGAACAAGCCAGCCGCATACAGCCAGTGTAATGAACCACGCCAGACCTGCTGCCCAATTAAACTGCGATCCGGAAAGCCGGGCATAATTGCTCCGCAGACCGAGCTTGTCCATCAGCCAGAAATCGACAAAAATTACAGCTCCCATCGGCATCAGCACCAGAGCGAATGTCGCGACAAAATCCAGCAGATTCATCGCTACAGCAGGAAACATCCCCGAGACTGTTGCCACCAGACCAATTACCAATGTAACCCAAAAAAGAGGTTTTTTCGGCATAATACCCTGAAATGCCAAACCTGCACGGTAAATAGTCGGATTGGCAGTTGTCCAAGCAGCTACAATAACGCAAATCAGGCCGGTCAAGCCGGCAGCCCGATAGGTCATCGGTCCGGGCAGGACATCGGTATCGGCCGGATTCAGGTGCAGCTGATAGGCATACAAAATCGATGCACAAATCCAAGCCATAAAATGGCCGACATACATTCCTGCCGCCGATGCGACACCATACCAGGACTTGCGGGCATAGCGGAAAACCGACAAATCACTCATTCCGATATGCCACGCCATATTGCAGAACCAGGCAAAAAACATAATATGCCAGAATGTAAACTTAACCTGTCCCGGCAAGGGCGGCCCCCCTTTCCAGATACGCATTTTTGCCAGCGTCCAAAGATCCGAATAAGATTGAATCTCCATATCAGCGGCGTTTAGAAACTGCCGAAAACCAATGAGGCCAAAAGCCAGAAAGACCAAGACCATCCACGGCGCGGCAATATTGGCAAACTTTGCAACCGTTTTATACCCGCAGGCGGCAACAACAGCAATGGTCGTTCCTGCGGCAGCCACCGCCAGAATCCAGCCGATGCTGTTGGGATACAGATCATCAAGACCCGGCATTGGAAACTTAAACCAGATGCCGAAGGCCGTCGCTGAAACCGTGATCATTGCGCCGGCAAGGATGGTAAACATCACGCCGTTGGCCAGATTGTACACCATAACCAGACGGCGGCCGCAGATTTTCTCAAGCTGGTAGTACAGCGTCAGCCGGGCACGGGTTGCTATCGGAGCGCACAAAAACATCCAGCTCAAAACAGCCAATGCATTGCCGACCAGCAGACCGACAATCATATCAAAAGCACTGATGCCGGAAGCAACAAACAGCGGTCCAATCATCAGTTCTGTACCTGCACAATGTTCGCCGGCGTACATTCCGACAAAACTCTTAAATCCCAAAAGGGCATGCGGAGGCACAGGAGTTCGCTCATACTCCGCAGCAGGATGAAAACCGTCAGAATGACAGGATTCGGTTTGCGGGCTATTCTGAGCTGCACCTTGGGTCTGTGCACAGGTGTTTGTTGTATGGTCGGCGTTCACGGCTGTTTTACCCATAGATGGAAGATACCTGCTGTGCATTCGGAAGATTTCGACTCTGGCCGGCGGATTTGCTCTGGCCCAGATAGCCGCTCCAGCCGGCAATAACCGCTGAGGCAATCAGCAGCACAAGCCCAGCCGCCAAAAGCCCCTGTGTTTTTCTGCTGGTCCCTTTCCACTCGCCCAGCATCAAACCCAGCAGCTGGCTGAAGAGAATCTGACTGGCCATCAGCACCGCCCAGCCGATATAGGCGGTAGTCCCCATCATGGGCTCACCGGTTTTAAAGCAGATGAATTGCGAGCACCAAATCGCTCCGGCCAGACCCGCCAACACAAGATTGGCAAGCACAGGAGCATCTTTCTTGACATAATCTCCTGCCGTCTTGTTTTTGAGATTTAAAAAGATGCACCAGACGGCATTGACAACAAAACCTCCCAGCAGCACCACCACCAGCACCGGCATGCCAGCCCAGGCACGGGATGTGTGCGGCTCTGTTGTCATTGCCAGATTCTCAATTTCCGGCCCGCCCTGAAGACCGAAACTCATCGCCGAACTCATCAGGCCTGAAAACAGGGCCGCCAAAATGCCCTTTTTGAAGTTAAACTCTGCTACCGCTTTTTTCTTTTCTTCCTCGGACAGCTCGCTTTCTTTGGACATTCCGGCCATTCCGACAAAGACAATGCCCACCACCGAAACGACTGCCGCCGCCACTGATACAAGTCCCGACGGCGTTTTAAACATCGCCGATACGGCATCAGAACCCTTGAGCATCGGCGGAATGAGCGTGCCGGCAGCCGAACACAGACCGCAGCCCATCGCCAACCCCAATCCGAAGCCCAAATAGCGAATCATCAAACCCCATGTCAAGCCGCCGACTCCCCACGCTGCCCCGCACAGGAAACATTTGATTATTTCGTTCCGCGGAGCGCCGGCCAAAACCGAAAGAACATTGGGCGAGGTCGTCAGGGCCAAAATCCACGGCACAATAACCAGTCCAAAAACCGCATAAACCAGCCAATAGCTTTCCCATGCCCATTTGGTCACTTTTTTAAACGGCAGATAAAAAACGGCTCCGGCCAGACCGCCGAGCATAAAAATCACGATACCAACGGCCGGATTGGCTGCTGCAAGCAGAGTCGTCATCGTGTTCTCCTTAACAGACGGTTTTTATTAGCGTTTTGAAAGAACATCGGCCTCGTATTTTTTCACTTCATCCAACCACGCCATGCCGACAGGCACATTGCGGCTCATGCAGTAGTAGTCCCAGACAGCAGCCCACGGCAGGGTTTTGAGCTCCTCCAGCATCGCCAGCCGGCGGGTGTAGTCCATCTTCAGCTCAATTTTTCGGAGGGTTTCTGTCGGCTCCAGCAGAGCTATCAGGAGGGCTTTTATCATATTGCGCATTCCAATGGTCCAGGCCGCTACACGGTTGATGCTGGCATCAAAGAAATCCAGTCCGATATGCACCTTGTCCAGCTTGCCGCTGCGAACCAGCTCTTTGGCAATGGCCTGCAATTCATCATCCAGAATAACCACATGGTCGCTGTCCCAGCGGACAGGCCGGCTGACATGCAGCAGCAGCTGGGGACAGAACATCATTACCGAGGAAATTTTTTCGGAAATCATCTCCGTCGGATGAAAATGCCCTGCATCCAGACAAAGAAGTTTCTGCCGCGAAACAGCATAGCCCAGATAAAACTCGTGCGAACCGACTGTGTAGCTTTCGGCACCGATACCGAAAAGTTTGGATTCCACCGCATCCAGATTGTGAGCAGGATTCACTTTGACCGCAAAAATTTTATCCAGCGAATCCATCAGTCGCAACCGCGGCGAAACACGGTCAACAGGGACATCTTTGTAGCCGTCGGGAATCCAGAAATTGGTGACCGTGGTGCTGCCCAGCTGCCTGCCGATGGCAGCGCCGATTTTGCGGCAGGCGATGCCGTGCTCAATCCAGAAGTTGCGGATACCCTTATCGGGATGACTTAGGGTAAATCCATCGGCAGCCTTCGGATGTGAAAAATAGGTGGGATTAAAATCCATCCCCAGCTTATTGGCCTTGGCCCAGTCAATCCAGCTCTGGAAGTGGCGGGGCTGCATTTCGTTGCGGTCGATATATTTGCCGCCGTTATCAATGTAGCAGGCATGCAGATTCAGCCGATGCCGGCCGGGAATCAGACTGAATGCCTTTTCAATATCGGCTCGAAGCTGGTCAATCGTGCGGGCTTTGCCGGGATAGTTGCCGGTGGCCTGAATGCCGCCGCCGGACAGCTCTGCCCCGACCGTTTCGAATCCGCCGACATCATCGCCCTGCCAGCAATGCATCGAAATCGGGATGGCCGCCAGTTTCTTGAGAACCTTGTCTGTATCGATTCCAATCTGGGCATACTGCTCTTTGGCTATGCTGTATGCTTTTTCAATAGTCTTTTTCGTCATTGGCATCTCCTGTAAAAGGCGTTTGTGTTGGCACTAAATCCGGGCTTTTTTGAGCTTCATAAAACGTTCAAACGGCGCCTCCCATGCAGCCGTATTTTTCGGAGCATAGGTATGCATTTCAAAGGACTGGCGGATGATTTTTCTTGCTTCGGCCAGCGACGGGATATGCCCCAGTCCGATCGCCTGCATCGCAATATTTCCGATAACGGTGGCTTCCACCGGGCCGGTAATGACCGTGGTACCGGTGGCATCCGCCGCCAGCTGATTGAGCAGCGTATTCTGTGTGCCGCCGCCGACAATATGCAGCTTTTCAATTCGGGTACCGTAAATCTCGCAAAGCTGCTGCATCACCAGCCGATACTGCAGCGCCAGACTTTCCAGACAGCATCGGACATAAGCCCCTTCCGAAGCAGGAACAGGCTGGCCGGTCTTGCGGCAGAATGCGGCGATGGCCTCGGTCATCGAAGGCGGATTCATAAACATATCCCGGTCGGGGTCAATTAAGCTGGCAAAGGCCGGAGCTTGCGCAGCCATCTGGGTCAGTGTGCCGTAATCCAGCTCCTTGGCAAAGGCCGCACGGCAGCGCTGGACCAGCCACAATCCCATAATATTTTTGAGAAACCGAATCGTATCAAACACCCCGCCCTCATTGGTAAAGTTGTACTCGAAGGCCTTGGGAGATGAAACGGGGCTGTCGGCTTCAATCCCCATCAGCGACCATGTACCAGAACTGATATAAGCCCAGTTTTTGCCCTCTGCCGGCACAGCCGCCACAGCCGAAGCAGTATCGTGCGTGCCGGGGGCGATAACCGGAATCGGCCCCAGACCGGTAACAGCCTGCAGATGGCTGCTGATAGGCCCGATTGTGGTGCCGGGCTTGATTAACGGATGCAGAATCGACGGCGATACGCCGATGGCCTTGAAAATGTCTTCATCCCAGCTTTTGGTCTTGAGATTAATGCCCTGTGAGGTGGTGGCATCGGTGTACTCGTTGGTGAGTTTGCCGGTAAACAGATAATGGAAATAATCGGGTATCATCAGAAAATGAGCGGCATTTTTGAGCGCTTCGCTTTTTTTCTCAGCCAGAGCCAGAAGCTGATAGATAGAATTAAACTTCAAAAACGCAATACCGGTCTTTTCATAAATGGTTTCAGACGGAATCCGCTTGAAAAGCGTTTCCATCATCCCATCCGTTCGGCTGTCGCGATAGGCCACAGGCAAGCCCATCTGGGTTTCGTCCCTGGCCAGCAGCACAAAATCCACCCCCCAGCTGTCCACGCCGATGCTCTCAATGGGCACATCCGAACCGGCACACTTCTTGAAGGCCTCCAGCATCGACTCATACAGGCGAACCAGATTCCAGCAGTACTGGCCGCCGATGGGGACCATTCCATTGGGAAAACGGCTGATTTCTTCCAGACGCAGTTTGCCATCCTGCAGGATGCCTTTTACGACCCGGCCGCTTTCGGCCCCCAGATCAATGGCTGCATAGGCATGTACTTCGGCCATAAAGTCCTCCATTATTGCTTGGTTAACTGATTTTTACGGTACGACTCAACTTCCCAGTTTTCAATAAATTGCCGCGCTGTGTCGGTCATATAGTCCACACCTCCGAAGGCAGCCGCCAACTGCCTGACCAGCCCTCCATCCTGTGCCAGTTCCAGCGCCAGACGGGCTGCCTTGGGGCTTGTTGAAACTCCAAAAACGGCCTCATCAAAGATCATTACCTGCGGGGTGTATCCATATCGGGATTGAAATGCTTTTATGGATTCTGCACTCGGGCGGCCGACAAACGGATAGGATTTGGCATAGACAATGTGGTCGGGCGTCAGCGGACCTGCAGCTGGTTCGAAAAAACCACTGGCAGCAATATGCACAGATTCATCCTGCACAGCCGCGCTGATAAGCTGTCGGGCACGGTCTGTCTGCCCTGCTGATGGCATAGGCCCCATCTGAAGGTCAACAGATATGCCGGCAGCTGCATATTCGGCTTCCAGCCGGCCCATGACTTGGGCATATAAAGAGCGAATTGTCTCGGCGTTGTCAGCCGCAGCAAAAAGACCGTGATTTTTAAGAAAAATCAAGGCCGGCTCTCTGCCGTACGCCTGCCGGTATGTCTGAATCTCCCGGCGGACCCGCATGCAGAGCGTATAGCCCGGATCGATATAATCCAGCCACAAGGCATCGGGGAAGAGCTGACGGCAGACAACAGAGCCGTTTTTTGAGCAGGTCATTCCGTTGACAAGGGACGGATGCGTGTGTACAACAAAACGTGCTTCTAAGGCATTGTGGAGAGGGGCCTCGACAGAAGCCCGGCCGGAGATGCCGGGCAAGACGGCTTTTTCCATTTTTTCCTTAACCAGCGCCTCGCGTGCGGCCGAATCCGGCGGGGGTTCTATTGTATACAATTCAGACAGCTTATGCCTGTCCAGGGCGATAAAGTCGCCGGGCTTCAGATCTGCCAGTGTCGTTCCGGACGGCTTGACCCAGAGCGTGTGCGCATCTTTGCAGGAGGTATTGCCGCCGCCACCGCAAACATAACGCCGCGTGCCGAACTCATGCGATAATACCGTAATCGTGTCAAGGATGTCCAATCCGAGTCCTTTCAGAAAATCAAGCAACCTTCATTCTTATAACAGCAAGTCCGGCAATTTACAACTCTTTCTCCCCCGCCCCAGCAGCAATACAATGCTCTACTTGACGAAACGAATCTGCCGGATAAGAGTCAATGTATCCTGCACCTTGCGTGTTATGCCGGCGAAATCACCAGCCGCCACAAGCTCTTTGGTAATCAGTTTGGAGCCCATCCCCGCACAGGCAATACCGGCATCAAACCACTCTTTTAAGCTTTCCGGCGTTGGGGAAATGCCCCCGGTCGGCATCAGTTCAGCCCAGGGGCAAGGCCCTTTAACGGCTTTGGCAAAAGCCGCTCCGCCGACCTGACCGCCCGGGAAAATCTTGCAGATTTCCACACCCAATTCGTGGGCTTTGTGAATTTCGGTAACCGAACCGCAGCCCGGGCAGTACGGTATTTTACGTTTATTGCACAGCTTGGCTGTTTCCTCATCCAAAAGCGGCCCGACTATAAAATCTGCACCCGCAGCAATATACATCGCCGCCGTCGGGGCATCGCAGATAGAGCCGACTCCCAGAATCACCTCCGGCCGCTTACTGTCGCGGTATTCGGTCAGTTTATTAAAAACATTGATGGCCCGGTCGCCCCGATTGGTAAACTCCACCACCCGCGCCCCGCCTTCGGCACACGCATCAATGATTCTGCAGGCAGTTTCAGAATTGGGATTGTAAAAAACCGGAACAAGTCCGATTTCCTTCATAACTGTCAAGGTTTGCAGTCTGCTGTAACGCGCCATTTTTGATGCCTTTCGAATTCTTCTAACAGAATTTTTTACCAGCTTCAACCGCCGCTTTCTTACCCAAATTGCCCGCATACTATAACACAGGATAAGATTTCAGGAAAGAGAGCAAAAATGACTTTTTTTCTATTCAGGATAACAACTCGGATTGACGATATTTTATGTCTGCATATGTCCCGATAAAACAGAGTTGATTTTGGCAAAATTCGATTGTATCATTCCAAGCTGGAGAATCAGATTTTTCTTGCAGAAGGTAAAGACTATGTCCCGCGGAGAACCGCTTATTCGGCAATGGAATTTATTGAAAGCCCTTCAGGCTTATCACTATGGATTGAGTGCAGACGAACTGGCCTGCCGGCTGGAGTGCAGCAAACGGCAGGTCCAGCGGGATTTAAACGTCCTTCAAGAAGTCGGCTTTCCGATTTCGTATGAGCAGCGGGATTTCGGCAAACGATTTTGGAAGCTGTCGCACCATTTTATAGAGAGCGATAAGCTGATTTTCTCGGTTACCGAGATGCTGAGCATCTTTCTGAGCCAGAAACTGCTGGCGCCGCTGGCAGGCACACAATTTGGTGAAGGTCTTGACTCGCTGTTTGAAAAGATTAAAGCTACTCTGACCCCTCGTGCATTAAGCCATTTTACCCAAATGGACAGCACGCTGCTTGTTAAAAGCCATACGTTCAGCGACTATTCCGCCCACGACAAAACCATTCGGCTGCTTACCAAAGCAATTCAGGACTCTGTTGTCGTAAATCTGACCTATAAATCGCAGAGCCGTCAGAAACCCTACCAGACTCGCTATCATCCGTATGGAATGGTCTTTTTTGACGGCGATTTATACTGTATCGGTCTGATGGAGATTTACGGCCAGATTCGAACCCTAAAGCTTAACCGCATTATCAGCAGTGAACTGACCCCAGACAGATTTCGCAAACCTGCAGATTTTTCCATCCAAGAACAGATGGAAGGCTCATTGGGCATTTTCAGCTCGCTGGGACCGACACAAACCATCCGGATTCAACTGGACGGCTGGGCTGCCAGCAGTGTCCGTGAAGCCATTCATCATCCCAGCCAGAAGATTCTTGACGATAATGACAGCCGTGTTATTGTCCAGTTTAAATTGGCCGATACCACCGAACTGAAACGTTGGCTGCTGAGCTTTGGCTGCCATGCCTGCATTTTAAGCCCAAAACAGTTAGCCGACCAGATAGCATCAGAAATCAAGAAAATGTCCCAGCGCTACACAAAAAAATAAAAAAAATTTTCACTTTTCGCCATCACAGCATATAGGTTCTTTCTTGTCGCAAAACCCCAAAGCGTTGTAGGTCTGGCCAGAGATGTCATACCCTGACGCAAGTTTTCAAAAAACAGCTTCGACCAAACCTGTCATACCCCTGTTTTATACTTTGGATTGATGATGCAATTGTCTAATTTTGTTAAAGAGCTGAAAAATGATTAAATTGCCTTATCCAAGGAATGCACGGGGATTACGGCAGCTGTTTTCGGTCGGTTTGCTGCGACGGATGCCCCTGATAACTCGGGCGGCATTTGAAAGAATCTGGAATCGTCCGGCAGCCGGTTATTCTGCAAATGCATTGCATAGGCGGCAGAAGGAGAAAAGCATGACCAGCATGACAGACAACAGAGTGTGCCGTCATCCCATTGAGGACGCCGCCGGCATTATGTCGCTGAACAATAAACAAGCGTTCTCTCATTCATACAGCAGATGCGGAACGCCTGCAGATCGGCAGCAAGGGCAAAGCGGCAGAAGGGAAAAGAACCCGTTGCGGCATTCCGCACAGCGGGGGGACCGCAGGATTCGGTTTCCCCGCATCGTTTTTTACATCGGCCGGCAACCTCAACTTTAGATTAAGGGAAAAATTAGACGCTCCGGCGGCCGGAGAAGGCAACATCGCTGCGGCCAATCTGGAAGGTTAATATGATGCTGCTATTTTTAATAATTCCAAAGGGCTTAACCGTGTCAACACCGATCAGCCGCTGCCCGGTCATCGGTTTAATGCAAATTCAATCTTGAAAAGATCCCCCAGCCGTCGGCGGCCAATCATACAGGTCGCCTCCAAAATATAATTCTTTCCAGATGTCAGCGGAGTTTCAACGGGCAGGAGAAACTCATAACCTTCCAGATACTCTTTCCAATGCTGGTCGTTTCTATCGGAATCCGTTAAATCCTGCAGCGGCCACAATATGATCTGTCTGCCGCGAGGATTGGAGGAGACAGGTGAATAATCATACAATTCAAATCGCATAACAAACGGGGCACGGATTGAAAAACCCTGCGGACTAATAAGTTCGGCCAATATCTTAAGATTTATTCCATTTCCCGACTCCGCCGGTACAAATTCAGTCAACGATGAAATCCTCATTTTGGCCGGCTCATCGGCTGGTGCGGCGCTTGGGGGGCTGGACAGTTCACATCCCGTCCATCCCAACAGCCAAACGGCGATCCACAGCGGCAGGAAGCACCCCCTGTCATTGGCCTTATAAATCTTCATCCAGCAAATGCCCGAAACGAATCTTTTTGGTTCGCAGATAATCCCGATTATGCTCGCTGGGGGAAGCCATCAGCGGTATTTGTTCAGCTACCTTGATTCCGTACACTTCCAGACGGGATATTTTTTTGGGATTATTGGTCAGTATCCGCACATGCGTTAAACCAAGGTCGCGGCAAATCTGTGCACCGATGCCGTAATCGCGTTTGTCCGGCAGAAATCCGAGTTTGATATTGGCATCCACCGTATCCAGCCCCTGCTCCTGCAGCTTGTACGCATGGAGTTTGTTGGTCAACCCTATGCCTCGGCCCTCTTGACGCAGATAAATCAAGGCGCCTTTGCCCTCCTGCTGAATCATTTTCATTGCGGTGATAAGCTGATAGCCGCACTCGCACCGCTGGGAATGAAACAAATCCCCTGTCATACATTCTGAATGCACGCGAATCAGAACCGGTTCAGGGTGCAGTATCGGATTGCCGCCTTCGTCTAAATCCCCCACTCCGCCCTTGCACAAGGCCAGATGCGGCTCGGTTGTGCCGGGACTGGAGTAGCCAATCATCTTAAACTCGCCGTAGTCGGTCGGCAGCCGGATTTCCTGAATGCGATGAATATGCTGCTCCCGCTGCAGCCGGTACTCCACCAGCTTGGCAATAGACGTCATTTTCAGCGAATGTTTTCGGCAGTATTTCTCCAGATCCGGTACACGAGCCATTGTGCCGTCATCGTTGATGATTTCGCAAATCACCGCCGCCGGTTCCAGCCCCGCCAGTTTCATCAAATCAACAGCTCCTTCCGTCTGGCCTGCCCGCACCAATACCCCGCCATTGCGTGCCCGCAGGGGGAAAACATGCCCCGGGCGGACAAGGTCCGACGGGCGGGAGGCCGGATCGGCTGCTACCCGTATTGTGTGAGCACGGTCAGCCGCACTGATGCCGGTTGAAATGCCTTCGCGGGCATCTACACTAACGGTAAAGGCCGTTCCCAATCGGGCAGTATTTTCGACCGTCTGGGGGTGCAGATTCAACTGATCGCAGCGTTCCTCAGACAGCGGCAGACAAATCAGCCCTCGGCCGTAAGTAGCCATAAAATTGACCATTTCAGGGGTTGTCAACTGAGCAGCACATACAAGGTCCCCTTCGTTTTCACGGTCTTCATCGTCCACCAGAACAATCATCCGGCCTTGTTTGAGTTCTGACAGAATTTCAGGAATTTCACTGAATAGGCTCATAGGGATTTACCTGTTCGAATCTGATTTTGCTGTTTCACCAAAACTTTCAATATACTGAATTCCGCGCCGAATGTAAATAAAAGTTGCCGTTAACGCCCATAAGCCGGTTATCCACCACACAATCCGTGTCCATAGGGGCCAAATCTCCAGCCCGCGGGCCATTTCCGGCCCCATCAGGATAGACAAAACCATGAGTATCTGGAAAGCTGTCGATGCTTTGCCAACCCATACCGGCTGAATATAGATGCTGCCTGTCAAAAAATAGGTTATTACAAATCCAAGAAGCAGCAGAATATCCTTTCCGATAATCAAAACAACCACCGTCAGCGGCAGTCGGAAGCCCTCAACAGCCGTCTGCGGGAGACTCAAAATTATACAAGCACAGGTAATCAGCAGCTTATCGGCCAGCGGGTCAAGAAATGTTCCGAGCGGCGTTGTCTGTTTCCGAATGCGTGCCAGAAAGCCGTCCAAAGCATCACTGCCGGCAGCGATCCCAAAAAGCCCCAGGGCCGCCCACCGGAAATATAATCCCGCTGAAGGATCGCCCGTTTTGATCAGACAAATGACAAATGGGGCAACCAGCAGTACTCTCAAAATCGTAATCTGATTGGCTATTGTAAAAAGCATGGCAGACAGCCCTTATTTTACTTTATAAATCCTCTTGAGAAAAGGACAAAAACAGCATACCGGCAAATCCATCACATTCAACTATGGATTGGGACGGGACGGACTTAGCAGAAAAGCCGATAAAGGTGCTGTTGCGGCGGACTTGCTGCGGTGCCGTTCTGTGCGAATTTCTTAGAATTGCCGCAGGAAACGGATGTCGTTTTCAAAAAGATGCCGAATATCGGTAATCCCGTATTTTTTCATTGCCAGCCGCTCAATGCCGAAGCCAAATGCCCAGCCGGTGTATTTTTCGCTGTCGATGCCGACGGCGTCAAAGACATTCGGATCAACCATTCCGCAGCCGCCGATTTCCATCCAATTCTGCCGGCCGGTTTTGTCCACCCACAGAATATCGACCTCGCAGCTTGGCTCGGTAAACGGGAAGAAACTCGGCCGGAAGCGCCACTGGGTTTGTGCGCCGAAAAACGTCTGAATAAACTGATCGATGCTGCTTTTCAAATCGATCATCGATACGCCTTCATCGACTACCAGCGCCTCGAGCTGATGAAACATAAACATATGCGTCGCATCAACCGTGTCCGGCCGATATACCCGGCCGGGTGCTACCACGCGGATGGGCGGTTTCTGCTTTTCCATCACCCGAATCTGAATTGTCGAGGTTTGGCTTCGCAGCAGCATGGATTCATTGATGTAGAAATTGTCTGCCGGGTCTCGGGCCGGATGCTCCGGCGGGATGTTCAGAGCAATAAAATTGTGCCACTCATCCTCCACCTCCGGCCCATAAGCCACATCGAAGCCCATCCGCCCAAAAATCTCCAGAAGTTCGGCGATGGTCTGGGTGATAATGTGCCAGCGGCCCTGCCGGACCTCAATGCCGGGCAGTGTAACATCCACCATCGGGGCTGTTTTGCGGCCGGCGGTTTCAAACCGCTTTCGGGCTTCTTCAAAAGCGTGGGTGATGTCATTTTTGATGCGATTGGCCAACTGGCCGCCGGCTTTTTTGTGTTCCGGCGGAAGTTTCCCGATCATCCCTAGCATCTCTGTAATTAATCCTTTGCGCCCAAGATACTTGATTCGGTAAGCTTCCAGCGCTTCGGCTGTCCCAACAGCATCAAGCTCTTCTTGTGCCTGTCGGCCAATTTGTTCAAACTGCTCCAGTGTCATCCGGGCATCCTCTCGGTTTTAGAACCGGCTGCCGCCTCGGGCATAAGCGGTTTATGCCAGAGCGGCACGCACCTTTTCGATAATCTGGTCAAAGCCGGCCGGATCATGGATGGCGATTTCGCTGAGCATCTTGCGATTAACGGCGATCTGGGCTTTCTTGAGGCCGCTGATGAACTGGCTGTAGCGCATATTCCGTGCCCGGCAGGCAGCGCTGAGACGGATAATCCACAGCCCGCGATACTGGCGTTTTTTCTGACGCCGCCCAATGCGGGCATTGGCCATAGCATTTGTCCGGGCTTCCTTGGCCAGACGGTACTGTGTATGGGTTGCACCGCGGTATCCTTTGACCGCTTTGAGAATGCGTTTTCTTGCTTGGCGGGTGGCCGCCCCTTTACTGACTCTTGGCATACCAGCTTTCCTTTCTGTCTGTAATTGAATCGGCTGCTTCGGCAAGCTGATGGGGCCGGGCAGCAGCCAGGGCAAAAAACGCCCGTGTTACTTGTTCAGCAAAATACGAATCTTTTTGGCCAAAACGCCTTTGACGATTTCCTGTCCGCCGCTTATTCGGCGTTCTTTTGAACTTTTGCCGCTGAGCAGGTGGCCATGGTTGCAGCGATGGCGTTTTACCTTGCCGCTGCCGGTTATTTTCACCCGCTTGGCAAGCCCTTTATGTGTTTTTAATTTCGGCATATAATATTTTCCTGATATTGAAGTTATAAAAAATCACATCCATCTCTTGAAAGACCACATAAGATAATTCCGGCCCGGCGGCTTGTCAACCAAAAATCTCAGGAATATTTTACATCTCCAAAAACCGGATGGCATGCAATGGACTATCTGAACGGAATACTATCCTAACATCTTAATATAAAAAGTTTTATGCGATAAAAGAACCGCACAACATCCATCGCTTTAATAGCGTGTTCTGCAAAATAGTAATTTCAAGACATATTTCGATTTGAATCCAGCAGGCAGTCCCCTCTGCATACAGAACTATTTCCTCCGGTCTGAGTAGCAAGATACTTACCCTACATGGACAGTGTTAAAGTAATCTTTCCTTTGAGGACCGTATTTAACCAATTTCTCCACCCCTATAAAATAGCTGTTGATAAGTAATAGAACAGGTGTATAATCCTCCGGCAGGGCCAAAGATTTTAGTTTTCTTTCGGCACTTTCGACTGACCATTGAGAACCTTAAGTGTTTCCCGATTAACAGCGCTTCTCTTTGAATCGCGCCACCATCCCCATTTGTTAAAATATTTGACAGCCGAAACAAGGTGATTCCAAAGCAGCCGGAGATCCTTATAAGAACCTTTGCGATAATGATGCATTACCGTTGCATAAGGCCAATAAACCGTTCTGTATTTGCATCCGATACGCCGGACCAGGTCTACATCTTCAAAATACAGAAAAAAACGTTCATCAAAAAGCCCCACGTTCCGCAGAACATCCGTCCGCATAAACAGAAAGCAGCCGGACAGATTAGGACAGTCAAACGGAGCCCCATAATCGGCATCTTCCAGCTGATAGTAATGATTGTACTCAGCTGCCAGCAGAGGCAGAAAACGCCGTTTGAACAGATGCCCCGGTGTCGGCAGCAGCTTGCACAATCTCTGGGGCGTACCATCAGGAAAAACAAATCTCGGGGACAGCAGACCAATCGTGCTGTCCGTATTCATCGCTTCGACAAGCGTCTCAATCGTCCCCCGCTCAAAAGAGACATCGGGATTCATCACCAGACAGAAACGGCTTGTACCTTCTTCCAATATTATCTTTAACACCCGGTTATGTCCGCCTCCATAGCCGCTGTTTTCACTGGGCATATATTCCAGATGCCCCCAAGGAGGAAACCTTCGGCCCAATCCGCCGACTACGGCCTCAACAGAAGCACTGCGCGAGTTGTCAACCACCCAGCAGGTAAAAGGAAAGGTAATATGCGATACACTTTCAAGACAATCAGAAAGCACCTGCGGTTCGGTATGATAAGCGACAATGGAAATCCCGATGTGGTTTGTATTCATTTGGTTAAAGTGTTGACATTTCTACCATTTGGCGAAACTTTTCATATTTTTCCGACAGGCTTTCAAATGTGCCTGTATCCACCAGCCGATGCTTGTCAAAATAGAGAATCCGGTCGCAGCTTTTTAATGTCGATAAACGATGCGCAATCGCTATGATAGTCTGCCGGCCTTTAAGAGAACTGATAGAACGGGCAATTTCGCTTTCTGTCGGCACATCCAGAGACGATGTGGCTTCATCCAGCACCAGCACATCGGCCTGATAATACAGGGCCCGGGCAATCCCAATACGCTGTTTCTCGCCGCCGGACAGTTTGCGGCCATTTTCGCCCAGCGTGGTTTCAAGCTTATTGCCGAGTCCCATCACATAATCATATAAATTGGCCATTTTAAGAACCTTTTCCACTGCCTCTACGTCAATTTGATCATTGGGAAGGCCGAATGCCACATTCCGAATCACCGTGTCATTGGCAATATAAACCTGCTGCGGAACATACCCCAACCGCCGCTGCCAGCGGCGAACCGTATCCGGGGCCAGAACAGCCGAATCTATCCATACCCGCCCTTCCTCCGGCTCCAAAAGCCCCAGCAGGATATCCACAAAGGTTGTTTTCCCCGCTCCGGATTCCCCGACAATGCCGACATATTCTCCCTTCTTTATCACCACCGAAACATTACAGAGGGCTGGCCGCTTGGCCCCGGGGTAGGTATAAGAAACATTTTCAAATCGGATTTCTTTTTGAAAATCCAGCGGTGCAGGGTCCTGTCCGGCCGAATTCCCCCCTGCGGCCTGAAGATAGTCCCGCCACAAAGGACTCTGCACTTCTTCCAGAAGCACTTCGACGGCATGCTGCGAATGGTTAATCTGCTGAAGTGCTTTTAGAATCCGATTGACAATCGAGGACGTACGAAATGCGATGGCCGCCAAGATGCCCAGAGAAGCCACCATCGCCGGATTGTCCCCGAGAGTCGAATGAATCACGCCGATACACATTACCACGACACACAGGATAGCGGTAATCTCGGTAAGGTGATGGGGGAACTGATGATAAAACTGCGTCCACATATCATTATCCATTGTGGCGCGGTTGATGCCGTCAAAGCTGTCCAGAAAAAACTGTTCCCTCCCAAGAACTTTGGTCTCCTTGATAGCGTGAAGTCCCTGAAAGATATTTTTATACTGCTCGGACATTAAGGCACTCTTTTCCGCTCCCAGCGATTTGAATTTCCGCTTGAGAAAATAATACTGGCACAAGGATGCAGCCGTTAAGATGCCGGCGGTGATAACTGCAAAAAGAAAAAAACGGGTTATCAGCACCGACAGAATAATCAGGCCGGCAATGATATTGGAAATAAGCAGAAATCCCTGCAGGATAAAGTTGTTTAAGGCATGAACTGCAATATGATTCACATTGCGTGTAATTTTTTCCGTAGTTTTCAGCAGATGCAGCTTGTAGGGTGCCAGCAGATAAAAACGCATCAGAGCAGTGCTGATTTCAATCTTCCAGCGGCGAAGGATTTTGTTCTGCCAAAAATAATAAAACAGAAGATAGATATTTTTAGCCACAAACAAAAAAACGATAAGCCCCCCCAGAAAGCAGGCCTGCTGCAGCGGGGACTGGACGCCAAACAGCCGCATCAGCTCCATCAGCCACCGGTGATGACGCACCGACTCGGGACGTACCAGAATCCGTATAAACGGCAGCAGCAGCATCAATCCCGCAATTTCCAGCAGCCCCGCGGCAGCAGCCCCGACAATAACCAGAGGAATATACCGCTTATATCCCTTGCCGAAATATTTAAAGAATTCAATATAGTATTTAATCATAAGCCGTCTTGTATCCTGTTGCAGCCGCTATTTAACAGACGACTGCATCTTGTGTTCCATCCGCCTCACAATCCGCAGTGCCGGCCGCTGCAGAAAGGAAGGCATACGGCGGTAAATCCGGACAGCAATCATACCGGCTCTTCTGACCTGCTGCATATCCATTTCACCATCCTCTATCGCCATTGCCTTGACGTCTTTGGAGAAGCAAACCAGATATCTGCCCAAAACGGAGCGGATGCGTTGGGATTCGATGCCCGGCAGCAGCCGCAGTGCTGCCTGCCGGGCATTTTCTTCTCTGGCGGAGAATGCTTTCAGCAGACCTTGAATTATAGTCTCCAGCGCAGCAGGATAATGTTCCTCGAGATAGGCATTGATTTGCTTGGCATCTTCTTCCAGCAATTCCTCATAGGGCTGCCAGTCTTCATTGGGATCCGGTAGAGGATCGTAAAACAGCTGGCCGTCCGGCCGCCCGAGATAGTCGCGGGCAATCGCAGCACTTTCCTCCGCATACCGCGCAAGAAGCTCCAACCGCTGGGCCGGCGAAAATACCGAATAATCCTTCCGCCCCTGCTGTATCATATAGTCCGATACCGCGCGAAGAGGATTCACCGTGCTTCGCTTTTCAGACCGGGAAAGGGGGAGCAAATTAACCAGACGTTTATATTCAACAACAACCCGATGAAGACGCGTATTGACTTCTTTCTCAGGAAGAACAAATTCACCCGTCAGTTCCAGTCCCAGAATATGATGCAGGAAATCCGCCGCCACATCGCCGCGATAGAGCTGGCCCCTTTCATAGGGTCTGACACAGAGATGTTCTTTTCCGAAGACATCGGCCCACCTGTCAAGACAGCATTTGGCCGGCAGATTTGTCAGGAATTGCGGCCGGTTGGTTATTTCTCCCCCTTTAATTCTTTGATTATACCACGAGTCTTCCAGCCCGTCACGTCTGCGCCAATAGACGACAATCTGAACATCATAATCCCTCAGAAGCGATTTTAATTGGGAAATCTGCCGACCAGAAAATCCTAAAAAATGTTCTGAACTCAATATACCCGAATTGGATGAAATCTGCCGCCGCAGCTGCTCCCATTCCCGCCTTGGATGCTGTAAATCGTCTGGCCAATCTGGCTTTTTTACTTTCTGCGCCGTCATAATAGACCAGACGAGGCGATGGTGGGCAGCCAAATTTTCGGGGGATTTTGGATAAAAAATCCCCATCTTCTGGAGTAATTCCCTGTTAAGGCCTAAAAAACGCTGCAGTGCAGAAGTGCCGGTTTTAACCATTCCAATATGAACATACAGCCGACTCCGGCCGGCCATGTCGGCACCTGTCTTCTTACGGACTGTCAAACGGCTGGCAGCAGCAGCCGTTGCAACCGCACATTTTATAACATTAGAAGGCAATCGGTTGTAAAGCGGCCGAAAATACTGGAGAACCTCCCACATGCGGGATGCGTAGAGGTCATCAAAAGCAGCTGTTTGCTGACTTGCTGTTTGAATCGGCGGCATCAACACGGCCGATACAGCATCTGCTTTGAAATATTCTGACGCAATCCCCGGCGACAGCCGGCGGGCAGCCAACCGCATTTGCGGGTCTGCAGCCGTTTGAGCCCGGACAATGCCGGCGGCAATCACACCCAGCACAGTCGGAGCAGCATCGGCTAAACAGCGATTGATTTCGGCAGCATCTTCTTCCAGCAGATCTCTGTAAGGCCGCCACAGATCTGATTCAGACGGTTCCGGTTCATAAAAAAACATTCCGTCATCCCGTCCACAGTATTCCCGGGCAAGATAATGGTAGAATTTGCGGTTTTTTTCAATCTCCCTGCGGCGCAGCGCCGGGGAAAACACGAAATCGCTGGATTTGCCTTTCTGAAAAAACAATTCCGATATCCGCTGCAAAGGTTCAACAGCTGCATATATTTGCTGAAGGCTTAAGGGCAGATGATTGACCAGCCGTTTGTATTCGAGAACAATCCGGTGCAAACGCAGGTTTAAGTCGGCAGGGATTTTGTATTCTTCTGTTAATTCAGCATTCCAGACAGAGTTGAGAAAATCGGCATAAATACTACCCTTATAAAACTGGCCTCGCTCATACGGACGAACAATTATCGAATCGCGGCCGAATGTTCGTTCCCACAAGGCAAATTTCTCCCACCCAGCGCCGATTTTCACATCTGTTCGCTTTTCAACCCCCAACTTGACCTTTTCGGCATAGAGAGATTCCTTAAAGAAATCCTGCCGTCGCAAATATACAACAACAGTCGTATGATAGGAACGGCTCAAATCTTTCAGAAAAGCGACATCCTCCCGTGTGCAGCCCCAGAAGGTTTCCGTACTAATCAGATTTCGAGGCAGCACACACTGCCGGCTGATCTGCTGCCATTCGAAATCACACGTGCCCACATCCCTGTCGAACCACCAATGCCTAAAACCTCTTTTCAACCTTAATGCCCACCCGATGCGATGGTGGGCTTCCAGACCCCCGGCAGCAGGGTAGGCAATCCCTTTCTGTGCGAGTAGATCCCGGTTGATGGAAAAAAACCGCTGCAGCGCCGAGGTAGCCGTTTTGGGCATTCCAATATGTAAGTACAGTTCCTTTGAATTCATATATCCCTGCTTTTGTCTGCTACTATATCCCAAAAGTCTTGCCATTTCAAGAACACAATCGGCAGTACCCGGCTGTTTGAGATTCTGGAAAGACTTGCCCTTGACAACGGAACACTTTTGCTCTATAAGTTCCGAATATGCAGAATAATAAGCGTAATGGCCGCAGACAGGTCAGGAATGGTCCATGAATTATGATTATCTTATTGTCGGCGCTGGGTTGTCCGGTGCTGTATTCGCCCAGACGCTGGCTCAGGCAGGCCACAAAGTACTGATTCTCGAAAAACGTAGTCACATTGGCGGCAACTGCTTTGACTGTGTAGACACGGCAGGTGTGATGATTCATCGGTACGGGGCACATATTTTCCATACCGAGTTTGAGGATGTCTGGCAGTATCTGTCCGGCTTTACCCGCTGGCGTCCGTACAGCCATCGGGTTGTCTGCTTCGTGGAAGGCCGCTATATCCCCATTCCCTTCAATTATTACTCACTGCAAGAGGCCTTTGACGGCAAGGCAGCAGCCATCCAGTGTCTTTTAGAGCAGAAATATGGACGGCAAACAAAATTGTCCGTGCTCGATATCCTTCATTCGCAAGAACCCATGCTTGGCAATTTAGCTGTTTATATTTACGACAAAATCTTCAAAAATTATACCGCCAAGCAATGGGGTATTCGTGTCGACGAAATATCGCCGGATGTCATCGCCCGGGTACCCATTTATACAGACTACGACAATCGGTATTTTACGGATACTTATCAGGCCGTTCCTGCAGACGGCTATACGGCTATGATTCAGGCACTGCTGTCCGACCCGCATATCGAGCTGAGGTTAAATACCCCCTTCGAATCGGTATGCCAGTTTACGGACGGCATCATTCGTCTGGACGGGCAGCGATTCAATGGAATACTGATTTATACCGGCCGGCCCGATGCTCTTTTCGGTTATCGTTTTGGTCTCCTGCCCTACCGCTCGGTACATTTTGAATTCGAAACATTTGCCCAAAGCTATTATCAGCATGCTCCCGTTATTAACTACCCAAACGATTACAACTATACGCGTATTGTTGAGTTTAAGTATCTCACGGGGCAGAAATGTCCAAATACAACTATTTGCCGGGAATATCCGCGTCCCTGTCAGACGCAGGCCGATGAGCCATACTACCCTATTCTCACCCCCGCATCCGTTCGGCTGTATCAGCTCTACGCCGAGCAAGCCAGACAGTACGACAATTTGATTTTGGCCGGCCGGCTGGGACGATTTCAGTACGTTGATATGGATGATGCGGTCAAAAATGCCCTCGATGCGGCAAGGACGCTTTTGCAATGCCGCGTTTAACAATCCTCATCCCTGTTTATAATCAGGCCGGCTATCTGCCTTTATGCCTTCAGTCTATCGGCGAACAGGAATTCACCGATTTTGAAATTATTGCCGTTGATGACGGCAGCTCTGACGGGAGCCGCTCTATTCTCGATGCCTATGCCGCAGACGAAAGACGAATCAGAGTCATCGCGAAATCCAACGGCGGATACGGCAGCGCCCTGAATGCCGGACTTGCGGCCGCAAAAGGCGATTATATCGGAATTGTAGAGCCGGATGATACCATCGAAGCCCCAATGTACCGGGTCTTAATGGCCGCCGCCGAACAAACGCAGGCGGATATTGTAAAATGTTCCTTTCGCAGGATTTTCTCCGAAGGTCTCTGCCTCGAAGAAAAGGGCTGGTACGCCGCGGCCGGCAGAGTTTTTTGTCTCCGCCAGCACCCGGAATTGTGCCGCCTGCATCCGGCGATATGGGCTGCCGTTTACAGGCGGCAGCTTCTGGAAGACAATCATATCCGTTTTGCTGAAACCCCCGGGGCTACCTATCAGGATGTGCCGTTCTTTGCGGAAGCGTTTTCCGCCGCCCGGACTATTTTCATCGTCCCGCAGGCACTCTACAATTACCGTCTCGAATCCGAAAACGCGTCTTCCTCTTCCAATGCCATCGATGCCAAAGTCTTTTACCGGCTGGAAAATCATCAGCGGGCGCGTCGTGTCTATCAGGCCCGCGGACTGTGGGAAATTGTCAAATATTATGAGCTGCAGCGGGAATTTATCACGCTAAATAATTTCGCGCTGCGTATCAAAGGTTCGCTGCGGCGGGCACTGTTTGAAAAAATACGCGGCTATTTTGCCGAGATTCCTGTCAGCGAGGCGGTGTCGTTTCTGCCCTCGGGATTCCGAACCTCTTTTGAGCTGATCAAAAAAGGCAGCTACAGCCGATGGATGCTGCAGTATGCTCTGCTGCCTGTTATAATCATCCGCCTTGCAGAACAGCTTGGGCTGTCAGACCGGCTCAGGCAGAAATACTACACATGGAAAGATACCGGGCCAGCCGCCTATGTTCAAGATCCAGAATATAGTTACTGACAATCAGATGCTTCAAAACTGCAGCCGCTTGTTTTACACGCAGGAGCATCGTCTCGGCCGCAGCATGCTGAGTTTTCAGACTTATTTCAACACACTCTGGCTTCAAGCATGGAAGGAGTACACCTGCGCCACCCGCTTTTATCTGAATATACGATTTCGCGGCCAATGCAGCATCCGGCTGATTCAGAGTCATCTGGCAGAAGTAAAATACGATTCGGCCTCCAGCAGCCCCCTTGGCGAAATAGCGTCCGAACACCTTTTCTTCGAACAGACCTTTTGTTCGGACGGATCGGACTATCAGCAGATTGAAATCACCGGCCATGATGCCGGCGCCCGCATGGTCTATTTCAAAATAGACCATGCGAGCGATTTTGAATACATCGATGCTTTTTACTCGGTCGATTCTGCTTTTCCGCCTGCTCGTGTTAAAACAGCGATTGTTATCTGCACATTCCGCCGGGAGCAATTTGTGCGTCGGAACCTTGAGATTTTGACAGCATATTTCCGCAAGGAGCCGGACTTGCGCGAGGTGTATGATGTCTTTGTTGTGGACAACGGCCGGACGCTTTCGGCAGACCTTGCACAATATCCTGTTTTTCTCTGGCCCAACAAAAACACAGGCGGCACAGGCGGTTTTACCCGCGGCATCATTGAAGCACTCCGCTCCGACCGAAATTATACCCATGTGCTTCTGATGGATGATGACATTGAAATTTTTCCCGAAGCGCTGCAGCGGACGTATGCTTTGGCCGCCCTGCTCAAGCCGGATTGGCACCGGTCTTTCATTGCCGGCAGCATGCTGCGTGCGGACATGCGGCATTTCCAATGGGAAGCCCGCTCGCACATCAAAGGACTCCAGCTGGAGGCTTACGGCCGGCTTTTTTTGTCGGACTTTTCGTCGGTCGTAAAAAACGAAATCCTTGCCAGCCGGCATACCCCGCGGGATTATGCCGCCTGGTGGTACTGCTGCATTCCGCTGGCAGCGATACAGCCGGACAGATTGCCTCTTCCCTTCTTTGTCCGCGGGGATGATATTGACTATTCACTCGCATGCGCCGATAAAATCATTCATCTTAACGGCATCTGCGTCTGGCACGAGCCATTTGAGAGCCGCCGAAACAATGTCGTGGATATGTATATGACCGTGCGCAACTTTACAGCCCTCAGCATCCTTCATAAAAGCCCCCTGCCGCTTACCGTGTATCATCTGATGGCTCTTTTTGCCGGAAATATCTTCACCTACAATTATAAGGGCGCGTTTCTGGTATGCTGCGGCCTTCGCGACGCTGTGCGCAGAATTTGCAGTTTTGAAGACAATCAGACGGAGCTGCTTGACCGTTATGCAGCTTACAATGAAATCGAAACAAACTGCGCCGGCGACCCGTCCGAGGCCTTTAAAAAGATAAAACTCCATGTGCCGGTCAAATTGCTGATTGTCCTGACCTACGGCGGCCATCTGCTGCCGGGATTCTTTTTTAGAAAAAAAACATTTGCTTTGGCCGGCTATCGGGTTGCAATTGCAAAATGTTTTGCCAGCAGACACGTCTGTATTTATAATCCCTTCACCGGCAAATGGATAGAACGAAAAATCGACAGGCTCGCGGCTTTTGCCCTTGGCTTTCGGTTTCTTTTTCTGCTTCTTTATGTTGTCTTGTTTTACCCCAGCATACGCAGGAAGCTCCTTCAAAAAGAAGCCCAATACCGAACACTGGAATTCTGGAAACGGTATCTGGAGCTTTAACCTGCAGCAGGACAAGTCTAACACAGACGGATTCACCTCCGGACAGTTCTGCTGAACGCATTCGCTGCTCTTTTTCGCAGCAGATTCTTTACTTTTTGACGGGGGATTGTAAACTTGTGAAATAACAGCCCAGCCCGATAAACGCCGGCGGACTGTAAAAGCCCAACATATAAAACAGATATGACAATGAACAGCAGACAGCTTTCAGATTATATAAAAGTCAGACAAGATTCATGGAGGGGATATATCCAGAGAGATTTTGCGGACTTGGAGCCGGGGGTTCTGGCCGGCGAAACTCCGCTGGACAGCCGCCGCAGCGCTCTGGAAAGAGTAGCCTCATCCCATACCGCAGAGGTATTTCGCTATGCTGTTCAGGCAGGCGGACGTTCCTATACGCTGTATCTCAAAAAATTTCCGCCCCGTTCACCAGCGGACTGGTTCAAGCACCTGTTCCGCCCCAGCCGGGCACAGCGGGCATTCCGGGCAGGATTGCTGCTGCGGCAGTACGGATTCGGCACTCCGCCGATTGCCGCCTGTCTTTGCCGAAAGAAAGGCCTGCTAATGAGTCAGTATATCCTTATCACGCAGGAAATGAAGCAGGCCCATCCGCTTTATCTCGCTTTGGAATCACTTTGCGGCCTGCAAGACAAACGCCGGCTGATTGCCGAACTGGGCAGAACCATCGGCCGGATGCATGCGGCAGGCATCACGCACGGTGATTTGCGGGGCGGCAATGTATTCGTTTCTCAACAGGCCGGCCCGGCCGTCTTTTTCTTCATCGACAATGAGCGTACGGTTCGGTATCCGATTCTTCCGGGCTGGCTGCGGATTAAAAATCTTGTGCAGCTTAATATGCTCGAAAAAAATATTACCTCTTCCGACCGGATGCGGTTTTTAAAAGCCTATGCCGCCGCAGCGGGGCTTAAGAAAAGGACAATGCGGCGGCTTGCTCGGGCAGTTATCCGAAAAACGCAGCGGCGTCTCAGGCATCGGGCTAAAACCCGGCTGGGCTATGCAGAAGGACCAGCTGACCACTGGAATTTTCAGCGGACCCGATGGGAAAATCGCCGGGGAACATTTCGGATGGATTTCTGCAAAGGGACATCTGCCGTCGCATTCCTGCGTGAGATCGATAATCTAACGGAACACGGCGTTCTATTAAAAAACGATACCGCCGCCCGAGTGGTTCGCTGCACGTATAACAACCGGGATATTGTCATCAAGCGGTACAATCATCAGGGCCTGTGGCACTCGCTGCGCTATACCTTCAAAGGCAGCCGGGCAAAAAAATGCTGGCGGTTCGGCCATCGGCTGACGGAGGCCGGCATTGCCTGTGCCGCTCCGCTGGCGTGTATCGAACAATATCAATGCGGACTGATATGGACATCGTATATCGTCAACGCATTTGTCGAAGGTCCGCTGCTGTACGATGTGATGAACCGGCCGGGCTACTCGCCGCAGGAAAAGGATGCAGTGATGCAACAGGCCCGGCAGCTGCTGGAAGACCTTGGACGGCACCGGCTGACCCACGCCGATATGAAACCGGCGAATCTGATTATTCATCATGGAAAGCCGGTGCTGATTGATCTGGATGCGATGCAGGAGCACCGGATGCGGCTGTTTTTCCAGTATCGGTATAAAAAAATGGTCCATTATTTTCACTGCCGCCTGCACGGCAAAAAGAGGCAAAACTAAGTCGCTGTTTTGACAATCAGTTCGCACAGCTTTCGGCCAACAGCGGAAATATCATAATTTCGGGCCTGCTGGATGCCGTTTTGTCCCATTTGACACCGCAGGGCTGGATTTTCAATCAGCAGCGAGAGTTTTTCAAGCCACTCCTGTTCAGTTCGGACCAAATATCCGGTTTGGCCGTCGATGACATGATCGGGATTGGTGCCGATAGGCGATGCAACCACCGGCAGGCCCGAAGCGGAATATTCGAGCACCTTAAAACTGCATTTGCCGCGGGTAAACGGATTGTCCGGCAAGGGTGCCAGTCCGATATCGCACTGTCCCAGACAATACCCGCGTGCATGCGGCGTCCATTTCATTTTTTCGATGGTTACGCCTTCCATGTCAATAAAATCGTCGCCGATCAGACGCAGCACAAGGCCGGGGTAACGAGCCGCCAGTTTCTGCAGCACCGGTTTCAATTCCGCAATATATCCGAGGGTCGCCCTGCTGCCGATCCAGACAAGGCGAATGTTGCCGTCATCGCTTTTCTGCGCTGCAGGATGGTAATCGTCCGTTTTTAATCCCAGCGGCAGGATAATGATATTGGAGTGGTACGGGCGGGCCTGGTCGGCGAGATAGGAACTGCCGACCAACACTGCATCGGCTTTCTGAAGAGAACGCCGGAAACGCTTTTGATGAGCCGGTGTCGGACAGCCTTTGTCATTAAACATCACGGCGTCGTCGTAGTTGAATATCACCTTTGCTTTTCGGGGTCTAAAAAACCGCGCATCCAAAAAATTCAGGCATTTTTTATGCAGCAGGACGACATCATAGGTGTCGGCCTGTCGATATTGGCCCCAGCGTTTCAGCGGGTTGGAGGACAGCACCGCCACCGTCGGCTCAATCCCAGCAGCCCGGAATATATCCAGATACCTCCCGATGCGGTCTTTGAAGCTGCCCCGCTGGGGATTGTTTGTCAATATCAGCAATTTCATAACGCCTTCTCTGAGTCTTGCAATCGGCAATTCAGATTCCCAAACTTAGAAACAGCAGAATCGGCAGACAGGTTACCAGCAAAAACAAACTTCGCAACAAAAAAACCGATTTCAGGTTGAAGCCGCTTTGCGATTTCATCAGTTTAATTTTTCTGCTGATTAACTGCCGTATGCCGCCCGATGCACAGGAACTTAATATTTTTGTTCCGCTGTTTTCATCTTCGCCGGCTTCCACCATAATTATGCCCGCAAGGGCGGTCCTGACGGCAAGTTCCGTTTGTCCGTTTGTTCCCTCCGATAGGCATTCTTTCGCCAGCCGAATGAATATTTTGCCGATTTCACCAATCCTGTTTATCGGGTCACCAGCCGCTGTAACAGCAGCAATTTCTTTACCCAAGTTATCCCATGTTATCGTTTTGGTGCAAAAGGACTGTACAGATGGGCTGCTCAGGCCGTTCAGTGATTCTTTTAATCGTTGACACTTTGTTTTGATAATATGGTTTTTGTCTCGGGGGGTTAATTTATCCAGTACCCGAAACGCTTTTTTATGCTGCTCCGGTGACTCTGTCAGCATGAGCGTCCCCAAGGCAAGCCGTATAATCGCATGTGTGTTATCGTTTTGCTTCAGCATACGGCGTGCCATGCTGCCGATGCGGCCGCCGACTGCCTCTGCCTTTAAGTCCATCGGGGCCATCCGGGCAGCCACTTCAATTTGGGGACCGAACCATTTCCAGATATGGCGGCTGGTATTTGTTTCATGGCTGCGCCCAGTCCACAGGGGTTCTTCCATAAATCCCACCTTATATTTCTCAAACAAGCGAATATGCACCGGCCAGTCATCTAGAAGGAAATCCCTCCAGATTGGTATAATATCCTTTTCGAAAACAGAACGCTTTGCCAAAAGTCCCTGCAGTGAAATGCCATGGAGATTCTGAAGCTTGAGGAAGTGCGCCGCCTTCACCGGCCGATCCGACAGGCCCCTTACAGTTTATTGTGCAAAAGGAATGGGAGTTTTTGCCCTTCCATACTTATCCATATTCGGATCAAGTTCAAATGTCGGACATGGCTCTTTTTCCATCAAAAGATTGTAAAGTATCTTAGAGCGTCCATTCGGCAATATTATTGTATATTCTCCGCTTTTTTCAGGAAATGGGTAAGAGTCTTTAAAATCAATGATATATCGTGTTCCGTCAAGAAATGATAGGTACAGATAGCGTCCCAACCGTTCTTCTTGCACGGGTTTTCTTATTTCGGGATTTTCCAGACAACTTAATAGCACCTTGAAATCCGCTTCATCGAATCGCTTAAACACACGCGATTTTTCAAGGCAATACCCTACGCCGTCCTGATACGGAGGCGGCAACAGCCACAGCATCGAGGTCATTGTCTTTCCTTCAAAATCTTTAATGGATTTGCCATCCCAAAAGGGAATTTCGTTACATTTGTTGCTCCTACATCCGGCAAATAGAGACGTAACTGATAAAATAACCAGCATTGCACATTTCATAAAGTACCGCCTTTCTTTCAGAAGAATTGAATCCAGTCAAGTTTCGTATTCAGGGGCCACCATTGAAGCACATTATCCGCCCAGCCGTCCCGATTTAGATCATCTCCCCATACCGCCGCCCGTTGCTCGTTGCTATGAGGGCCGTTGATAAGCGCATGCTCCAATGAATGATTGTTGCCGTGATTTCGTATAATGCCGGCCAGGGCAGCGGGGTAATGCTCGGCCTCCGGCAGAAACCAGCCCGTCCACACGGGCGTTCGATTTCCCATATAAACATGCACATAATTGCCCTGTGGATCCTTATAATGCGCGCCGACCGCATTTGCCATGTCATTAAAATTATACGTATTAACGCCGTTCTTCCATTCCAGACCGCTTTCACAGCCGATAGCCCAAAATTCCTTAATTTTATTTGTTTGCCACAATCCCAAAGACCGCATGCTGTGCCCGCGGATTTCCCAGTCTTTCGGTAAAGTGTCAGGCACAGATGGGTAAATGATACCGTCTGAGCCTAAGCAGGAAAAAATTCTGTCTTCATCCGTGTCTATCCAAAATCTTCTTATTTTCCAGCATTTGAAATTGGTACGATGAACACCTTCTTTTAATACTTTGCGAGTAATACGATCGCGTTCTTCACCTATTTGGCTATTCATATGCCCAACCCAATAGACATAATTGAGATTGCCGCCCTGCAGAGCGATGCTGATATTGTCCCATGTCGCATTTTTATAAAGCAGTTCTTGATATGGAATACTCTTGTCGATAAGCGCATCCCGAATGGCCTCCAACGTTACCTTAAAATCCTTATTCGCATCTCTATCCGGGCCTACAATCAGCGCACGAAAGGAGTTCGGGTCTATCTTGGACATATCCACGATTGCCATAAGAGACATATTCTGTGTCTCTGAGTTTTCGCCGTCTTCATAGGATAAGGTCGCTTCCGCGCCGGCGGGGGTGCTGATGAACGCCGAATGGCGGATGTAGCCGGTGTCGGACAGCCTTTGTCATTAAACATCACGGCGTCGTCGTAGTTGAATATCACCTTTGCTTTTCGGGGTCTAAAAAACCGCGCATCCAAAAAATTCAGGCATTTTTTATGCAGCAGGACGACATCATAGGTGTCGGCCTGTCGATATTGGCCCCAGCGTTTCAGCGGGTTGGAGGACAGCACCGCCACCGTCGGCTCAATCCCAGCAGCCCGGAATATATCCAGATACCTCCCGATGCGGTCTTTGAAGCTGCCCCGCTGGGGATTGTTTGTCAATATCAGCAATTTCATAACGCCTTCTCTGAGTCTTGCAATCGGCAATTCAGATTCCCAAACTTAGAAACAGCAGAATCGGCAGACAGGTTACCAGCAAAAACAAACTTCGCAACAAAAAAACCGATTTCAGGTTGAAGCCGCTTTGCGATTTCATCAGTTTAATTTTTCTGCTGATTAACTGCCGTATGCCGCCCGATGCACAGGAACTTAATATTTTTGTTCCGCTGTTTTCATCTTCGCCGGCTTCCACCATAATTATGCCCGCAAGGGCGGTCCTGACGGCAAGTTCCGTTTGTCCGTTTGTTCCCTCCGATAGGCATTCTTTCGCCAGCCGAATGAATATTTTGCCGATTTCACCAATCCTGTTTATCGGGTCACCAGCCGCTGTAACAGCAGCAATTTCTTTACCCAAGTTATCCCATGTTATCGTTTTGGTGCAAAAGGACTGTACAGATGGGCTGCTCAGGCCGTTCAGTGATTCTTTTAATCGTTGACACTTTGTTTTGATAATATGGTTTTTGTCTCGGGGGGTTAATTTATCCAGTACCCGAAACGCTTTTTTATGCTGCTCCGGTGACTCTGTCAGCATGAGCGTCCCCAAGGCAAGCCGTATAATCGCATGTGTGTTATCGTTTTGCTTCAGCATACGGCGTGCCATGCTGCCGATGCGGCCGCCGACTGCCTCTGCCTTTAAGTCCATCGGGGCCATCCGGGCAGCCACTTCAATTTGGGGACCGAACCATTTCCAGATATGGCGGCTGGTATTTGTTTCATGGCTGCGCCCAGTCCACAGGGGTTCTTCCATAAATCCCACCTTATATTTCTCAAACAAGCGAATATGCACCGGCCAGTCATCTAGAAGGAAATCCCTCCAGATTGGTATAATATCCTTTTCGAAAACAGAACGCTTTGCCAAAAGTCCCTGCAGTGAAATGCCATAGAGATTCTGAAGCTTGAGGAAGTGCGCCGCCTTCCCCGATCGTATAAACTGGCTGGTTTTTGTCGTATCACGCTGATAAAGGCGGCCGGTAGTCTGCTGGAGAATATCCCCGACTGCATAAACGGCATCCAGATTGTTTTCCTCCAGATAGCGTACCTGTTTTTCAATCTTCTCGGGCTTATAGAGGTCGTCTTGGGATAAACCGGTTATGAATTCGCCGCATGTCACTTCAAATGCATCGGCAAGAGTAGGCCCGATGCCTTTATTTTCAGAATGTACGAGAAGATTAATCCCCATTTCAACAGCGAACTTTCTGATATAATCAGATTCGTCATGGTTAGGCGAAGCGTCATCCACCACAATAATTTCGATGTTCGGATATGTCTGATTGAGTATCGAAAAGATCGCTTCCCGGATATAACGACGGCCGTTGTAGTAGGGCACTAAAACGGAAACCAGCGGTGTATTATTTCCAGTCATTGATGGCTCTGGCTATTATCTGAATATCGTTTTGGTTCATCGCAGGTGAAATCGGCAAGCTCAACACTTCTTTCGCCAGACGCTCTGCTATCGGCAGAGATAAATGGTTAAATTGGGGATAACATTCCTGCTTATGGGGCGGAACAGGGTAATGAATGTGTGTCTGAATACCGTTGCTTTCAAGATACTTCTGTAAATCATCGCGCCATTTGGTTGTAATCACAAATAAATGCCACACGTGGCTGCTGGATTCTTGAGGCGGCTTAGGCAGAATGACCCTCTCATTTTTTATGTTTTTGAGATAGTACTCTGCCGTCATCCGGCGCTGCCGGTTGTCTTCATCCAGCCCTCTCAGCTTAATCCGCAAAATGGCGGCTTGTATTTCGTCCATCCGGCTGTTGATTCCCGGATACTTATTATAATATCGCCGATGAGACCCATAATTTCGCAGGGCACGAATTTTCTCAGCCAACTGACCGTCATTGGTCGTTACCATTCCCGCATCTGCCAAAGCCCCGAGGTTTTTGGTGGGATAAAAACTGTACCCGACCGCACGCTGTGGATAATCGGTTGTGATACTGTCTTCGGAATATACAGCCCCATGCGCCTGAGCAGCATCTTCAATAACCTTCAGGTTATGCCGGCCGGCTAGGGTGCAGATTGCCGCCATGTCGCAAAGCTGTCCATAGAGGTGAACCGGCATCACCGCTTTGGTGCGTTTTGTTATCTTTTCTTCAATCCGTCCTGAATCGATTAAATAAGTTTGCGTATCGGGCTCGACAAAAACTGGTGTTGCACCGCATGCGGTCACGGCAAGCACTGTCGCAATATAAGTATTCGACGGCACAATAATTTCATCGCCCGGGCCAAATCCGTACGCACGAAGAATCAGGGATAAAGCATCCAGCCCGCTGGCAACACCAACGGCATATTTCATCCGGCAATACGCCGCGAATGCTGTTTCAAAAGCCGACAGCTCGTTTCCCAGAAGATACCAGCCGCTGTCCAGAACACGCCTGAAAACGCTTTCTATATCTGCAGCATACCGCTGATTGACAGCCTTTAAATCAAGAAAAGGAATCATTACATCACCCTCGTTTGCCACACAGCAATCTCTTAGGGTTTTCTTACGTTTTTGGTTTCATTGACTTTTTGAGACACAAAATGCTGTAACATCGGCAACAGTTCGGCTTTTTTGATTTCATAGCTGTCCAAGTCACAAACCAGTTCTGTCAATTTTATGTTGTTTGCTTCACACCACCGGGGATATATCGGTTTTCCTGCATTTTCAACGAAACCAAATCTTCGGTTCAGAGACATCGCCGGTTTATTTTCTTCAGCAACATGACAATAAAGCGTCTGATTGTGCATGGTATAAAAGAGATAGTCATAGAACAAAATCATTCCTTCCAATAGTTCAGGGGACCTCCTGAATTCCCGTTCGCCAATAATCAATCTCCCTGTTACGATGGTGCTTTTCTCTTGTCGAAAATCATATGCACCGACAGTTCCAAATTTTTTACCCGTTGAATTCTCAATGAAAATAAAAAGAATATCATTCGACGGGAGATATGTTTTCTCATACCACCGCTGTTGCAGTTCAAGGGTCAGGGTAAATGGCTGATTCATGTACCGCATATTTTCAGGATTATTACGCCAGCCAACAATGGCATCAAAATCATCTTCGCACATACTTTTCAACGTTACCAGCGTCCCCTTCAAGATAATCTTCTTGTTGAACATTAAAAATCCTCACATCGAGCAAACAATCTTTTGGAATTTGTCGAAATCCCGGATATAATCGTCTTCGTCGTAATAATCCGACGCCAGAACAAGGCACACGGAACCAGAGGAAAAATTGTCCAATTTTCGCCAGACCATGGAGGGGATATATAGACCGTAATACGAACGATTCAGATGGTGTCGAATGCTGCTGCGGCCGTCCTTTAAGATCACATCAAAGCTGCCGCTGGCGGCGATGATAAATTCGTGCAATTGCTTGTGGGCATGCCCCCCACGTACCGCACCCCCCGGCACATCATAGAGAAAATAAATGCGCTTGATCTCAAAGGGAATATGCCGACACTGCTCGATAAAGGTTAAATTGCCTCGTCCGTCCTCAATTTTCGGCAAATCAATAATTCGACACTCTTCTAAGCCCATGGTTTATTCCATTTTACGCCTTTGCGATTATTTTATTCGCCCAGTTTATATATTCAACAATATTTTCAGAAAGTATCACAGGACTACTCTTTTATTTTATCGCTTTATCCTCCCTTCTGCCCTATGATTTTGGATTACTTCGAAATCTGCATGTCGGTGATCCGCTAAAAGCCGTTTAGTACATCCCGGCGCATCACGGCCGCACTTGTCCAGACAAAGCCGCTCTTAAACAAAGCCGGCGCAACCCAGCCGCTTTTACAAGTATGGATTTTATAGGATAGTTCACGCCGGCCATCCGGATACGCCAAAGTCACCGGGCAATAGACAAGACCATAATCGGTGTTTTTTTCAAGCGACCTGACCATTACTTCAAGAAAATTATCCGGCCAGAGGTCGTCATGATCCAAAAAGGCAATATACTGTCCGGCGGCCCTGGTCAGGCCGTAATTTCGCGCTGCGGATACGCCCCTGTTGGGAGTATAATAATAGCGGATTCGGGCATCGGGTATTTGGCTTACAACCTCCTGTGTATTATCCGTCGAACCATCATCGACAACAATCACTTCCAGATCGGACAGGGTTTGTGCCAGAACGCTGCCCACAGTTTCTTTCAGCAGGCGGCTTTGATTGTAGGTTGGAATTATTACACTGACCTTCGGCATTGTTTTATTGGTCCATGATTCCCACTATCTCGAGGTAAATGTTTTTCAGCTTTTCCATTACAACTGTATGAGAGTATTGTTCTCTGACTTTCTTTTCCCCCATTTCTGCCATTGCGGTTATTTCTTGAGGGCTTTTCCGCATCATCTGAATCATTGCATTTGCAACAGCGTGGCTGTCGCCGGGTTTTACAACAAACCCTAAATCGGATTTGTCAATCATTTCAGCCATCCCAGACAAGTCTGTTACAATGGGAGGTATTCCTCCCGCCATTGCTTCCAATAACGCCCGCGGCATACCCTCGGAGGCTACGGATGACAGCACAAAGGCATCCATGGCCTGAATACATTTTTCCACATCCGCTCGTTTTCCTGTAAAATGTACTCGTTCTTCCAGTCTGCTTTTGTGAACCTGTTCTTGAAGAACTTGACGTAAAGGGCCATCTCCAATAATGAGCAAATGACTGTTCGGCATATCATTTTTTATCAATGCCATAGCTTCTATCATATATTGCTGGCCTTTCATTGGAGCCAAACGGCCAATTGTGCCAAAAACAAACGCTTTTTGAGGAATATTCAGCATCTGACGGGCCTGACTTTTTGATATCTTTGCACTGGCAAACCGTTCATAATCCACCGAATTTTCAAGAACTTCTATCTTCGACGCAGGGATTCGCCAGTTGCTCTGCAGGATGTCTTGTTTGACCGCCTTAGCAACCGCCAGAAATCGGTTAATGCGCCAAGCAAATAAAAGAAACGCCAGTTTTCGCCGCAGTCGCTCAAAGCGGCCCAAACCATGAACATGTGCAATGATTTTCACTTTGGGCGCGAAAATCCCCGCAATTGCACCGTACTGAGTCGCCTTATGGGCATGGCAGTGCAGCAGGTCAATCTGATTTCTCCGTAAAAAACGGATAAGCTTGACAAGCACATCCGGCCGGAAGACAGGCATCCGTTCACTGCGGGACAGATAACAAACCTTGTATCCCGCCTGCTGAAGGTGGTTTTCACGCCCCGGATCGCCGCTTAAATACAAGAATGTAACATCAAACCGTTCTTTATCCAGCCGGACCACCAGATCATTGACGGAGGTTACAGCACCGTAATATTTTGATTCAAGGATAGCAAGTTTAATCCTGTTCTTTTCCATTGACTTACAGCCCTACCCATCTTGCATGAACAAACAGCGCATTGGCCCATTGAATCAGACCGTTTGGATTGTATTTGGGTTTATAGATATCATAAAGAACAAAACCGCAATTTCGCAAAAATCCATCAATGTCGCCCAGCAGCGCCCCGCCTTCATAAACCGGATTGAACCAAACCTCACTGTAAACCAGAAGTGTTGATGTTTCAAGCATATGCACCCCACCCTTTAAGGCGGCTAATTCATAACCCTGAATGTCAAACTTCATCACCTGTATCGGAAGGCTGCCGTTTTGTTGGGCCCAGTGATCAATCGTAGTAAGGGGAACCGAAACGGTTTCCTTGATTTTCGAGCCGGTCGGGTCGATTTGACTAAGCTGCCGGCCGGGATTCAGGATTGATGTGTTGCCCGCCGATTCGGTTATATGCAGCTGGGCCGTTCCTTCATGGTCAGACAGGGCTGCAAAAAAAAGGATGAAACCAAGATTCTCGGTCGGCATATGCTTCAAGCACCGGCCGATACATCGGATGCGGTTCGAAGGCATACACTTGGGCCGACGGAAATTTCCTCAGCAGCCGTTGGGAAATATGTCCCCGGCTGGCCCCGGCATCCAATATCCCTGTAACCGAATGGTTCACCAGCAGACGCCGCATTGCTTCATACGGCTCATCCAGCGATATCAGATTCTGGTCTTTGCCGATGATCTTTTTCTTGATAAATGTCCCCACTGGATTGGCCACAGTACTCCTTATCTCCTGCTAATGTGTGTTTGTGCATTATGCATCCAATGCCGCATCTTGTATAATCTCCTGCACCTGCGGGCACGACCATATCTTATCCATCAGACGCAGCGCCTTGTTGCGGGTATGGCCGCCAAGTGCAAACTCACCCGGATTGACCGCCTGCGTTGCATGGGCCAGATGCCAGACATACCGCCTCATCACGCTGTCGGGCAGTTCGACCGTCTTATAGCCCCGATCCACCAGTTCAAAATACAGCTTCTTGCCCACGGTTAATCCCTTTTCTCTGTCCATTAAAAACGACAGATTCTCCTTTTTCAAAACATCTGTGCGGTAAATGGTGCAGACTGTCCGATTGTAATAGCGATAGACACCCAGCGGATCGGGCGTGCGGAAAAGTTTTCGCCTGAATGTCTTGAAATCCGTCAGCTTCTTTAGAAACTCGCGGAAAGAGCTGGTTAATTCGCACTTGCCCCCGCCCACACACACCACCGACGGATCCGTCTGGAAATACCGCATCAGCTCCGTCAGCCAGCCGGCTTTATGGACAAACGTATCGGAATGCATCGCCATAAAATACGGGGTATCACACAGCGCCAGTCCCATATCCAGCGCCGCTGCATGGGCATAGCCGCCGGAAGAATCGTTGGTTTTCTCTGTCCGGCTGACAAATTGTATCCATTTGAGCGACTTTAAATATTCGGTCGAGTCATCCTGCGAGTCGTTATCAATAACAAGTACTTTATATGGATAGTCCGTATATTTTCGGATGCTCCGCAGGCACAGCCGCGTCAAATCCAGCGTCTTATAGTTGACCACGCAGATTGTTACCGTCTTTTTTTCCACAGCTGCTTTCTCCGATGCGGCTAAACAGCCCCGATCAATTGCGTTTCATAAAGCCGCTTGTAGAGACCGCAGGAGGCCATCAGTTCCTCATGCCGGCCTTGTGCGGCTATTCGTCCGCCGTCCATCACCACAATAAAATCGGCGGAAATGACCGTGCTGAAGCGGTGGGCAATCAAAAAGCAGGTGCGGTCTTTCATAATCGCTTCCAAAGCAGCGTGAATTTTGGCTTCGCTGTCGGCGTCTATCTGGCTCATCGCCTCATCGAAAATCAGGATTTTCGGATTTTTCAGTATCGCCCGCGCAATAACTATCCGCTGGAGCTGGCCGCCGGAAAAACCGGCGTTGCTTTCGCCGATAAGGGTGTTGTAGCCGTCCGGCAGCGGCTCGATAAATTCATGGGCATAGGCCATCTTGGCCGCCCGCACAATCTCATCCATCGAGGCGCCGGGTTTGCTGTATGCGATATTGTTGGCAATCGTGTCGTTGAAGGTAACCACCTGCTGTGTAACCAGACTGATTTGGTCCCGCAAGCTGGCCAGCGAGGCCTTGTGAATATCCTGTCCGTCAATGAGAATCCGTCCGCTGTCCGGCTCAAAAAAGCGGGGAATCAGGTTGACCAGCGTTGTCTTGCCTGAACCGTTGGGGCCGACCACAGCCACTGTCTTGCCGGCCGGCACGGTCAGGTTTACCCCTTTGAGGGCCGGCTGCAGGGAGCCGGGATAGGTAAAGGCAATATCTTCGAACACAATATCCTTCTGAAGCGGCTTTAAGTCAAACGCTCCGGGCACTTCCGGCTCGCGCGGCTCATCGATAACCGCAAAAACCCGTTCGGCAGCCGCATTGGCCTGCTGGATAAAGTTCCACACATCCGACACCTTGCGGA
>ERZ795052.468-NODE-468-length-61679-cov-21.974685_pt1 | contig 61679 bp, 69 predicted proteins | sample MGYA00375136_ERZ795052 | MGnify/ENA primary metagenome ERZ795052 (study PRJEB30181, sample SAMN05720156) | activated sludge metagenome | isolation source: Anaerobic digester | place: Japan | collected 2015-05-26 ... | reverse complement strand
AATAAGCGATGTTAAATAAGCGATGTTAAATAAGCGATGTTAAATAAGCGATGTTAAATAAGCGATGTTGGGTGGCCCTGGACCAGTTTTATCTATTTTTTATTTAATCCCCCTTCCCGCAATCGTATTCAATTTTCAAGGTGCAAAAAATGGTTACTCAGAAAGAGTAACCATTTCTTTTCAACCAGGTGTTCATCGCATCATCACTTAATTTCACTTCTACTTTTGTTTTTGGAAAATCTACATCTTTGATTTTCTTTTCATATACTCAAGGCAGGTTCCCCGCTCTACAAGTTCTTTAATAAGTTCATATTCTCGTGTCATCATCTCTTTATTATTCCTTTCTATTGTTTATAATTATATTATATCATAAATTTTCAAAAATGTCAAGAGAGAGGTTCGTTGAGTTTTTTGGATTTTACGGGTGCTCTTGTGAGCTGTACTGCAATAAAAACTAGTGCCGCGAATATTTTATCATTTTTATGGCGGTGAAGGCTACAGCCCAAAATTAGGGTGGCGAAAAAAAATAGGGTTTTTTTAATATTATATCATAAATTTTTAAAAAAGTCAAGCGCTTATATATATAAGCAGCTCAAGTGTTTGCGCTCCCGTATTGGCACCACACCCCGCTTCTTTTATATATTAATTATATCATAAATTTTATAAAAAATCAAGTCGAGCGGCTTTACTAGAAATATAACCACAGCGTTAGCTGTAGTCCTTTCTATTGTAATTAAAACCCATCGCACGAATATTTTACCGTTTCGTAACGAAAGAAGCAAATTCACTTAAGGGGAGCGGGAACCGGATTTTTTTAGGGTTTTTTTAATATTATATCAAAAATTTTTTAAAAAGTCAAGTTGGTGCGGCATATGGGATTGAATTTCGGGACGGAGGAAATGAAACAAACAGTTCAAACATCCATATGAAAAATGCCTATGGGGATCGCGGGGCTGGAATCGGCGCGTCACGTTCGTGCGCGCGCCGGGCAAGTTAGTTGTAACTAACCCTAGGATAATAAAAAATGGGGGATGTCAATCCCCCACACCATATTCTTTTGCAAAAGCTCCGATGAGTGACTGAATTTCATTCTTCGTCATCTTCATCATACTCACTTTCATATCCACTGACTACAGCCTCAAGACCTCGTCTGATTGCTTTGAAAATCTCTTCTTTTGAAAGGTCATCTCGATATGCCATATTTACAAAAAAGATTAAATGTCCTAACGCGTATTCTATGCTACCCTGTACTTCATCTACTAATTTTTCAAATGTCATTTTTTAGTCCTCCCTTATATCATATTTATTTATTAATCTGTTTACTCTTTTTGCGGCTCTCTGCTCTACATATTTTCTTCTCTGTCTATCCATATCAAACTCATAACCGAGAGCAAAATATTTAATTATCTGATTTTCATTGCTATAAATACCATCGGCAAGTCTGCGATAAAGCATATCACCTCTTTCTCTTGCTTGTGACTGCCAACTTTCGGGACGAAATTTTCTCATTTGATTATCTCCTCTCTTGTTTTGATATATTTATTATATCACTGATTCAACGCTTTGTCAAGATCTTTTTGAAAATTTCTTTTATTTTCTCCATCAATTCTCATCATTTTCTCCCTCATAATATGTCCAAGTACCATCATTATATAATTCAATATAATTTCCTTTTTGTGTCTTTAATTGAATACCCTCTCTTTCTGTACTTGCATAAAAATCAGTAAATATATCTGTTACAGCTATTATAGTTTTACTAATATCTAATTCCTTTTTTAAATTTTCAAACATTTTTCTTTTCCTCTCTTTCATTTTCTATAATTATTATTTGTTTTGTTATAATCATTATAATATAATTTTTTTATATCGTCAAGTACAAATTATGGGATAAAATTTTGTGCATTTTTTTTTGAATTTTTACTTGACAAAACCTTGAAAATATGATATAATTGTGAATTCGGTGCGTGCCGTTCCTGCACGCACCGCTCAAGGCATTAGAAAAGGGAGCCCCTAGGGGTTCCCCGCTTTTTAAAGCTGTGCTAAAATGCTTTCCATCCGTGTATAATATGCCGTTCCCTCGTTCAGTGTTTCCATATATTCCTCAAGGCAACTCCGCAGATTTTCTCTATATTTCGGCTTTTTGTTCAGCACATAATCGTAAGTTGTGCCGAGTTCACGGAACGGAAAAGCAGTCACCATCGGATTTACCGCACCTTTTTTCAGACCTTTTGCTAAAATCTGACTTTCAATAATTGCATCGTTTAAAGCGGTGTGGTCTTCGATAAAGTCGTAATTTTGCATAAGATACTGGAAACTTGTTTCCGCACTTGTTTTGAAATAGATTGCGCTTGCTGTTAAAAGTCCATACTCTAAACAATAATTGCGGTATTTGTCTATATTGATAAGACGTTCACAAGCCAGCCCCCACAAGTCGCACATCGGATATTCCTTACATCTTAACTTGAATACAGGGGTTAAATATTCGGGGTTTCCATCGCTATCATCTTTTGCCCCATTCACAAGGCGATTACAGTGCTTGCGCTGTCCTGCTTCCCACTCATTATAATCACTCCGATACAAATGATATATATAGCGTTCGGTAAACGGAATTGCTTTCTTGAAGTCGAAACAAGCGTTATAAGCGGTTACAAGGTCACATCCCGACAAGTCGTATTCAAGTTCATTCATAATATCGTTCCAACATTTTGCGGTTATCAAACCATTTGCAAGCAAGTTCATATAAATAGGGCGCTTGTCCTTATAATATGCGGTGTTGAATACGTTTGGTACAAAGAAAGTTTCCTGAACCAGATAATTAACTTTCTTGACGATATTACCCAGACGGTCAATAATTACCCAACCGATGTCATATACAAGCGGTTTTGCGATTGCGATTTTCTGCTTGTCCTTTGTAGACTTGCATAAATCATTTGCGAACGGCAGTGTTGCGGTTTCGGTGTCAAGTACAAGATAATACTTTTTTTTCATTTTGGTTTAAAACCTCTCTTTCTTTTTGTTGGTGTTGTTTGTTGTTACCTTATGTATTCATTATAACACAATAGAATAGAAATGCAAGCGATTTTTGCGGTGAATGTTGCACAAATTTCGGGATCAAAATTTGTGCATTTTTTTTGAAAAAATCACTTGACAAAACCTCAAAACCTGTGTTATAATGGAAATTTGGCGCATTTTCGTTCGAAAATGCGCCACTCATAACAAAAACCGCCTATTTTTTAGGCGGTCTGCACTCAATTAGGTCAATTTTGAAAGTTTTTGCCCCGATTTTCACCTGAATCAGCTTATTTTCCTTTAAAATTTCGATATTTTCACGTTCAACGCCCTCCGCGCGGTCAATATTAGCTAAAATGGTTTCAAATAGCTCTTTTTTCTCGTCTGAAGTGTGTACGGTTCTAGGTTTAGAGGACTTTTTACGTTCTGCGTTGCCTGCTCCGTGGTCAATTTTCATACCCTTGGCTTTTTCCTCTAATGCGGTTTGTTCCTCGTTGACTTCATACTCATTATCCTCAAGCCACATTTCAACCGCTTCATTTTCGGTGATACCTAGTTTCATATTTGCTTTTATTTCATCATCGGGAATTGAAATTGTCTTGCCATTTGCTAATGTGTATCGCATTTGTTCCCCCTTTCAAGTGGGGCAAGGGATTATGTGCCTTGCCCCCACTGCCTATATGATTTATTCCGCAAGTGCGAAAAGTGCTTTCTTCTTGTTCATCGTCTTGACGACCTTACCAGCCTCAACCAACTGACGAAGAAGTGCGCTCACTCTCTGATTAGACAATGCGCCAAGGGTTTCATCCTTACCCTGTAACTCGGTGACGGTTACTGCGCCTACTCCATCAAGTACATTGAGGATAGTTGCCTTGTAGTCCTCATTTGCCGCCTGATTTGCGGTAGGCTTTTTGTTTTCCGACTTCTTTTCAAAGGAAGTCTTAATCGCTACCAACTTGTCGGTTACTTCCTGCGGAAAGTCACCATTCTCGATTGCGAACGCCAGTGCCTTTACATTTGTCATCTTTTCCATTTTCATCAATTCCTCTCTTGGTTGGATTGTTTTTGTTTACATTATTATTGTACCATATTCAGTTTTAATTGTCAAGCACTTTTTTGAATTTTTTTTAGTAGGTTTTCAAACCTCGGAATTGACTGTCTTGTTTACCCCGTGCGCACTATTTAGGGTTTCCCGCCCTGTTAAGTCGCTTCCTTTTATCTTATGTATTTATTATATCATATTCTTTTGTGCTTGTCAAGCATTTTTTTTGGTTTTTCCTATTTTTTGAAGTGGCGGTGAGACCGATTGAAGTTGCTTGAAACTTTCCTCTTCCACTTTTTATTTCTTTCTTTATCTTATGTATTTATTATAACAAAAAATTTTTAAAAAATCAATATCGGAAAGATGCACTAATTATGGGATAGATCTTTGTACAATTTTTTTTGATTTTTCGCTTGACAAAATCTCAAGGGTATGGTATAATGGTGAATTTGGCGCGTTTTGTTCCAAAACGCGCCACTCATAAAAAGAGGGCTTTTTAGCCCTCTTTGTTATTTTACATTGTCATTATACTACATTTATTCTTCCGTGTCAAGGTTTTTTTCATAAAATTTTACAATTTCTTTTTTAATTCTCTCCCACATTCCCATGATTTCCTCTTCATGGGTTTCCATGTAGTCTACCGCCCAAGCAGTTGCCACAATCTCATCGGGGAGGTTGAAATACTGATATTCAAGTTTTTTTGCTTGCTTTTTTGTTTCAATGGATGCCATCTCTTTTTCGATGCGGTTCTTTTCCGCCTGACAAAAATCATAAATGACATCACTTTCCATTAAATCCTCATACGTCATGTTATGCCCGATTTCATGGAATAAAGAAAGCATGAAACAGTTAAGTGGTTTATATCCAAAACGCTCTTTTACAAATTTCAGAAAGAAAATATCTTCCATACGATTTTCAAGTAAGGTGTATTCAATAGAGTGGTTATCCATCCGCCATTCCCAGTCACCCATGGAGATTTTTTCAATTCCAAACTTCGCAACTTCCGCTTTAATTGCCTTGTTAAGTTTCTTCATCCCTTTCATAGTTCTTACCTCTCTTTCTATTACTATTGTAACATAGTTAAAGGAGATTGTCAATGCCCTTTTTCAAGATTATTCCAACCCTATGCGCACATTGACTTCCTTACACACTTGTCGGGGTTTCGTTTCAAGTTTTACAAGCCCCTTTATCTTGTTACTATAATCATTATAATATATTTTTATTTATTTGTCAATTATTTTAGGAAAAATATTTTTTTAAAAAATTTGCAATTTTCACTTGACAAAACCTTAGAACCTGTGTTATAATGAAATTTTGGACCGGGCGCGTTCGCGCGCGGTCCACTCATAGAAAGAGGGGGATTATTCCCCCTCTTCTACAATTTCCCATTCTCTTTTATCCTTTAGCCCTTTTGCAATTTCTGCATAATCATATATAACCTGGTCAAAGTCTGCGAGATAATCCTCTTCTACACTCTCAATATAATCCTCAAGAGTTTCTATCATAGAATCTTCGTCACCATAGGCTAGGCACTCACCATTATATTCTTTCCAATCTTTTTCAATTCTCTCTATCGGAATTTCAATTTCTTGATGTTTAATTAATTTTAACACTTTTGCCATTTTTGCATATACCTCCTTTTTATTGCGGGGTGGGGGGTTTTACCCCACCACCTCAGTTTCTAACAGTTCCAAAAGAGCCTTAATGATATTTTCGTTTGCGTTAATTGTATCACCGAGTGTCCATCCCTTGCGTACCTGCTCATTATCATCAACAAGTACCTGAAAACCGCCTATACGCCGTGTACAATTTGCTTTCGTTGTGCCATACTTTACAAGGTGGATTTCATCGTAGGGGAAATCATATCTTGTAAGCCATTCAATTTTTGCTTCACGGACAAGAGCATCATATGCGGGAGTGCTACCCTTTGACAACCACGTTGTCACCACAATACGCCAGCCCATTTCTTTAAACATTTTCAAAAGACCATTCAGAACGACCATATTATACATCGGTTCTGCGTCGACATAAGGGCGAGGATTTTCCGCTCTTAAATCATCGAGCCAGTTTTCTACCCCATACAGATTAGCGATTGTGCCATCCATGTCAAATACTAAAGTTTTGTTCATTCTTATTTACCTCTCTTTCTTTTATTTACTATACTATTATTATATCATTTTAAATACATAAGTCAATAATTTTTCGCTAACTTTTTGCACAAATTTCGGGATAAAAAATTGTATAATTTTTTTCTAAAAAACGCTTGACAAAAACCTTGGGGTATGGTATAATGGTGAATTTCAGCGCGCGGCGACCCATCGCGCGCTGATGAAAAGGGCAGGGATTTCTCCCGCCCGCTCGACTTATTTGATTTTCGTGTACTTCGCCTTGAAAGTACCGCCCTCCGCCTTAATCTTCAACGCTTCAGCGTAGGTCTTTACCTCTACTTTTTTACCATCCTTGGTTACACATTCATAAGTTAATGCTGTCATTTTTCTTACCTCGCTTTCTTTTGTTTGTTTACATTATTATTATATCATATTTTTATTTATTTGTCAATAATTAATTTTGTATCTATTTCAACATCTCCAAATTCACGAAGTTCATCCTCTGTCATCTTATCGAGCATGTATAATAAATCATCTAAAGTTTCAATGCCCCATTCTAATTCATCTTTAAAATACTCAAAACTAGGCATTTTAAAAGTGTAAAGTTTTTTATAAATCATTTTACATACCTCCATACAAAAGTGTTAAAAAGTAAATGTTTAAAGTTGCGCTTGCGGTGTGCATAGCAATCGAGTTAATGTGTCTATCTGTGGTAAAATCTTTAATAAGACCAAACACCGCAAGAGCCAGACCAAACCACGAAACAGACAGACCAAAAATCATAATCAGTACAACATTGATAATCTGAATTACTGCCCGCAAGTCGTTCATTTCAAACTTATAAGGTTCGTTAATGTTGAAAAATTCTTTCATTTTTTTCCTCTCTTTTCTTTATCTTATGTATTCATTATACTACACTTTCTATTGTTTGTCAATAAATTTTTTATAAAATTTTTTGCCCGGGCCGAACATTTGTTCAGTCCCTTATTCCTCCTCTTCTTCCTTATCCATATTATTTAAAAATTCAAATTCAAATACAGTGGTTTTATCACCAAACTCATCATAGAAAATGCTATCATAAGCAGTTACCGCTTCAATAAAGCCATCCACCTCTTTTACTCGCAATCCTTTGATAATATCTGCAACAATAGAGAATGCATCCAACTCTTCTTTTGTAAAAGATACCTTTACTCTTGGACCAACGATTGTCATTTTTTATTCCTCCTGTTTTTTCTTTATTATACCATCTATGGGGTTGTTTGTCAACCCCATCTTTTTAAGGGTTCTGTATATTCTTTTGTTAATTCTAATAAATCTTTTAGTGAAGAGTTCGTACCAAAACTCAAATTACTACAACACATTACAAGCCATTGAAATACACTGTATTCATCACCTAAAAATTTGTTAGGGGTAAATCTTTCTTTCTCAACATCATCCTGATAACAGTGGCGGACATCGGGATGCTTTGTACTACCGCCCCACCATTCTACATAGGTTCTCTTACTTGCAATATTAGAGTAGATTAACATCTGCATTTACCTCTCTTTCATTTGATAATATTATTATATCAAATTATCAGAATAATACAATAGACAAAATAGATAAATTTTAGGATAAATTTTTGTATAATTTTTAATTAATTTTTGCTTGACAAAATGTGCGGGAGGTGGTATAATGGTAAATTTGGGTCGCGCCGTTCCTGCGCGACCCACTGAAAAGAAAATGGGCGATAACCGAAGTCATCGCCTAAAGAAAGAGAGGGAACGAAACGTATGTTGACGAGTGCGCCCGAGGGGGAATTGAACCCCCATTGACCAAATTAAAAGTTTGGTGCCATACCTTTAGGCGACGCCCTCTTTTATTTTTTGTTACATGTATATTATACCAAAAATTTTTAAACTTGTCAAGTTGTCGAGTCGTGTGCCTAACCACTAGGCTATGGGCGCAGGTGGGGAGGTCTTACTTGACCTTTTCCCCTGCTACTTTCCCCGTGGGGAAAACTACATTGGTTCCAAACAGAACCTTGAAACCGCTTGCCTTTGCACGATAGCGGAAGTCGCGGTCTGCGCTCCACTTGGCGATGAACTCCGCCTTGGTTTTCGGACATTCCTCAAAAGTTACCATTCTCTTAATCATTTTGTTTTCCCCTTTCTGTGTTTGGTGAGAGTGATTGAAAACTCTCTAAACTGTATTTCCTTTTGTTCATTTACTATTGTAGCACTTTCCTCGCCATTTGTCAAGAGAAAATCACAAATTTTTTTGATTATTTCAATTTTTTCTGGATCTTTCTTGACTTCTCTTTTTGCGGGTTTGCGTGCGGTTTCCGCTTTTTCATATCGGCGGGAGGCGTTAGCTTTTATTTCCATTTCCGCCATTTTCTCTGCCTCTTCTCTTGTAACAGGCTCGCCGTCTTTTTCAGCATCCGCCATAATTTCAAGAATTAGCTTTTCTTTGTTCATTTTGTTACCCTCTTTTTGTTGGGGGTAGTTTCACTACCCTACCCCCATCCGCAAGTTGCTATTATGCGATAGAGAAAAACGACTTTTTCTTGTCTACTGTCTTAACGACCTTGTTAGCATCAATCAGCTGTCTCAAGAGTGCGGATACACGCTGATTAGAGAGTGCGCTGAGTTCAGCATTTACGGTCTGAATTTCAGTTACAGTCAGCGCCTTGTCTGCATTAGTGAGTACCTCGATAATAGTAGCCTTAAAGCCCTCGTTTTCTTCCTGATTAGCAGTCAGTTTCTTGCTTGCGGATTTCTTCTCGAAAGAAGTACGGATAGCAACCAACTTCTCGAACACATCAGCCGGAACCTCATTCTCGAAGTTCTCGATTACATAAGAGAGTGCCTTTACATTTGTCATCTTTTCCATTTTCATCAATTCCTTTCTTTTGTGTGTTGTTTTTGTTTACATCTTTATTTTATCATATTTAATTTTATTTGTCAAGAGATTTTTTTATTTTTTTTGTTTAGCGGGGTCTTTTTGTTTTCCGCCCTTTTCTTATCTCTTTACATTTATAATTATAACAAAATATTTTTAATTTTTCAAGTTGGAATATTGCACTAATTTTGGGATAAAATATTCTAAAAAATTGTGCAAATTTCCTATTGACAAAATGGTGGCGGCTGTGGTATAATGGAAAATTGGGGCGCGCAAGGAACGTGCGCGCCCCGTCGCACATTAGGGGTAAATGTCAAGTATTATTTTAAAATTTTTCAAAAAAAATTTTGCCCCGGAAAAGGGCGCCCCAATTTTAGGGGCGCCCAAAGGAAAGAGAGAGTACGATCACTCGATAATTTTCTTTAATTTGTTACGGATCAAGATAAGAGGTATTCTCGCCCATAAAAAGGTAGTTAAAGCAATATCAGCAGTATCCATAACACCATCTCTTGCAACAAGCATTGTAATCGCAATTCCGATTAATAAATAAACCAATACAGCAATTAAAACGATTTCTAAAGTAGTAAACATAATATCACTCCTTTCTTTTGGGACGTTTCCACTCGCCCGATGCGTATTTCTCTTCCTTTATTTTATTATACCGCTCTTCCGCCTCTTTGTCAAGTTTTTCTTTGTCATATTCCCGCACTTTTCCCATAGCATAACCAAAGGTTGCAAGATCACGAGCCGTCCAACCACGCTGAATACAGATTTTTTTCATCCCCTCATTCAGCAATTGACGCTTTACAGTAGCATTATGAATATCTACTTTATCATTTCTCTTGACAATGCAAGATATAGGGCGATATTTCTTTGTGCTACAAAACAGGGTTACTTGATATTCCATTTTGTTACCTCTCTTTTCTTTTGTTAAAAACATTATATCATATTTTATTTTATTTGTCAATATTAAATATATAAGAAAATATATTTTATGGTAACTTTAACTTTTAAAACAATGCGATCCTTATAATCAGTCCAGTCGCCCATATCTCTATTAGTAGTTAAGTTTAATATACGGATATTACGTCCATATAAATCACGTGGTTTTTGTTCAATCCATTCAATAACTCTCATCATCTATTCCTCCTGTTCTTATGGAACACCCTATTATACATAGGGTGCCAGTGTTCTTTCTACCTTACACAAGTCAAGGTTGGTTGCATCTTCCCAGAAACAAACAGCTAACTCGAACATATCATCCGCATCTTCCACCGGATAGCTCATAGTATAGGCGTTAGGACAAGCCGTTGTAATAATCATATCCAAAATTGCGGGAGACACCTTTGCATACTCGATAAAATAAACCATAACATTTTCCTCTCTTTCTTTCTGTTGGGATTTACTTCCTTGCTACAAGTATAATATACCATATCCTAGGGTTGTTGTCAAATATTTTTATATAAAAAATTGCACAAATTACGGGATATTTTTTTGTATATTTTTTTACAAAAAAAGGCTTGACAAACATTCAGAAATATGATCCAAACATACAACCCGGCACGCGGCGGTCCATCGCGTGCCGCCATAAAAAAAGGAGATCCCCTAAAATTCAGGGGATCCCTATTAGAGAGAGGAGGGCAATCACTCGAAATCTTCATCTTCCGCTTCTAACATCTGTTCCATCGACCTATATCCGGTGCGAACAAACAGTACAGCGTTTAAAACTTCTATCCACTCGCCGCCCATAAGGTTTCTTGCAAAGTTGAGTTCATCTGTTGTTGCAATTCCCATATCTACCAACTGGTCGTACATAATCATTTCTTCTGTTGTCATTTTATTTTCCTCTCTTTCTTTTTCTTTATAATCTTATTATATCATTTTTTTTGATTTTGTCAACAACTATTTTTATTTTTTTTATGAGGCGGATTATTTAATCCGCCTCATCCACAAGGGCTTCAAACTGAGGTTTATATACTTCTCGCCATTCTTTTGATAACTCTGTATAAGCCTCATAAGTAGGAGTGCAATCAGTCGTAACGAATGACCATATAGCATCAGCCTGATTCATACAAAATCTAACACCGTGATAATCTTTTACACATTCTTTAGCTGTTTCAAGCCAATTATTTACTTTCTTTCTTGCCTTGTCAACAATAACCATCATCATTTCTTCGTTCATATCCTTTACCTCTCTCTTTTGTGGGGGCTTACCGTATCCCCTCTGTCTGATTATATATTATCATACTCACCCCCTGTTGTCAATAGACTTTCGCAAAAAAGTTTCATAAATCGGGCGTAAAATTTTTGTGCAATTTTTTCAAAAATTAGTCTTGACAAACTGCGATGCCCTGTGATATAATATTTCGGGCGCCAGCGCCCGCCCACGATAAATAATTTGGAGTAGTTGTATGAACAACTCTAGACAACTTCAACCGGATCCAAGTTGTCTAAAGGTGTTCATACAACTAAACTGAGTTGCGCATACAATTCGGGATCTGAACAGCTGTTCGCTCGAACACATTTTCGATCGAACAACTGTTCGAGTAACCGAACAAACAAACAAGCGGCGCGCGGTGGGCGTTCGCGCGCCGCCAAATTATATCACAAAAATTGGGGGCTGTCAATAGGCAAAATGCACAAATTTTCAAATTTTTTTTAGGGGTATTATATATTATTTCAAAAGTCAATAGGCAAAATGCACAAGGTTTTTCAAACATCTTTAGCAAAATTGTCTATTGACAAGAGGAAAGAGTTTTATTGTATCATTAGTGTATATTCTAATGTGCTAGATAATAATAGCAGACCCAACACGAAAATTGTCCCGATTGCACATAAAACCTTTTCTTTCATTTCCATCATCTATACCTCTCTTCCTTATCTGTGGGGCTTACTGTATCCCCTTGTTATGATATAAGTATATCACATTATAGTAATAAGTCAATAAGTTTTTCAAAAATTTTCTTAAAAAAAGTTTTCAAAAAACTATTGACAAAAATATCATTTCCATGGTATAATAAAGGAGAGACCCTCTTGCGGATCTGTAAGAGGGTTTTTATTTTATTATACTACAAAAGGCAATAAATGTCAATAGAAAAAGTAAAAATATTTTTAGGAAAATTTTTCAAAAACCTATTGACAAATTTTCGTTTTGATGTTATAATGAAATGGGGTGCTCGCGCAAATTCGAGCTGAGCCGGTTAGTTGCGACTAACCTCGGTTAGTCTAATCTAATTTAAGTTAGTTATGACTAATCCTGCTGCCGATTTTGGGATAAAAAATTTAAAAAAAATTTACAAAAAATCTCTTGACAAAATGCGACGACCTGTAGTATAATAATAATTCGTGCCCGAACGGACGTTCGGGCATAAGACGATAGGAAAGGCGGGAACCGCACCCCGCCTGTTACCTGTTTATTCAAAATATACCGGTTCCCACAACCGCACATCTATCGTGCCTCGGTAGTCTTTATTTTCTTTTGCTTTTGTTTCGGCTTCCTCCTTGCTGTTTGCTATGATTGTCAAACTCTTATGCCCAACTTCAGTATTGATTTTTACTATGTATGCCATCCTCTTTTCTCCTCTTCTTTTGTGGTGGTGCTGGGGGTTATTCCCCCAGCGCCTTTCTTAATTTCTGCCAAAGTGCCCACTCATCTTTTGCCATTTTCAGCGCCAGTTTGGGCGCCCATCCGCTTTTCCTATAGTATCTGTAGTATCCGTAAATTTCCTTTGCCATTTTCAGCGCCAGTTCGGACGCCCATCCGCTTTTCCTACAGTATTTGTAGTATCCGTAATTTACTTTTGCCATTTTCAGCGCCCTCCTATTTTTTGCGGTAGCGGGGTACTTTTCTGTTTCATCAAACTGTTTTTTGTAGTCTTCCCATTTTTGCTCATTCTCTACAAGGAAAACCTCGTATAATGCTCTTGCTTTTTTGTAATGCTCTAAAGCATCTTTCCCATAGGGGGTATTCTGTGCTAACTGTAAGTGCTTTTCGATTTCTTCCCAAATTCTCATTTTGTCCTCTCTTTCTACCGCCTTGCGGTGTGCTGTGTTGTTTGCTATGATCTTATAATACTACTTTTATTTTCCCTTGTCAACACTTTTTTGAAATTTTTTTAAAATTTTTTTTGGTGTTGTCGGGGGCTTTTTGCCCCCGATTTTATTTAGTTTTCAAGGTGTATTTTTGTAGAGTGCTTTTTCCAGTTCTTTAAATTCGTTTTTCCAGTAGTAGTCTTTCAATTCCTTTTCGTATCTCCCGCCCATTTCCTCGGCTTCTTTGTTGTACTTCTTAACTAACTCCATCAGTTCCTCTGCCTTTTCCTGAATTTCCTCGGTTAAAGCTATCATTTCCTCTCTTGTCATCCCTTTACCCTCCTGTTTTTGTGGCTGTTTGCTGTTCTGATTATAAGATACCACATCCGCTTTTCTTTGTCAACACTTTTTTGAAAAATTTTTTTGTGGTGGCTCGGGGGATTTTTTCAATCCCCCGATTTATTTTTAGAAAATATCTACTCTTGTGATTGTGTAGTTTTTTAATTTCTGTAGAGCGATTAACTCATCAATTGTTAAAACCTTAAATCTCTTTTCGCTTGTGTTCTTCTTAAAGAATGTAACCTTAAACATTTGTTTTACCCTTTACCCTTTCCCCTTGCGGTGCTTGTTTTCTGTTTCTGATTATACTTTATCACACTTCAAAAAGATTGTCAATAGATTTTTTGAAATTTATTAAAAATTTTTTTGAAGTGTGGGGAACGGCTTTTTGCCGTTCCCCTTTATGGATTAGTTCCAAACGTCTACCGAGTGAACCATCCATCCCCATTTTTCAAGAGCCATCCGCCACGCATCGTGCATGTCTTTTGCGGTGAAGATTGCCATTGTGTCATCCTTGAAAATTGCTACATACTCTCTTGTCATACCTTTTACCTCTCTTTCGTGGGTGCTTGTTTTGTTGTTGAGATAATAGTATCACAAAAAAATCAGTCTGTCAACATTTTTTTTATGCCCGTGGTTATTGCGTTTGCGGCGACCGGATCCCTGGATCCCGCATAGATACTGGCTTTCAAGGGTGCAAACTTTTTTAATGCCCGTAAATACTGGCTTTCAAGCATCGAAAACAGACTTCACCCCGTATTTTCTACATTTTTATTTTAAAAAAATAATTTTAAAAAAAGTGCTTGACATTATTTTACAAAAGTAGTATAATAGATGGTTTATTTATTATCTTTAAAAAGCAACTATCTATTATACTCTTCTTTTGTTTGTTTGTCAAGCACTTTTTTAGTGCTTTTCTTTTTTCTTTTGTTGTGTTATAATAAAAGGTTGTGGCTCTTGAGTTAGTTCCGTCTAACTATAGTTCAAGCAGCTTGAACTTGAGTTAGTTGTGTCTAATTAGAGTTTAAGCTGCTTGAACTGTAGTTAGTTTAAACTAATACTTTTCCTTTCAAACTAACTCTTGTTACAATCGCCTAACTATGGTTAGTCTTGTCTAACTGTAGTTAGTATTATCTAATTTAAGTTAGTTGTATGAAATACTTTTCCTTTCAAACTAACTTTTGTTGCATTGATCTAACTGTAGTTAGTTTAAACTAACCGCACTGTCCTAACCCTCCATTGTATCACATTGTTCTCTTGTTGTCAAGAAAAAAATATTTTTTCTTTTGCTCGAAAAAAGTGCTTGACAAATTTGTGCCATGTGTGGTATAATTTTTCGGGCTTTGGCGGTTAGCTACGCTTAACTGTGGTTAGTTATCCCGAATACTTTTCCTTTCAAACTAACTTGGATTGCAATAGGCTAACTGTAGTTAGTTTAAACTAACTCAAGTTAGTTAAGACTAATGCTTTTCCTTTCAAACTAACTTAAGTTGCAATGAACTAACTTGAGTTAGTTGCGACTAACTGGACTACAGCACTCTCTTTTATTCTACTACAAAAGTCTAGTTTTGTCAAGAGTTGCTAGTAGATTTTTTTAAAAAATTTTTTTTGAGATTTTTTCAAAAAAGTATTGACAAGACTTTTCAGATGTGTTATACTTGAATGGGATGCTCTCGTGGAATTTCGAGCTGCGCTCGATCGTTTACAGATGTTGGCGACTCGCAAAAAACGCGAGTCGCCTCGCAGCATGTTAGCACGCCTCGCTGCATTTCAAAGGCTTCACTTCTATTATACCACGCTCCGCGCAGATTGTCAAGAAATTTTTTAAAAATTTTTTTAAAAAAATTTTTCTAAAAAGTATTGACATTTCTCTTGTTCTGTGTTACAATGAAATGGGGATCTCACTGTTGGCGTGCTGCAATGGCGACTATGCGCTGCCGGCAGCAGGTAAAAATACATTTTTTGCATTTTTTATTAAAATTTAAAATTAGCTATAACTAACTTAGGTTCAATCTACCTAACCCGAGTTAGTCAAGACTAACCTGAGTTAGTTATAGCTAACTTAAGTTAGTTGTATGCAATTTGAGTTAGTTGTGTGTACATTTTAGGATTCGAACGTTCGTTCGACCGAACAGATGTTCGACCAAACAAACATCGAACATCTGTTCGATTGTTCAATTCGGCGCGCCTTGGTTGTTTGCGCGCCGGCGTTTTTTGTAAGCTCTACGCAATGTTTGGCTTTTTGTATGGGGGTACTATTTCCGGATTTTTCAAAAAAATTTTTTGTATTTGGCTTTGTGCTGAGCAAAACTCTCTCCAAATATTTTTTCAATTTCAAAAAACGAAGAAAGCTCTCCAAATATTTTTTCAATTTCAAAAAACGAAGAAAGCTCTCCAAATATTTTTTCAATTTCAAAAAACGAAGAAAGCTCTCCAAAATTTTTTCAAATTTGAAAAACGAAACTCTCTCCAAATATTTTTTCAATTTCAAATTACGGATAAATAAAGGGAGAATCGTTTCCACGATTCCCCTTTAAAAATTATACGCACCTCTATCTTTTCTCCGTTTTACTATGCTTTACCATAAATTTTTTTATTTACTTCTCCCCTTAATTCTTCATAACTCTTAAAAAATTCCTTTCTCAATCCCGCAGGAATATCATGTAAAAAATTTGCTGCTAAAAATTTCAAATAAAATCTCCTACATTTTTTATACATTTCTTCTTGGTCAAACTTGTCAAAAGAAAAAAATTTTGTTATAATAATAATAGAGGCGGGAAACCGTATACAATATATTATAAAAAGGAGAAAAGAAATTGGAGACAATAGAAAAGAATGGCGCGAAAGATTATATTAAAATGGATTATTCCTTAGAAACTTCAGAAGAGCGCGTCGAAAAAGTCAAAGAAATTATTGCCAATACTCCTCCTGAAAAGTTAAATTCCCTTTATTTAGAAAAATTAACAAAATATATATTATTTCCAAAAAGTGAAAAAAAGAGACAAACAAAAGAAACCAAAAATAAAATATTATCAGATAATCATATGATAACAGTAAATAAGCGGGAGACCTCTTTTGAAGGACTTATAGGCAAATTAGAAAATGGGGAAGATGGTATCTATAATATGATTACCAACGATAAAAATATTATTTTTGCCCCCAAAGTAGGAATCACAGAAGAAGATATAAAAACTATTCCTGGGATGCGGAAGCTGCGGGAAGCGATAGACCAGGTTGAAAAAAAATGTAAGATAGCGACCGGCAAAAAGGCTTACCTCCTCCGCCGCCAACTTATTGAACTGCGGAAAGATCAATATCAACTTAAAAATCTTTACAAAAAGCCTATCTATGTAATGAATATTACTAAAAGCTTATCTAAAATTAATTTAGAAGAAAAAGTTAGTTTAGATGCGGAAGGTGAAGTTCAAAGTACGGGTTTAATTAATCTTTATAATCCTAAACATGTATCTGCTCTTTTGTGTAATTATTCTCAAATAAAAGAAGAAAGTTGGGATAAATTTGAAAGTGATATTAGATGGATGATGTTGGATTTGGAAAATCTTATAGACAATACTTTAAAAGAAAAATATCCTTTATATTATGATTTAGTTATTTATAAAATTGATGGTAAATCTAATGCAGAAATTCAAGAATTACTTTATGATGATTATGGTATTAAACACAGCGCGGAGTATATTTCTTCTCTTTGGCGAAACAAAATACCGAAAATGATTGCGAATGAGGCTGCTAATGAGTGGTTAATCTGGAATTTTACATATAAAGAGCCAGGTAAAATAAAATTTAAAAAATGTTCAAGATGTGGACAATTTAAATTAGCACATAATCATTTCTTTTCAAAAAATAGTACAAGTAAAGATCACTTCTATTCTATATGTAAGGAATGTCGTAATAAAAAGAAATAAGAAAGGATGATTAATTTATGGCTCAAATATATTGTCAGAAATGTAGAAAAACTATGCTTGATACAAATTTTTATACTTATAAAAATGGAGAAAAGTGTGAACTTTGTAAAGCTTGTTTAACTCTTCATATAAATAATTTTGAACCTGATACATTTCTTTGGCTCTTGGAGAAATTTGATGTCCCATATATAGAAGCTGAATGGAATGTATTGCGGGATCGGGCCTACGCTAAAGATCCCCATAAAATGAATGGAATGTCTGTATTTGGTAAATATTTATCCAAAATGAAATTAAAACAATGGAAAAATTATACTTGGGCAGATACTGAAAGACTTAAAGTTGAAGCAGAAGAGAAAGCAAAACTTTATGGTATTCCAGAAGATCAACAGAAACAACAGCTAGAAGAAATGAAACAAGCCTATGAAAATGGAGAAATTTCTGAAGCTCAATTAAAAACTTATGAAGAAATTCATGCTCCAGAACCATCATATGCGGGAACCGGGTCTAATCCAGGAGAATATGGAACAGATCCTTCCGGCTTCCAATATCCTATGAATTCTCAATTTGAAGAAGTTCAATTAGTTGATGTTGGAGCAGATTTAACAGATGAAGATAAGGTTTATCTTGCTATGAAATGGGGTAGATTATATCGTGCAGATGAATGGGTAGCATTAGAGCAGCTTTATAATGAATTTATGAACTCATTTGATATACAGGGCGCAGCCCGCCTTGATACTCTTAAAATGATATGTAAGACTAGTCTTAAAATGAATCAAGCTATTGATTGTGGTGATACAGATACATATCAAAAACTTTCAAGAGTATATGATGCAATGATGAAATCCGCAAAGTTCACAGAGGCACAAAATAAAGAAGGTAAAGGTGATTTTGTTGATTCTGTTGGTGAAATGGTTGCCTATTGTGAAAAAAATGGTGGACAAATTCCACGATATGAAATTGAAGTTCCTTACGATGTAGTTGATAAAATTATTGATGATCTTAAACTTTATAATAAAACCCTTATTTATGAAGATAAAGCATTGGCAGAAGAAATTGAACGTTATCTTAAAAATAAAGAAAATGCTGAAAATATGCGAAGAGATAGAGAAGAGGCTAAATTAAAAGGTCTCGATGAAGTTGAGTTATCTGAAGAAGATTATATGGAATTTCAATCTGCTATTGAAGAAGACAAAGCACATGATGCTTCTCTTGAGGATGAAGATGAGGAGGAATAATCATGAGCTTACAAAATTTATTAGATTTAAATAGTGTTAGAAGTGAAAAACAAGGTTTATCAGAAGAAAGATTAAAAGAGCAAGTTCCACATTTAAGAAAATTAATTGCTTTTTATAGAGAATATCCTGATTATCTTATAGATTTTATGAAGGGGCCTGAGAGCACTTTCAAATTTTATTTTTATCAAAGAATATTTTTGCGGGTGGTAATGCGTCATAGATATGTATATGCGACTTTTCCTCGTGCGTGAATTCGCGCCAAAACTTTTAAAGTTGGACAAATCCTTTTAATTGCTTGAACCCTAAAATTATATAATTGTGAAAGCCCCTAGGGAAATATTTATATAATCAAGGGAATGAGCAGGTAAGTATTTTATATAAAGGAGAGTCTACTATGAGAAAAAAGATTAATGATTATAATTATTATATCTATGATAATGGCGATGTGCTTAATATTAATACTAACAAAATATTAAAAGGTAGCATTGGAGAACATGGGTATAAGTATTATAGATTATCAAAAAATAATAATAAAAAAATGTTTTATGCGCATCGTTTAGTAGCTGAATATTTTATTCCAAATCCAGATAATTTACCTATTATTAATCATATAGATGGAAATAAATTAAACAATAATGTAGATAATTTAGAATGGAGTAATTATTCAGATAATACTTTACATGCATATAAAAATAATTTAATAAAACCTATATCTGTTAAAGAATATTATAAACAAGATTTACCTAATGAAAAATGGAAAAAAATAAAGAATTATCATTATTCAGTTTCCTCATTAGGTCGAGTTAGAAATGATGAAACAATGCTTTTATTAAAGCCTTCTTTAACTTGCGGATATAATAAAGTAAGATTAAGTAATCAAGGCAAAGTTAAAGATATCTTAATTCATAAATTAGTTTATTGCATTTTTAATGATATTGAAAGTATTCCTGAAGGATTTGTTATAGACCATATAAATGCAGATAAAACTGATAATAAATTGGAAAATTTAAGATTAGTTACATTAAGTGAAAATGTTAAAGCTGCGTTATATAAAACAAAAACTAATTCATCTTGCAAAAAAGTTGAACAATTAACTTTAACAGATAATCATATTGCATATTTTAATTCTGTTGCTGAAGCTGCACGAAAGTTGAACTTAGATAGTAGCACTATATCAAAAGTATGCAGAGGTATTAATAAATCTCATGGTGGATTTCATTTTAAATATATAGAATAAAACTTCAACGACTATCCTGAAATAGCCTCCGAGGAATAATAAATAGAGGCAATAGGAGTAGGGCCGAAGCAAATGCGGCGGGTGAGAATCCCTTAAATCGAAATGGAGGAGTCTGTAATATTACAGATGTGATATAGTCTATTCTTATAGGAAACTATAAGCAGTTCATAAGAGAACGTATTAAGCATTGCGAACTTAATAGAATATAAAGATTCTAAATCTTTCCTCTCAATGATGGTATTAATGTTAAGATGTATTCTTTATCCAAATAGTCATTTATTCGTGACTACGGGTGGTAAAATATAAAATATAAAATAAGGAGGAGCACTAATGAGTGCAAAAAACGTCCTAACTAATTTTGAAAAAATTGATACTGAAGAAAAAGCTTATTGGCTAGGCTTTTTATATGCAGATGGCAGTGTTGGTTCTAAAGAAGATAAAATAGAACTTGGGCTTGCCGAAAAAGATTTAAAACATATAGAAAAATTTAAAACTTTTATGAACATAAATAATAAAATTAGTTATAGAGAAAAAACAAAATCTTATAGAATGAGTTTTAGAAGTTCCCAATGTAAACAAGATTTGATAAATAAAGGATGTGTTCCTAAAAAATCATTGATTTTAAATTTTCCAAATGAAAATCAAGTACCAAAATATTTAATTAGACATTTCATTAGAGGATATTTTGATGGTGATGGTTGGTTTACCAACACAGAAAAATGTTTTCAAGTAGGAATAATAGGGACTGAAAATTTTATAAATGGTTTTTTAGATTCTATTGAAAATATTGATAAGAAAAATAAAATTTTTGATGTTCATAGAGAAGATGGAGCTAAACGATATGTTTTTGGAGCTTATAATGATGTTTTAAATTTTTTAAACTGGATATATAAAGATTCAAATATTTATTTAGATAGAAAATATGTTAGCTATTTAGACTTTATAAAGAATGGAAGTAAGTATCATAAAACAAAATAAAATATTTTTTGCCGTATATTAAAGAAATTTAATATATGATTATCGCGGAATTAAGCGGGGAGGCTGAAATGCTAATCCGAACCGAAGGCTATAAAAATTATAGTCAGGGGCAACGCATAGATGGTGAAAAGATATAATCCATCCACGAGGCCGCGACACAATACTATATAGGAGTATTTGAGACTATCTCACCAATAGTCAAAACCTAACGTTAAACGAGGGTGAAAAGGTATGCTGAGCTTATACGAATAAAAAGTATAAGAACTAAAAGATAAAAAGCTTTTAGGATAACAAACTGAAAGAGCAAGCTGCAAGCATCACAATAGCTAAGATAGAGGAAATATGTAAGCTAATTCCCGCGCTTAATAATGAAATAAATTGGGATCGTGGTGTTTCTAAAAAATCAAAAGATGATGTAAAGTATGTATTTAAAAATGGTTCTTCTATTGATATTCTTGCGGCAAGGCAATCTTCTCGTGGTCAGCGTAGAACAGGCGGACTTATGGAAGAGTGTGTTCTTATCGATGGAGATATCTTAAACGAAGTTATTATTCCTACTACCAATGTAGATAGATTACTTCCAGATGGAACTAGACATAAAGAAGAAAATGTTAATAAGAGTCAAATATATATTACAACTGCGGGTTGGAAGAATTCATTCGCGTATGATAAACTTATTGAACTTTTAGTTCAAAGTGTTATTGATCCAAATCAAGTTATGGTTATTGGAGGAACTTATGAAACGCCAGTAACAGAAGGATTATTAGATGAAGATTTTGTAGATCAGCTTAAAGTACAAGGAACTTATAATGATGATTCATTTGATCGTGAATATAGATCAATATGGTCTGGTGCAGTTGAGAATGCATTCTATTCTGCGGAGAAGTTTGATAAACATAGAGTATTACTTCAGCCAGAGTATGAATATAGCGGAAGATCTTCTAAATCAGCTTATTATGTAATCGGAGTCGATGTTGGTCGTATTGGGTTAAAATGTATAGCTCAAGTAAAATTCCTTTAATTGCTGGGAACTCCTTTTAAATAAAGGACAATCAGCAGCCAAGAATTAAAATTTGTGTATATAAAGTTGGACAACTTTGTATACATTGTAATTCACAAATTTCATATATAATATCAGAAAGAAAGGAGATATTATTTATGGAATTAAATAATACTAGAATTATTACTTATCCAGGTTTTACTTTTAATCAAGAATATAGAATTGATAAAGAAGGTAATGTTTATTCTCCATATAGAGGATGGCATTTGATCAGTAAACAAGAAATTTCTAAGGGATATTTAAGAGTTGGTCTTATGACTAATAAAGGAAGAAAATTTTTTATGATACACAGACTTGTATTAGAAGCTTTTCAGCCTCGTAAAGATAGTTTACAATTACAAGTAAATCATAAAGATGGAAATAAACATAATAATAATTTAGAAAATCTTGAATGGTGTACTGGATTAGAAAATATTGCACATGCATATAAAAATAATTTAGCAAATAAAGCTAAAGGGGAAAATGCAGGATGTGTAAAATTAACAGAAAAAGAAGTATTAGAAATTTGTGAATTAATACAATCTGGAACAGATAGCTTAACTTCAATAGGAGAAAAATATGGTGTTTCTAAATACTGTATTTCAGATATAAAAAGAAAAAAAAGTTGGGGTTGGCTTACAAAGGATTATAATTTTAATTAAGGTTCAACGACTAGTTGAAAAACGTAGACTCAAGTGAGTCGAAATGGGGAACATTCAGAAATGAATGAAGATATAGTCTAATCTGCATGGTAACATGCAGCAGCGAAAGCGCATACAGCTTAACGAACTGTATGGAATATAAATGGTACAACAGAAGCATGCGTATTTAAGGCAACGCCGCAGCCGCAAGGTTCTGATTTGAAGACTCTTGTTAATATTTATACTTATGAAGCGGAAGACTTTGAAACACAAGCAATTAATTTAAAGAAATTATATTATAAATATAAAGCAAGAGTTCTTGCTATTGATGCCAATGGTCTTGGTGTTGGTCTTATTGACTTTATGACTAAAGCTCAAGTTGATCCAGAGAGTGGTGATGATCTTCCGCCTTTTGGAGTTGAAGATGGAACTGCAGAAGATACTATTAATCTTTATAAAAAAATTAAAGGCGCGGGAGTTGAAGAAAATGCTATGTATTTAATTAAAGCTAATGCACCTATTAATACCGAAGCATATTCTTATGCCCAAACACAAATGTCAAGTGGAAAAGTAAAGTTCCTTATAGATGAACAAGCTGCAAAAACTAAGTTAATGAGTACAAAGCAAGGACAAAATTATAACGCTGATCAGCGTAATACTTATCTTAAACCTTTTGTTTTAACTTCTATTTTAAGAGAACAAATGCTAGAAAATTTTGGCAGCATAAATAGTAATATTTATGAATAATAACCTTTCTAATTGCGGGGAACTCCTTAGAGTTTTTTCTACTTTTTAATAAGTAATAATGAAAGAAATTGGGCAATCCGCAGCAAAGTTATTTATATAAAAGTTATATTCTTACGAAGGGTAAAATTTTACGGAGGTAAGAATATAATGAAAACAATAATTATTAATGGAGAAAATACTGATTATAAAATAAATGAATTAGGAGAAATTTATAGTCAAAAAACAAATAAGATATTAACAGGAAGTATTTTTAATACTGGATATAGAATGGTAAGATTGACAACAAAAGAAGGAAAAAAAGGATATGCAGTACATAGATTGGTTGCTGAAGCTTTTATTCCAAATCCTGATAATTTACCTATAGTAAACCATAAAGATGGAAATAAGTTAAATAACACTGTAGAAAATTTAGAGTGGGTTGATCAATCTCAAAATCGAATTCATGCAATAGAAACTCAAATTAGTAAATTGGCTATTGGAGATAGGGAAAAAATAACCTTAGAAGAATTACAAAAACAAGATGAATGGAAGCAATATAAAGATACAAATTATTTTGTTTCTAAGCATGGTAGAGTATATAATACTAAAACAAATATCTTATTAAAAGAAACTCCTAATATAAGTGGATATATCAGATATACTTTAAGAATTAATAATAAAAATTATTCAAAACAAGCGCATATTCTAGTTATTGAAACTTGGACAGAGCAAGATTTAGATAATAAAATAGTAAATCATAAAGATGGAAATAAAATGAATAATTTTTTAGATAATTTAGAAATTATCAGTAAAAAAGATAATGCTCTTCATGCTTGCTATCAATTAGGAAAAATAGTAAAACCAGTTATCCAAATAAAAGAGGATGGAACAGAAATTGAATATCCTAGTGTAATTGAAGCAAGTAGGCAATTAAAAGTTACAGATGGAGCTATTAGATATGCGTTAAAAAATAATTCTAAAAGTTGTAATAGTTATTGGAAATATAAATAAAATGTTCAACGACTATCCCATAGGGAGATGAGAAGCTCCTATAGGAGTAGGGCCGAAGCTAATGCGGTGGGTGAGAATCCCTTAAATCGAAATGGAAGGCCCCTAGTATTAGGGTGAAGATATAGTCTCAACATCTAGTGAAAGCTAGAGCATAGAAATATGATATTAGAGTTGCGTCTAATATAAAGATAATGGAATTTGATAGAAGATAATGAAGGTGTAAATATTATTTTAAAACAAAGCAATAGAGGTATTAAGAAAGATAAATTTTCTGCTTTTGTATATGGATTGTATTATATAAAACAAGAAGAAGATAGAAAACGAAAAAGGAAAAAACGAGATATAAGTCAATTATTATTTTTTAGTTAATAGTTGGACAAGCGAAGAAAATATTTTATGAAGTAAATTAAAATAATATAGTAAAGGAAGAAAATGTTATGAAATCTAGTCGTGGAGAAATAAAAATATGTGATATATTAGATGCTGCGGGCTTGACTTATAAAGAAGAATATAGCTTTCCTGATTTAGTTTCAAGCAGTGGAAGACCACTTAGATTTGACTTTGCTGTATTTGATGATAATGGGGATCTGGATTTCTTGATTGAATATCAAGGAATCCAGCATTATGAAGCTAAATCAAAATATGGTGGGAAAAAGGGTCTTTTTAGACAGAAGTATAATGATGAACAAAAAAGATTTTATTGTAAAACTCATGGTTATACTTTAATTGCTATTCCCTATTGGGATGAAAATATTCTTGATTATGATTATATTATGAAGGCTGCATATGGTTGGGAGTAAAATAAAATGGGAGATATCTATGGAATTATAAGGCGAGATATAAATAAAATAGTTTATGTAGGACAAACTATTAGAACTTATAAAAGAAGATGGCAACAACATAAACAAGTTGCTAAATATAAAGATAGTTCTCATTATGCACTTTATGCAGCCATTCAAAAATTAGGAATTGATAATTTTTATCCTACTTTAATAGAACAATGTGATAATTCTTTATTAGATGATAGAGAAAAATTTTGGATAAAATTTTATCAAACTAAAGTTGAATTAGGTGGCTATAATTTAATAGATGGCGGAGATACAAATTCAGAAAGACAAAGAAAACATATTTATAGATATAATTTAAATGGCGAATATATAGATGAATTTGATTCTATTGCTGATGCAGGTTGGGAGTTAAATATTGATAATCCAACTCATATTGGGCAAGCCGCAGCTGGAAAATTAAATCAAGCATATGGCTATAGGTGGTCTTTTTTAAAAGAAGAAAAATTAGAAGCAAATAATAATATAAAGAAAAAAGAAATAAAGCAATATAATTTAAATAATGAATATATTAGAACTTTTTCTTCTATTGCTGAAGCAACTAATTTTTTAAATAAAGATCGCGCTGCTGGTAGTAATATAATTACAGTGGCGAAGGGAAAAAGAAAACAAGCCTATGGTTATAAGTGGAGTTATTAAAGTTATATCACCATATATTTGATTTTATAACTAATTTTTGTTATAATAGTAATTAGGTAAAGGAGGTGTCTCTTTGAGAAATAGAAGAACAGAAGAAATTAAAGCAAAAGGCTTTAGCATAATTTCTTCAAGAGATGCTAACTCTACAGTAATAGATACTGGATATCAAGGTAAACCGACTTTAGATTTTAATAATATTAAAGTTGGTGCTAAAATACTTGATGATGCAATCTTAGAATTAAAAGTTTTAAAAAATATTAATCCAAGATTAGCAGATAAAGGAACTGTACTTAGAGCTATTCATACTTATGATTTAAAAACAATGCGGGAAATTAGTGATTTCTTTTATAAAATAAGTGGTATTTATGCTCGTATTGTTAGATATATGGCTTTTATGTATCGTTATGATTGGATGTTAACTCCATATGCAAATGAAGAAAATGTTAATACTAAAAAATTATTAAAAAATTTTCAAGCAGGTTTAGATAAATTAGATAATTTTGGAGTTAAAAAATATTTTGGAGAGATTGCTTTGAAAGTATTAAAATATGGTGCTTATTATGGATATAAAGTTGAAGCATCAGATGGTACTCTTGTATTGCAAGAGTTGCCAGTTAATTATTGTAGGAGTAGATTTTGTAAAGGTAAAAAACCAGCAGTTGAATTTAATATGAAATATTTTGATGAACAGTTTAGAGATACTGCACAAAAGATGAAAATATTAAAACTGTTTCCTAAAGAATTTGCAAAAGGTTATGTATTATATAAGCAAGGGAAGTTACCTCCAGAGTTTGCGGGAGACCAGGGCGGTTGGTATTTATTAGATGTAGAACAAACTGTTAAGTTTACTGCTAATGGAGAAGATTATCCTATGTTTATCTCTGTTATTCCGTTAATTCTTGATCTTGATGAAGCTCAGGCTTTGGATAGAAAGAAAACAATGCAGAGATTATTAAAGATTTTAGTTCAAAAAATGCCATTGGATAAGAATGGAGAACTTATTTTTGATGTTGATGAAGCTCAACAACTTCATAATAATGCAGTGCAAATGTTAAGTAGAGCAATAGGCGTTGATGTTTTAACTACTTTTGCAGATGTTGATGTTGCAGATATGACAGATAATCAAGCAACAGCACAAACAGATGATCTGAAAAGAGTTGAAAGACAGTTATTTAATGAAGCAGGTGTTTCTCAAATGCAATTTAATACTGATGGTAATATAGCATTAGAGAAATCTATTTTAAATGATGAAGCTACATTATATAATATGATACTTCAATTTGAAGAATTTTTAAATGAAATTGTTAAACCTTTTAATGATGGAAAAAAGTTCAAATTTAGAGTTCAGATTTTGCCTACTACAATATATAATTTTAAAGAGTTATCTAAATTATATAAAGAACAAATGCAAGTTGGTTTTTCTAAAATGTTGCCACAAATTGCATTAGGTCAAAGTCAAAGTAGTATTTTAGCTAATGCTTATTTTGAAAATGATGTACTTGATCTTGTTAATGTATTTATTCCACCTTTAATGAGTTCTACTATGAATGAAAATATTCTTAATAGAGTAAAAGGCGCGGATGGCAGCTCTTCTTCTACTACAAAGGCAGATGGAAGTACTTCAGAGGGGGCCGGCCGCAAGGAATTAGCAGACGATCAAAAATCTGAAAAAACAATAAAGAATTTGGAAAGTAAAAGTTAATGGAGGACAACGCAAATGGGAAGAATGAGTGTTGCTACTATTGATTCTCCAGAGTTTATTAAAATTACTTCTATCAGTCCATTAGTTTCTAAATGTGAAATAAAAGTGCTTTATGTAGGCGCTAATCGCAATAGAAGCTTTATTACCGAAGAAGTGGCTACTAAAATGGCTCAAACCTTACCTGGTTGTCCTATTGTTGGATATTATATTGATAGAAAAGAAGATTTTGGAGATCATGGAGATCAAATGATAATTGATGGAGAAGGTGTTAAGTTTAATAAACTTACAAAACCTTATGGATTTATCGCTCCTGATAGCAAAATTTGGTTTCAAAATTTTAATGATACAGATGAATTTGGAAACACCGTAGTTAGAAAGTATTTAATGACTGAAGGTTATCTTTGGACTGGTCAATTTGAAGAATGTCGCAGAGTCGTAGATAAAGGAAATCCGCAATCTATGGAATTATGCGATGATGAAACTTTAAAAGGTCATTGGTCAACTGATAATAATTGTGGTGTTGACTTTTTCATAATAAATGACGCAGTATTTTCTAAGTTATGTATTTTAGGAGAAGATGTTGAACCTTGTTTTGAAGGTGCTTCTGTCACTTCTCCACAAGTAAGTTCTAAATTTCAAAAAGATGATGAATTTGTTAAAACTTTATTTAGCATGGTTCAAGAGTTAAAAGAACTTACCTATTCATTAAAAGAAAAAGGAGGAACTTTAATGGAAAAGCCAGAGAACGGTGCTGAATTTACTCAAGAGAATGCACAAGCATCTAAGACTCCTGAAGAAAATTTTCAGGCAACTGAAGAAAATCAAAATGCTGCAGCTGCAGCAGAATCTCAGGAAAATACAGAAAATTTTTCTGCTGAAAAGGACAATGTAAATTCAGAAGAAACCCCTAAAAATGATACTAATGTAGAAGAGTTTAAAAAGAATGAAGATGAAGAAGAAAAGAAAGAAGATAATAAAGAAGAAGATAAGACTGAAGAAAAAGAAAAAGAAGAAGAAGACAACGATGATAAGAAGAAATACTCTTTATTAGAAGAAAAGTATGCATTACTTGAACAGGAGTACAATGAACTCAAAACTAATTTTGCTTTATTGCAAACCGAGAAAGAAGAATTAGTTAAGTTTAAGTCTTCTGTTGAAGATAGTAAAAAAGATGAATTAATTAAATCTTTTTATATGCTTTCTGATGAAGATAAGAAAGAAGTTATCGAACATAAATCTGAATATTCTTTGGATGACATCGAGGCAAAACTTTCTATTATCTGTGTAAGAAAGAAAGTAAACTTTAATGCGGAAGATGCAGAGGAAAAAGATTCTGCACCTACAACATACTCTCTTAATGGATTACAAAGTAATGAAGCTGATCTTCCAGCTTGGTTAAAGAGAGTAGAAGAAAGAAAACAAGAGAAAGAAATGTAATAAAATAAGGAGGAATATAAAAAATGGCTATTACTATTACAAGAAATAAATATGGTCAAGTAGAGCCAAATCAGCTTTCTGCTCAGAAGACTGGTCAGATTTATGCTAGTCTTCCTCTTGATAAGGAAGTTAATGTGCTTCAAAATGGCGAATTTATGTTTTATGATTATGCCAATGGTACTGTAAATAGCGGTAAAGATGGTTCTGCTGCTGGTACAGTAGCTACAAAGGGTGAGCCAATGCTTGTATTCAACGAAATTAAGTTGTATGAGCCGTTCTGGAGAACATCCTATAAAGATTTTGCTATGATTCGTGTTAATGATGTAGATAATTCTACAACACCGCCTACACCGATTCCTGGTGAGAACTATGTAACATCTGATCTCGCTACTGCAGGATATGGCGATGGTGCTAATTATGCAGCAGGTACAGTTAATGGTCATACTGAATATCCATATCGTATGGATGGTTTTGCACCTCGTTTGTTCAAGACTAATGTTGGTGATATTTATACAACTAACATGGTTAAGACTGGTGTTTCTTATCAAGTAGGTGATACACTTACACCGGTAGCTGATGCTACTTCTAAGACAATGGTTCTTGAGTTGACAACTGATACGACAGGTATGTTATGGCAAGTAGTTAAAGAAACTACAATGCCAGATGGTCAGCCAGCTCTGAAACTTCAGAGAGTACAGTAATAAAAGGAGGATAAAAAAATGGCTTTAGAATTTAATGAACTTCTTAAATTAGCTAAAAGCGTAGCCAAGGCAAATCCTTCTGTTGCTACTGCATTTAGCTTTAAAGATAAAACTTATTCTTATAATGAATTACAGGATACTTTAAGAGATGAATTTAAAGAAATCGCTGGTACATATTCATTATATAGACAAAATAAAAATACAGTATTTGCTTTAATTGAGCAGACAATTGATGATGTTCTTCCTGCAAGAGTTCTTGAGCAGTATGGACAGTTTGCAGATATTAAGACTTTCGCACAGGGCGATAAGCCAATCTTTACACAGAGAATTACTCAGGCTTCTAAGAGACGTGCTAAGCAGTTTATCGGTAAAATAGGTCTCGCTGGTTTATACGAAGTATTCAAGCTTGATGGTCAGAGCTATGAAGTTGCTACCAACGCAATTGGTGGTGCTGCTCAGATCGGATTTGAAGAGTGGCTTGATGGTCGTGTAGATTTTGCTGACGTTCTTGATATTGTTATGGAAGGACTTGATGCTTGCATCTATATTGAAATTGAAAAGCAGCTTGTTGGTGCGATTGGTCATGTTCAACCTGCAAATTATCATAGTCAGAGCGGTTTCAGTGAGACTCAGATGGATAGATTAGTTGCCATCGCTGATTCTTATGGTAAATCCGCAATTTACTGTACTTATGAGTTCGCAGCTACTATGGTTCCTGCTACTGGTTGGATTTCTGATGAAATGAGAAATCAGAAGTGGAACAATGGTTATCTTGCAAATTACAAGGGTCACCAAGTAATTGTTCTTCCTCAGTCTTATGAAGATGAAACTAATGCTTGCAAGGTAATTGATCCTAGCTATGCATACATTATTCCGGTTGGTGCTGAAAAGCCAGTTAAGATCGCATTTGAAGGTCAGACTATCGTAGATGAATATACAAACTACGATCGTTCTCGTGAAGTTCAGGTTTACAAGAAAGTTGGTGTAAGAGCAATCTTCTCTAACGCAATCTGTGTATATCAGAACAGCACTTTAACTAGACCGTAATAAAAAGTTTAGAGATAAAAGAAAATATGGGGAAGGTGAAATATACTTCCCCAATATTTTTATAAGGAGAAAAAAGGAGATTGTGTTATGAAGGATGACGAATTAATACTTGTTAAGAATAGAAGTAATGGTAGCGTAGGTTATACTTTACCTGAATTGAATGTAAATAGATTCTTCGCATTTGGTGAATCTAAAAAAATTCCACTTAATGAATTAAGACAACTTCAATATGCAGATGGTGGAGAATATCTTTTAAAGAATTGTTTAATTGTAGAGAATGTATCGGCACTTGATGCTTTAAATATGCAAGTAGAACCAGAATATTTCTATGATGAAAAGAAAATTAGAGAAATTCTTTTGGAATCTGATAATATGGATGAATTTCTTGATTTCCTTGATTTTGCTACTGAAGGCGCTATTGCTATTGCAAAGAAGATTGCAGTTGAAGAGCAAATTCCAGATAGTAGAAAACGTAAAGCTATCAGTAAAAAGACTGGTTTTAATATAGATAAAGCGATTGAAATTAATGAAGTTTTGAACGCTGAGGATGAGAAGAAAGACGAGAAGGAAGAAACTAAAGAGAGAAGAGTTAAAGAAGATGCGGCAGATGCTACTCCTAAGCGCCGTACAGCTGCTCCCGCAGTAGAAATTTCTTCTGAAAAACCTAGATACAATGTCATTACTAAAAAATAATTAGTAGAAAGTGAGGTAATTAAAATGGAAAGAGAAAAAATTCCTACCTCATTTATAACCATATATGATAGTTTTTTAGCAAGAGTAACTGATGATATGTATATGGAAATGACAGAGATTGAAACGATTGAAGCATTACAAGATATTTTAATTAATGCTATTCCTAGATTTGAATTTCCTAGAGTTGATTTATTTAATTATGAAGAAGGCTATTGGGGTGATTTGGGTACATATCAAGGAGTAGAAAGTAATAATAAAGAAGTGCCAGCTATCGGATGGGTAGGTGGCGCTTTTCCTTATATGCTTACGAAAGAAGAAATTAATATTCTTGCATTATGTATGGTTATTGAATGGCTCGGACAGCAACTTGATACAACAGATAATACGAAAGAAAAGTATTCGGGATCTGATTTTAAGTTCACTTCTCAAGCCAATCACATGGCTAAATTAAAAGTTTTAATTGATACACAAAACAAAGATTCTGTGCATTTACAAAGAATTTATAAGAGAAGACAAATTACTGATGATGGTAGTGTCCAATCCACTATGGGTAATATAATCTCTAAGCCTAATTATGGCGCAAAAGGTAAAGAGGTTAATAGAGTCGGATTTTGGGCGAAAGGGTTCCCACATCATCATGGTTTTTAAATATGATATAGAATTTGATAAAGATGCGGTAATAAAGAATATTAATCGAATTACAGATAGAATATTTAAATTATTGCCAAGTCGAGAGGAAGGTGGAGATTGGGAAACCCCTCTTAAAAATCTTATTTTAGAAATTATTGGAATGGATCAGCTTTGGGTTGATCAAACTAATTTGTTTTCTTTGTTATGTAAATTAGAAGCATTACAAACTTTAACTGAGGAGAATGATTTTTTTACTTTTAGGAAATTAATTTTTGAATGTTTGAGTCTTATAACTCAAATTAAAAATGAAATTAAATAATGGAGGTATAATATGAGCAGTTTAGATAGAATGAAAAATAGAATATCTTATACTGGATATGATCTCCATGATAAAAAAAATGTTAGAGAAAAATATTATTCCTTTTGCAGCGCATTGAAAAATAGTTATCAAGCTGAGTGGATAACTCTAAATAGGGGGAAAGAAAATGAAGCTAGATGGAGATGTTTAATCAATCCTTCTCGTTTAACAGAACAATTTGATAAAAAAGTTCTATCAATAGATTTTGATTCTGGCGTTATGGAAGGCACCATTTTTTGGTGGGATAGAACTAATAGATATTGGATTGTAGATTTACAACAACATACAGAAGAAGCTTATTTTAGAGGAATTATAACAAGAGCAGATTATGAGGTTGATGTAGATGGAGACCCTTATATTATAAGTCTGCGGGGACCGGTTGAGACTACTACAGTTTGGAATCAGAAACACGGTATCACGTGGAACGATCTTAATTATTCAATGGTTATGAAAGTAACTAAAGACAGTAAAACAGTTAATTATTTTTCAAGACATAAGGTAATAAAGGTAAAACTTAATTATCATGATGCGGAAACAGATGAAATGTTAGAAGAATGGCATAATTGGAAGGTTGTTGCAACTGATAAATATTCTCAAGAGAGAGTTATGGAAGTTTATTTAGATGAATGGTATGATAATGAGATGGAAGATGCGATGATTCAGAAAGAAGAAGAAATTCCAGATCTTATGTCACCTCACATTGAAGGACCTTCCGCTTGTCATGTATTTGATGATAATGTTGTTTTTTCTATTGTTGGAATTATCAGTGGAAAGTTTGTAGTTAATTCTAATAAAGTAAAAATTAAATCTTCAACAGATAAATCGTGTGTGTTAGAAATAATATCAGGAAAAGCCTTTTCATTTACTTTATCTTTTATTGGAGATAATGGTGAACGAGTTGATAAAGTAATTGAAGTAAAATCATTTTAATATTTGGAGATACAAGGAGGATAGCTATGAGAGGTTCAAGAATGAACGGTTATCAAGGTGAATTTAAATCATCTTTTCTCTCTTGTGAAAAAGATACTGAAACTATTGTAAAGAAATTGTTTGTTGAAAGTCGTCCTTATAGCGATATGCTTAAGAGATTACTTTTAATTAATACTAAAGATTGTCTTTATGATATGACTAATCAAACTTATATAGATAAGATTAATCATACTTCAGTTCAAGATTTAAGAGAAAAAGGTTATATTAGATTTGAACCTAAAATATTAATGGGAGAGAATGAAGAAGTAAAATCTTATATTAGAATTTCATATGATCATTTTACTCCTGATAGACATAATGATCAATTTAGAGATTGCATTATTGAGATTGATATTATTTGTCATCCTGAATATTGGGATCTTGGTAACTATAGAATGAGACCAATAAAAATTGCGGGATACATAGATGGTATTTTAAATAATAATAAATTATCTGGCATTGGAACTCTTAACTTTGCGGGAATGAATGAAATCATTTTAGATGAAAATCTTGCTGGCTATTGTTTAATGTACACAGCCACTCATGGTAGTGATGATTATATAGAGGCAGAATGAGAAAAGTAGATCCTTTATCTCTCCAAACTGGAATAGATATCCCTTTTCCTGAAGCAAGATTAACAATTCATCAACCAAGTATAAAAGAGATTAGCATGATAGGAGAATTTAATTTTCATTTAGGTTCTCAATTTTTATTGTTTGATAAAGATAAAATATTAGACGACAAGGACAAAGTTAATTTAGAGAATAAAAATAATTTTGATATATTTATGTCAGTAATGAGCGATCGAAAAAATTTGGAACATAAAGTTCATGCTTTAATGGTTTTATCTTTATTATTTCCAAATGCTCAGATAAAGATAGAAAAAACTCATATACTTATAAAAATAGGTGAAGACACATCCAATATAGATGCTAAAAATTTTAGCGCATTTCAGGATATAATTGCTCAAATATTTTGTTTAATGGAAGAATTAAAAGATCGATTTAATCCAGCGGATGCACTTGCTGCGGCAATTGCAAAAAAAATAAAAAAAGCAGAAGCTAAAAGACAAGAAAATAAACAACTTGATCTTGAGAATGTTTCTGTTTATGGAAAGTATATCAGCATTCTTTCTGTTGGTTTAAAGAAAGATAAAAATGAATTATCTGATTATACAATTTATCAATTAAAAGATGAATTTAAGAGATTTTTATTAAATCAAGATTTTGATATGTATGTAAAGATGAAAATTGCAGGCGCAGAAAATTTAGATGAAGTAGAAGATTGGATGCAAAATACAGTGATTTAAAAAATAATTTCGTATTATTTTTTAAAATATAAAAATGTTTTTCAATATTGTTGAAAATAAAAAATTAAGGAGGAAATAAGATATGAAGTTCGGTGTAAGAGAAATTGTAGATGTAGTTTTCAAAGCTGCAGCCGACAATCAGAGAATCGGTGATAGAACATTTAAGAAATATCAACCGGTATTTAAAATTGATACAGCACAAACTTCTTCTTTGGAGCAGTCTACTACAACTGTATATGCTCAGGGTGGTAAAGGTTATGCTCGTTTGATCGCTTGGGAAGGTGAAAAGCAAATGACCTTCACAGTTACAGATGCACTTATGTCTCCTATGGGACTTGCAGTATTAACTGGCGCTGGTCTTATTAAGCCAAACAATACAGATAAAATAGCTCATGTTCATATGACTATTGATAAGGCTTTAAACTCTTCTGGTCAAGCAGTAGTTACTCTTGAAGATCTTCAAGAAGAAACTGGATTAAATAATGTAACAAGATTTACCATATGTGCATTAGAAGATTTACAACCTTATGCAACTAGATTAGATGGTTCTGGTGCTGGTATTGAGTGGTATAGTAATGTAACTGTAGATGGAACTAAGGAAAGTGGAGATGAGTATATCACTGTAGATGCTAGTCATTCTGCAACTTTCACTGTTAATGAAGCTACTCCTGGAACTGTTCAATTAGATTTTTATCTTGCTATGAATAATTCTAATGCAGTTACAGAAGTAGATATTGCTCCAGAAAACTTTGGTGGATACTTCTATATTGAAGCTCAGACATTGTTCCGTAGAGAAGATACTGGTCTTGATATGGCTGCAGAAATTATCATTCCTAAGGCTAAAGTTCAGTCTAACTTTACTTTTACAATGGCGGCAAGTGGCGATCCTTCCACATTCGACTTTGTTATGGATGCATTCCCTGGATATACCAGATTTGATCGTACAAAGAAATTAATGTGCAAGATTCAGATTCTTGGTAGCGATAATGATGCAAAAGAGGCTGACGGAAGTCATGTTCATGAATCTTATCCAAATCCGGCATCCCCGGTTTTTCCGTAGGCGTAACTCCAACCCCTAGTATTGATATAAAAAATAGTCAACCAGTAGGAACTGATTCAATTCCTGCTGGCTGGGCTTTCGATACGGAGTTCCGCAATAATCAGGGAAAACTTAATGTAACAGTTAATGATGATACTATCGCAGTAACAGTTACAGGTGGCGTTGCTAACCTTGATGAATGGACATCTACTGATCCAGATCAAGCAACTTTTGGTGATAAACCTTGGATTGCTCTTGATATTGATACTGGATTGGATGATATTACTAAAGTTAAATATAATGGTGCTTTTCTTACAGCTCAAGATGTTGAAGATGCTTCTGCTTGGGGTCTTTCTGCAGGACACTTTATTCTTTGGCTTAAAGCAGATGATGTTAAAACGACTCCTGAAACCTTTACTTTGGGTGCGGAAGACGTTGAAACAAAGACTATTACAATTACAGTTGCAGACGCAGCTTAATACTTCGATTTTTAAAGCGGGAGGCGCAGTTGCGCTTCCCGCTTTTTTGTTATATAGAAAGGAAGTGAAAATATGGCTCAAATAACTTCTAAAATATTATTTAAAGGACTTCATGATAAAGAAGGTGTTCTTAGCGATGAAGATATAAAAGAAATATTGGATAGAAGTGCTGAAATATTATCTATTAATGAAACTAGTAAAATATTTACTAATTTGAGTGGATTTAATGATAGATTAAAAGAAATTGGAAAAATAATAGAACAAAATATAAAATTATATATATCAACAAAAGGAACAATAACAACAAAAGCAACTATAAAAAATAAAAAAGGAGAAATAACTCATTATAATGATCCTTTTACTCAATTTACTTTTTTAAAAGATCAAATGGTAAACAATATAGAAGAAACAAAAATGTTAAAAGAAGTTAAAATTGCATTAGGAGAAGCTTATTTTTTGATTATGAAATTTAGAGAAAAAATGACTAATGAAAAAATAAATTATGGTATTTATGCAGATTATACAGATGGAGATTGTGAATTAGTAAATATTACAGAAGAAAATATTTTATATTTTATGAATATAAATTCTGAAAGGATTGGTTTATCTCTTACTAAAACTGTAGTAGATAATATTAGAGAATTTATAAATGATGAAGAAAATAAGAATATAGGTATTGATATTAATATTATAAAAAGTAAAGTGTATAATAATTTTATTATGAACGGTTTATTAGCGTCTGATAGTGAATTAAATTTATTTGATAAGAAGAATACAGCAAAAGAATCTGGTATTTTTATAAAAAAAGCTATGGCTTATGATGAAAAAAATGAATTATATCAAAGATATTTTAAATATAGAAATAATTTTGTTAAAATGAAAGACGGGGTCGAGCATAGATTAAAATTTAATAGAGGCCATGTTGCTGAAGCTTTTGATATAGCATATAATAAATTATATGGAGAGTATGGAAGAAAAACGGCTATTTTTAATGATTATACAAAATTAAAGGATGAATTCGTAGCAAATTTATATTTTGATAATGTAAAAGCAATTAAAGGCGGTGATAATGCATTAGATTTAATGAATCAACGATCTATTAAAGCATATGGTAATGGATTGTATGATGTATCTACTATATATAATGATATAGTTAATTTAACATCAATTTTAGATTCTGTATTATCAAAAGAATTCAATCCTAAAAATAGAAATATGAGAAACGATATTAAAAATAAACTTATAAATATGTTTTTTGAAAGAGGAAAATATTCTTCAGATTCAAAATTTAATCAAGTCACAAAAAAAGCCGTTTCAAAAGTAATAGGAGAAATTATTAATAGTGAAATGACTTGACAAGTGAAAAATTTTTTGATATAATTATTATAAAGGTAGTTTTAAAAAAGGAAACAAAAGGAGGAAATAATCCATGAATTTTAAAGATATGGGTTTAACTTTAAATAAAAGTTTAAAAGTAATTAAAATTAATGGGAAAGATGTTGCGGTAAAACAATACCTTCCCGCAATTGATAAAAATTCAATTTTAGAAAATGCTATGCAACAGGCAGATCAGGGTACTATTCTTAATACTTTTGCTCTTGATGCATTTTTCCATGTATATCTTATTATTAAATATACAGATATTGAATTTGGAGTTAATGAATTAAGCGAGCCTTTGCTTTTATATGATATACTTGAGTCTAATGGAATTATTGATGCGGTAGTTGCTGCAATTCCTGAAGATGAATATAACTCTTTAAAAGAATATTTACTTGAGATGGTTAATAATTATCTTACTTATAGAAATTCTGCACGAGCTTTGGTTGAACAATTAAGTTTCTTTGCACCGGCTTCCGCAGAAAAACTTAAAGAAGTTGTAGATAATTTTGATGTTGATAAATTAAAACAAGTTGTCCAAATTGCTGATAAAACAGGAATGAATAATGGTCAACAATGATTAATAGATAAGACCTTACTATTATATATTAATAGTAAGGTCTTTTTTATTTAGTTCTATTTGAGAGAAAAGGAGGTTTAGAGATGGCTGAGAAGAAAAATCGAATAGATTTTTATTTAGATTTTAAAAAGGGTGATATGAATGCCCTTAAAGATTTAAAGAAAGATATTGCAGATATTCAAATGATGGCTGGAGACGCTGATTTTATAAGTGGTTTAAAGCCTAAAGAAATTCAAAAAATGACTGATGCTGCAAGAACTCTTAATACTGCTTTAGATCAAGCTTTTGATGTCAATTTAAATACTGTAAATATACAAAAATTTAATAATTATTTAAAACAAAGTGGTTATACTGTAGCTACTTTACAAAAAGATTTATCATATGCAGGAGTTACTGGTCAACAAGCTTTTTTAAAAATGACTGGACAATTAATGCAATTTAATACTGTAACAAAGCAAGTTAATAAATTTTTAGATGGCTTAGCTACTTCATTTTTTAATACTGTAAAATGGGGTATTATGTCATCTATTATGAATAATATTAGTGGTACTATTCAAAAAGCTTATTATTATGTAGAAGATTTAGATAGCGCTTTAAATGATATTCGTATTGTTACAGGTAAGAGTGCCGATGAAATGAAACGTTTTTCTAAGCAAGCAAATGAAGCTGCTAGAGCATTAGCTGTAACAACAGAAAATTATACTCAAGGTTCTTTGATTTACTATCAACAGGGTTTGGATGATGAAACAGTTAAAACATTAACTGATATTACTGCAAAAACTTCTAACGTAACTGGACAAACAATGAGTGTTGTTTCTGAACAATTAACTGCGGTTTGGAATGGTTATAAAGTTGCTAATGAAGCAGCAGAAAAAGGTATGCAGGTTTATGAAGAGTATGTAGATAAAATGGCTGCGGTTGGTGCTACTACCGCATCTGATTTACAAGAATTATCAACTGCTATGAGTAAAGTAGCATCTGCCGCATCTTCAATGGGTGTTACATTTGATGATTTGAATGCCCAGATTGCTACTATTGTGTCTGTAACTAGACAGGCTCCAGAATCAGTTGGTACTGCATTAAAGACTATTTATGCGCGTTTAGGTGATTTAAAAGTTGATGGAGTAGATGAATTTGGAGTTAAACTTGGTGAAGTTACCACTCAACTTCAAACTATGGGTATTAATATTTTAGATCAAAATGGCAATATGCGTGAAATGTCTAGTGTTATGGCAGAAGTAGCTGAAAAATGGGATACTTGGACTTCTGCTCAAAGACAAGCTGCTGCAGTTGCTATGGCTGGTAAACGTCAGTATAATAATTTAGTTGCATTATTTGATAACTGGGATATGTATGGAAAAGCTTTAGAAACATCTTTAAATGCAGCAGGGATTCTTGAGAAGCAACAAGAAACTGCCATGGAATCTCTTGCTAATAAGATGGATGTTTTAAAAGCAACCGCAGAGAAATTATATGGTGTATTATTTGACACTGATACAATAGGTAATTTTATAGAAAAAGGTATTGAAATATTAGATATAGTTTCTAATTTAACTGAAGCTCTTGGTGGATTAAATAATATTCTTCCTATGATTGGTTCTATTGGATTAACTGTATTTAGTGAACAGATTGGAAGAGACCTCTCAACTATTATAATAAATGCACAAAATGCTCAGAATAATTTAAAAAATATGGAAGCTAGTTTTCAAACATTATCTTCTATGTATAAAGATTCTGCATTATTTAATTCTGCGAATGGATCTGCTACACAACAAATTCAAGCAGATCAATTAAAAGAATTAAAAGTATATTATGAAGAAATGTATCAATATGCTTCTATAATGACACAAGAGCAAAAAGAGCAATATAACAATATCTTGAAACAAAAAGTTGAAATGGGTAGTCTTGCTATTGAAGTTCAAGATATGATAGATAATTGGAAGAATAATGATCCATATGGTATTATTAATAAAGAAATTATTCAAAATATTACGGATACAAAAGTTTGGAGTGCTGAGTCAAAAAGATTAAATAGTATTATTACTGGATTAGGTGCTGTTTTTGATGAAAATGAGATTACTATAGAAAAAATTACAAATCAACTTAATGGAGTAAGTGATCTTGGAATAAAAAGAGTAACTGCTACTTTTGAAAGATTAGTAAAAAGTGGTATGGATGAAAGTAAAGCATTAGAAATAATAATAAAAAATATTGAAAAAGTAAAAAATAGCGCTCAAAGTATTGTATATTTAGATGATAAAGTAAAAAATGCTACTGCGTCAACTAAACAATTAGGAGACGCTCTTAAAAATAATTTAAATACTACTAAAATGGTTATTGATATTACTAAAACAGTTGGAGCGTTGGGACAATTAGTTTCTGTTGTGAGTATGATTCAAAATATTGGTAATATAGCAGATAATGAAAGTTTGAGTCAAACAGAAAAATTTACTCAATTATTAGCAAATTTAAGTTTTACTTTACCTATGGCAGTGACTTCTTCAATTAATTTAGCTAAAGGAATTACATCTCTTGGTTCTGTTTTTAAAAATATTATACCTTCATTATTTAGTTTAAATACTTTACAAGAAGCAAGAATTGCATATAATAATGCTGAAAGAGTATCTACTTTACAAAACATACTTTTAGAACAGGCTAGCCAAAAAATTTCAAAAGAAAAAATTTTAAAATTAATAGAAGAAAATGGATTAATTGAACTTCATATTACTGCAGTTAATAAAGATACTAAAGAGCAAGTAAAAAATGCATTAGCTTCAAAAGGTATTATTGGATTATCTCCAGAAGTTATTGCTGCTATTACAGGAGAATGTTATGCTACAGAAATGAATACAATAGCAAAAAGTGCAGGAACTAAAGCTAATTTAGCTTTTGCCGCATCTGCTGGTATTATTGCTGTAGCAGTCGTTGCAGCTGCGGGGGCAATTTTTTATGCTTATTATAAAGAACAACAAGCGAGAGAAGCTGCAATAAAAGCAAGACAAGAAGAACAAAAAGCTTTTGAAGAAGCACATGAAGCAAAAAGAAAAGAAATTAAAGAGACTCAAGATTTAATTCAATCATATATTGATTTATATGCTAAATATAAAGATGGAAATGCAGAAAAATCTGTAATGGTTGAAAAAACTAATAAATTAGTTGATATATTAGGCGAAGAAAGAATTGCTGTTGCTAATTTAACTGGTGATTATGAATCTCTCAATAAAGAAATGAGAGAACATCAGAAGAATCAAATTCAGAAAAAAATTAATCAAAATAATCAAGAGATAACTGAAGCTATAAACAATTTAAATAATGTTGAATATGTAAAAGATTTTAAATATTCTAATATAGAAGTATTAGAACAAAATAATTTAACAGATTATTTTGAATTATCTGATACAGGAGATTTAAGACTTAAAGCAGAAAATGTAAAAGCAGAAAATGTTGGGGAAGTATATGGAGCTTTAAGTAGATTAATAAAAGCTTTTCCTCATTTAAGAAATGAACTTATAATGTTTGCTGGTCAAGTTGAAGATCAGCTTGGTAGAATACGAACTAATTATATTGAAAATGAATCTCTTGAAGTAGAAAAAAATGCAGCTGGTAAAAATTTAGATAGTGTAAATTCTTTTGAAGAATATAATAAAATTCTTCAAGAAACTATAGCAGATTTAAGAAAAACTGGAGATTATCAAAAAGCTTCTCAACATGATGTGACAGAGGCAGCTATAAATATGCTTTCTGGTCTGTCTGGTAATAATAAAACCTATGAGCAAAGAGCAAGAGGTACTAATTATTTAGTTAATAAATATGGAGAAAATTATGGTAAAATTGGTAATATAACTAATTTTGCTAATAATTTAACTGATGATGAATTAGCTTTAGTATTACAAGATAAAGTTTATATTGATAGTAAAACTACAGAAGAAGAAATTCACAATCAATTAGATATAATTCAAAAAGAAGCTTCTAAAGATGATTTGTCTATTGCAGTATCTTTAAGAGCAAAATTAACTTCTGATAAAAAATTAACTAAATCAGAATTAGAAGAATACGCTCAAGAACAAGGACTTCTTTTACAAGATTATGAAGTTGAGTTACATGATTTTGAAAATCAATCTAATTTAGAGCAAGTTCAAAATTTAAATGCTATAGTTGATGATAAAATTGCTGCAAATCAAAGATATTTACAAGAAGTTAAACAAGATGCGCAGGATGAAGTAGAGTTATATGAAAAAAATCTTGAAGAATTTAAAAAATTACAATATCAAAAAAATGCTGCAAATTATGATCCTAATGTAAAAAAATTATCAGAAGAAGAACAAAAACGCTATGAAGAATTAAAGAAAATTTTAGAAGATACTTCTGATACTTATGAACATTATAAAGAATTACTTGATGAAGGTAATGGTCTTTTATTAGATGAATTTGATAATACAATTTTTGATAATCTTGTTTCTGGACTTGAGGGTGTCGTATCTGAAGCAGAAATCTTAAGAGATATTGCGGAAGATGTTGGTGAAAATTGGATTATCGCTGCAGAAGATATTGAACATTTTGGGAAGAATTTTCCTGATGTTTTAGCTGCGCAAAAAAATTATAATGTTTTAGAAGATGGTAGTATTCAGTTAAAAAAAGAAGGTCAACAGGTTTTACAAGATACTGTTAATATATATAAAAAAGAATTAATAGCAAAGAATGAAAGTTATCAATTAGAACTTCAAAAGCAAGCAGATATCCAAAAAGCTCAAGCAGATTATTATAAGAGCATGGCAGATAATTTAAGATCTTACTTAAGCGGAGAAAAAACAGCCGGAGAAGTTGAGGCTTCAATGGCTCAAGATTTAAGTGATTTTAAAGCTGCATTAATAGAAGCAGAAGCTGGTGATAATGAAGAACTTGCTAGAGTAATGCAAGAAGATTTAGATAATGTTACTAGTAATGCAAGAAATAATACTTCAAATATTTATGAATATTGGAGTAGTGTTGGGACTGTTGCTGCTTTAGCAGGAAGAGCATATGATGATGGCTTTGAAGATCCAGGATTGAATCCTAAAGGACAAGCTGGACCTAGTGGAGTTAAAGAAGGATCTGGATATAGCTCAAAAAGACGTAATGATGGATCAGATCCATTAGATGGTCTTTGGAAGATGTCAGATGAAGAAATTCAATCTTTAATAGATGAATATGATAAAAGGTATACTGAAGCATATAATAGATATAGTAGTTATATTTCTGAAAAAACTAATTTAGGAACTTCAGTGAATGAAGCAATCTATGCTATGGATAATGCTGCAGCAGGCAAAGGCGGAAAAGGCTCTAAATCTTCTTCCAAAGATAAAAAAGATAAAGAGAAAAAAGAACTTGAAGATGAATTTAATAAATACTTTGATATTGAAAAAGCTATTGAAGCAGTAGATAGACAAGTTTCATTATTAGAAGAGCATCAGAAGAATCTTCATGGTAAAGAATTAATTGATTCTTTAAAACAAGAAAATGAATTAATTGAAAAGCAAACTGAAAATTATAAGAAATTATATGCAGCACAACAAGAAGAAGCAAAAGAATTAGGTGCTATTCTTAAAGGTAAAGGTCTTGAATTTACAGATGATGGTGCAATATCAAATTACGCAGAAGCTACTACCGCGGCTTTGGCGAAATATAATGCAGCGGTAGACGCATATAATGCGGGCACGATGGATGATGCGGCATTTGAAATTCAAGAAAAAGCATATGAAAGATTTAAGAAACAATTAGAGCGTTATGAAGAACTTTACTATAAAGAAATGCAAGATACTTTTGATAAGATAGATGAAAATAATCGTAAAGTATTAGACAATAATCTTAAAGCTTGGGAAACTGAAATTCAAATTCAGTTAGATTTAAATGAAGCTGAAAGAGAATGGAATAAGTTCTTTAAAGAAATTGGAACTGATTTTAAGAAAGTATTTAAAGATCTTCAAGTAGAAATAAAAGCGATTGCCGCAGAAGCTAAGACTTACCAATCTGATATTGCTGTTGATATTAAAGCAATTAATGATACAATGGCAGAAATTGATAAGTTAAATGCAGATCAGGCTACAGATCATACTCAAGCAATTTCTCAAGCGCAAGAGAAGTTAAAAGAATTAAATGATCAATTAATGGATCATGCTAGCTCTCTTCATCAGGCGGTAGAAGATGCTTGGGATGCATATTTAGAAGGTATTGATCAAGCAGCAGAAAAATTTGATAAACTTAATGATCAGTTTGATAGAATCAATAACCAGTTAGAATTCCAAGGCGAATTGATTGAATTGATGTATGGTGAAAAGGCTTATGATTTAATGGATAAACTCTATGAAGGTCAAGAGCATGCTTCCCGCAATCAAATCCAATCTGTTCAACAGCAACTTGACTTTTGGAAGAAATTATATAATGAAACTTCTGAAGGTGATGAAGATCACGAAAAAGCTTTGAAGAAAATGAATGAGTTACAAGATGAATTAAATGATCTTACTCTTGATTATATTAAGACATTAAAGAATGAATATGGTAATACTATTAATAAAATTCTTGATGACTTAAATAAAAAGCTTACTGGTGGAAAAGGTTCTGATTGGTTGACTGAAGAATGGGAGCGGGCATCTAATTTCTCTGATATTTATTTTGATGGATTTAAAAAAGCATATCATATTCAGACTTTGGCTAATAAAGTAGAAAAAGATATTAGTAACACTTATAAAGAAAATGTTAAGGCACAACAAAAATTAGCTAAATATAGAGATATTGAGATTACAAAATTAAAAGATATTAAAAATTTAAGACAAGAAGATTTAGATATAGCTGAAGCAAAACATGATTTAATTCTTAAAGAAATTGCATTAGAAGAATCTCGTAATAATAAAAATGCAATGAAATTAGTTAGAAATGAACAGGGAAATTTGTCTTATCAATATGTAGCAGATGAAGAAGAAGAAGATAATAGACAACAAGATAAATTAGATTCTAATTATAATTTATATGAAACTGCTAATAATGCTTATAATGCTGTTATTAATGAACAGTTAAAAGCTGCTACTGATTATACTAATCAAATAAAAGATCTTCAAATGAACGAAGCTATTAAAGAAGAAGAAAAGAATGCTAGAATGGCTGCTTTAAGAGATAGCTTTATAGAAGAATCTAAAATAAGACAAGAAAAAGCAAATGACTATTTCAATGAATTAAAAGTTGCGGGAACCGCTTTAGGAATCGAACTTTATAATCAAGATGAAACTGCTTTTGCAGGTATGTTAGATAATGAATTACAATATCTTAATACTTTTATTACCACAGAAAAGACTGATTATCTTAGCCTTGAAGAAGCTTTTAGAACAAACTATGCTGATATGGATATGATAAGTAGATCTTTGATGGAAAATACTAGAGTAGATTGGTCTCAATCCGCAGAAATGCTTGAAGCATTATGGAACGGCGATGAAGATTCTGTTAGAGTTGCTGTTGAAAATGCTTACTCTGCTATGCAAGATGCTACTCAAGAGTATAAAAATAAGATTACTGAACTTGAAAAATTAGTACATATGAAGTTTTATGGTAAAGAAGGTGAAGAAAATATTGTTAATTCTATTAAGATGGCAGAAAACGAAACTGATATATTAAAAGAGAAAACTAAAGAACTTGTTAATGAAAGTAACAGTAAATTAGAGGAATTAAAAGGTAAACTTAAAGAAACTGAAAATAGTTGGTATGGAGTTGCTGATTCAATTCAAACTACTATTAATAAATTAGCTACTTATTTAAGGATGCAAGGAAAGGAATATGCTGGTGGAGCAGCTAGTGTTAATGTTCCAGATGCTAAAATTGATAGAGATGAAACTACAAGTTCTAAGTCTACTACCAAAGGTGATGGTGGAAGTAACAATGGTGGTTTGAGGACTGATCCTGAAAAAGATTATAAAAATTATACTGTTCAATCTGATCCACAAGGAGTTTATGGGACAAAAGGTTTATTCTTTAGAGATGAATTAAAAGTAATTGGAGACGGCGATGATATTGAAGAATATTTAAGAAATATAGGAATATCTGATAATGATATAGAAGCGTTAAGAAATAAAATGGAAAATAGTAAAAATAAAGGATATATTGGATTTAAGACCGGTGGTTATACAGGAGAATGGAATGGAGATAATGGTAAACTTGCAGTTCTTCATAAGAAAGAAATGGTATTAAATGCGGATGATACTGCAAATCTTCTTAATACGGTTTCAATTATGAGAAATCTTCAGAATAAAGCATTAGATACTGCTTATCAAATGGCTGCAATAAGAACTCAAATGAGCGCTTCTAGTTATAGCGGAGGGACCCGTCCAGTGCAAACTGATACTGGATCTACATTCTATATTGATAGATTAGAGTTCCCTAATGCAAATAGTGTAGATGAAATTAGAATGGCGATTATGAGTTTGCCAAATGTAGCAAGTCAATATGTAAACAGAAATGTAAAATAAACTAGAATGATGCGGAGGCGGGTCTGGACCCGCTTCCTGCACTTCTTTTAAGGAGGTAAAAGGATTGAATAATTTACAAGAAAGCATCTTAGATGCTATGAAAGTATTTGTTAAAGATTCAACTGCGAAATTAAATTTTCCTTTAACTCTTGAGTGTGAAATTGTAAAATGTACTGATGAAGATAAAGGAGAATATGAAGTAAATTATCTTGATAATCATTTCCTTGCCTATTGTCAATATAAAGGTTATAAATATAATAAAGGTGAAGTGGCATATGTTTTAATTCCTAAAGGTGATTTTTCTAAAACAAAAATTATTTTAGGAATAGAAAAAGATGGATTGATTGATTCTATTGTTTCTGGAGGTAGCTTTGTTAAAGATGTAAAAGTAAATGGTGTCTCTGTTGTTACAAATCAAATAGCAAGATTATCAGCAGTATCGCAGCAAGAGTTAATAAATGCATTATCTACAAAAGTTAATGTGACTGATTTTGAGACTCTTGAAAATGAAGTAGATAATTTGTCAGATATGATAGATAAAAAAGCATCTCAACAAGATTTAGATGATTTGTCTTCTATTGTGGATGAAAAAGCTGATGCTTCGGATGTTGAAGCTGAACTTGCAGAAAAAGTAGATTTAAGTACGTATAATACTGATATGTCTTTAAAAGCAGATAAAACAGCGTTGGATCTTAAGCAAGATCAGTTAGAATTTAATACTCAAGAAGTTGCTACAGAAACATTGACAAGGCTTAAAGCTGATAATGTTGTGTATAATCTTGGTGGCGGAGGTGCAGAAGTTGAGGCAAACCCTTCTGAGCCGGCTACGGATGATCTTAATACCATTAAGATTGGTGATACGGTGTATGATATTCCTAGCGGTGGGGGTGGAGGCACAGTCATGATGTCCAACTATTACTCTGAAGACGAGCAGGTGGTTGGTAGATGGACGGATGGAAAACCGTTGTATCAGAAAAATATAGTTATATCAAATCTTGCTATCGATGGAAATTGGCATTCTGTAGCTCACAATATTAATAATATTGATAATTTGTGTTTTATAGACGGTTCTGTTAAAAGATCTGATACTAAGGCTTATTTTTCGATTTCCTCTTATAGACCAGACACCTTGCAAGGTCTTTTATTTAGAGTAGATCAAACGTGTATAAATTATGTTAATAACTGGATATCTTTAGATAATGCAGTAATAACACTCCAATACACAAAAACCACAGACGCACCTGGTACAGGACCTACTAAAGGTAATCTGATTTATCTTCCTGCTTTATATTCTGAGGAAGAGCGCGAGGTAGGTGTATGGACGGATGGAAAACCGTTGTATCAGAAACTTGTTCACATATCCCCTATCCAAACTGGTGATAATAGAGTTTTTGTACATGGTATAAGTGATATAGATAAGCCAATAGAATGTGAGATCAGAGCATTTTCAATTTCTGGTGGTGTTAATTATGTCACTATGCCTTTTAGATATAATGAAACATATGATGTAATGAATATCTCATTCTCTCAGGTTCAAATACAATATTCATTAGGAACTGCTTATTCTGACTATGATTTATGGGCTATATGTAAGTACACCAAAACAACAGACCAACCTGGCTCTGGAACATGGACACCGGAAGGACAGTTAGCTCATCACTACTCTACTTCAGAGAAAGTTGTAGGGACGTGGATAGATGGCAGTACGGTGTATGAGAGGACGGTTGTATTAAGTACTCCTTTGTATATTTATTCTAACCAATGGGCTTCTAACATTATAGATCTTCAAGGACAAAAAATAGTTAAAATAGATGCTTATAATCCAGATGATTATATCATGCCAATAATGGGAGGATTCTTAAATGGGGTTCTTGAAGTTTGCAATTTTAGACCATCTCGAATAACGGTAGACAAGTTTGTGATTCAATACACCAAATCATCTTAAGAAAGGAGACCAAAATGACAACTTCAATTTTTGTTTTTTTAGTAACAGCGTTATCACTGATTTGTTCTTTGTTTACAGAAGCAATTAAGAAAACTTTTAAAAATGAAAAGCCAACCTTAGTTGCTTTAATCTTATCTGTTATATGCGGATGGGGTGGAGGGGCTGCCGCATATATTCTTATGAACATTCCTTTTGATGTTCAATCTATTATTTGTTTAGTTTTATTAGCTCCTGCAGTTTGGCTCATTGCTACTCTTGGTTATGATAAAGTAATGGAAGTAATAGCACAGATTGTTGGTGCTCAACCTAAAGGCTAATAATATTGGGGTTTTACGCTACTATATGGTAGTATGAAACCCCATTTTTTTTTGGTCTATTGTCTTTTATCTTATTAAAATAATTCTTATATAAATATGAAAAAGTTATAAACGAACTTTTATATAAAAAGGAGAACAATAATATGGAATTATTAGAGCAGTACACAATCCCGCAAATAATTGCGTTTATTATAGGTCTTGTAGCTATGATTAAAGGGGCTTGGGATACTATTGAATACTTTAAAAATAAGTATAAACGAAAATTTAATAAGGATTATGACGTTAAAATAAAAGAAACAAAACTTGAGGATTTTTATAATAAAACTCAGCAACGTCATAAAGAGGTTATGGCAAAAATAGATAAAATGTCAGATTCAGTAGATACTCTATCCAAAAGGATAGATAAATTAACAGAGTCGGACATGCATGATATTAAGCAATTTATAGTTAGAGAGCATCATTACTTTGTTAGCAAAGGTTGGATTGATGATTATAGTTTAGATAGTATTATGTTAAGATACGAAGATTACAAAGAAGAAGGCGGGAATTCTTATATAAAAACATTAGTTGAGGAAATAAAAGCTTTGCCTAAACAGCAACCGCCAACTGTTTAATATAATAGAGATAAAAGGAGGTTAATATTATGGCAAGTTATGTATTATATCCGCCAATTATAGATAGTTATATGCCAGCTTTTCAAGCATCAAAAAAAGATGCTGTTATTGAAAAGCCTTGTAAAGTATATTTTTCTTTTTCTAATTTTAATAGTTCAAAAGATATTGTAAATGGGCATGTACAAGCAGTAATTAAATATCAATCAAGTGGTCTAGATGCAGTAAATACAGTAGATGATCCTGATACATCTGGACGTTGCAGACAAACTGGTATTATTTTAAATATAAAACCAATACAAGTCAAAGATAATCCAAATCTTTATTATTTTGAATTATATAATAGAGATTTAAATGGAAACAGAGATAGTAATACTGATATTGGAGACAGTGAAAATCCGGAAACTGGAGATAATAGTAGTAGTGATTATTGTGGTTGGTTACCTGGAGAAATATATAAGATTCAAATTAGATTAAGTGATATTGATTATGATCCTTTTACCGGTCAACCTCAGTCTGATTGGTTAAGTATAAATGCATCTCATTTCTCTGAATGGTCAACAATTTGTATTTTAAAAGTTGTAGGTCATATTAAAATTCAAATTCCTATAATGGATTTTGATTCTGATATAGATGATCCACTTTATACTAGAAAAACTTTATTTTTATCTACTTTAGATATTGATGGAAATTTTATTAGTGATGAAGATTCTAGTGAAAGGTTGTATTCTTATAGAATAAAAATTTATAAAGGTGTAGATTCTGCGGGAACCGGACTCCCGCTAGAAGATAGCGGTATTTTATATTCTAATCAATTTCATGATGTAAATGAATTTAAGTATTTATCAAAACTTGAATTAGATGACTTAGAATATTATACAGTTATTTTTGATTTTGTAACTAATAATGATTATAATTTTACTACAAAGATTATTTTTCAAACTTCATTAGCAAGAATAGATGAAGCACTTTGTGAATTATATTATTTAGGTTCTGATGAAAAAGTAATAACTTCAAGTGGTATAGAAGATAGTCTTAAAGGTATTTCTACTCTTGATGAAGAAGAAGAGGAAGGGCGAATTGCTTTAAAGATTGTTTCTAAAAATATGAGTAATGTTCCTTATTATGGAAGTTTTTATATTAGAAGAACTTCTTCTAAAGATAATTATTTATATTGGGAAGATGTATTTTTAATTACTTTAAAAGGAACTACAATAGAAAGTTTAGAACCTATTTATGATTATACCATTGAAAGTGGCGTATTTTATAAATATGGTATTCAATCTGTTGATATTTTGGGAAATAGAGGAGTTTTAGCAATTAATAATACTCCTACATTAAGAAATTTTAATTTCTCTTATTTATTGGGACAAAATAATCAACAATTAAAATTAATGTTTGATAATACAATGAATAGTTATAAGATTCAATTATCTGAATCTAAATCAGAAACTATTGGAAATCGTTATCCAAAAGTTGTAAGAAATAATGCGGTTTATTATAAAATATTCCCTATTAATGGACTTATTTCTTATTTAATGGATCCTAATAATTTATTCTGTACTGATGAAGATTTATATAATGGCGATAAGAATTTGGCAGAAGCATATAAGCAACATAATATGGAATCTGAAAATCTTTCATGGGACGCTGATTATAATGGATTAATTGAAACTGGTTCTCAAAGAACTTTAATTGATTATAATACAGGATTACCAATTCTTGATGACCAAGGAAATCCAATTATGGTGTCTCCTGCAGTTGATTTTACTTTCCAAGCAATGAAGGAAAATTTAGGTAATTATCCGGTTAATTATGGACCATCTTCCGATAATGAGTTAAAAGGTAAAGCATTTCCTCAATATGACTATATTCATGAAAAAGATTTTAGAAATAAAGTTTTGGAATTTTTATATGATGGTCAACCTAAATTATTTAAATCTCCAACAGAAGGTAATGTTATAGTTCGTTTGATGGATATTAATTGTATTCCTGTTCAACCATTAAATAGAATGATTTATAGTTTTACTTCTAATGGAAATGAAATTGCAGATAATACAGTAGAAAATTATAAAAAGTATAAATTTTTAAATGTGGGAGAATTAGATAATAACTTATATACTGAAAAGACTAAAATAGGTCAACTGCAGATGGATTTCTTAGCAGAATATCATAAAGGCGGGATAGCTGAAACTGGTGTCAATATTATAAAAGAAATTTATAAAAAGCATCATAGAATGGCAAATAATTATGGTGGCTATCAAGCAGATGTTAAAAGAATTCATCACATTCGTATTACAATAGATGAAAAGCCTGCAAGGATTGAAGTTAAAGAAAATAATGATAGTATATTAACCTTAGGAAGTCAGATTTCTGTTGGTAAAGCGGTAACTCCGCTCAATGACAGAGAGATTATTACTATTTATAATACAATGCAGACTTATGAATTTGATAATAGATTAACATTTAATGAAGAAGATGATATTCACTTTATAAGTGAAATAGATCCAGAATCAACAGATATTATTATAAGAGCAACAGTAGATTATTTATATGATGTAATTGAACAGCCTTATGTTGGTAGAATTATTTCTTCTAAAAAGTTTATTAGCATACCTGGTCAGTATTATGAAGATACAACACCAGATACTCAAATAGATTTAGAAATTAAGAAAAAATACAGTTATGATTGGATGGATAGTTATAGAAAGATTAATAATTTCTCTACTATTGAAATTCAAGCAATCCCTAATAGCGTATTTGAAATTAGAGATAGTTCAGATTCGTATAAAGAAGGAGTTCCTATTACTCATGTTATTAATGAAACAGGAACTTTAAATTTACATAGAATTAGTGGAATTATAAGTATTAAATATATAGGCTGGTATAAAAATACTTCTTATATTTTAATTACTAATAAAGCAAAAATTCCTTCTACTAATATTATGGTAAATTATTATTGCACATTGGAGACAGGTACTTATGTGAATTAAGTTACCTTTAAAAGGAGATATATAAAATGAGAAATTTAGGATTTTTAAAAGATACTACATTTCTTAGAGAACTAGATAATGAAGCCAATAAATTTTATTGGGTGAAAATTACTGTATTAGATCAAAATGAAGGACCCGTTCAAAGTATTGAAGGACGGGTTCTTCCTGGATCAGTAATTTCGGTAGATGGTAATTCTTCTGTTAGAAGAACTTGCAATATAACTTTTTTAGCAGAAGAAGCTAATAATGATTTAACTAATATTGATAACTTACTTTCTATTAATAAAAAAATAGAAATATTAGTTGGTATTGAGAATCATATTAATTCAACTTATGAAGATATTATCTGGTTCCCGCAAGGAATATATGTAATTGTTCAACCTACTATTACAAATAATTTAAATAGTTGCACTATCCAATTAACTTGCAAAGATAAAATGTGTTTACTTAATGGAGAATGTGCGGGTAATTTACCTACTTCTGTTACATTTCATGAGTATAAACAAATTATAGGATATATGGATTGCGGTACTAAAGATCCAGCAGAGAAAATTAAAAACCCTAATAGTTATACTGTTTATAAATATGAAAAAGTAGTATGGGATGAAAGACAACAAAAATTTATTGGCATTCCTATATATAAAAGATGGACAAAAGTAAGAGGATGGTATGAATCTTCTGAAGATGATATTGGAAAGGAAGAAGCAATTCCGCAAAGATTTTATGATATTATTCGTACTCTTGTTTGTAATTTTGGAGGAGAAGATTTATCAAAAATATTTGTATCTGATATTCCTCTTGAATCAAAGCAACTTTTAAGATGGGTTAATAGCGATGGCAAAAAGTTATGGTATAATAAAGAAAGAAATGAGTATGCCATTGAAGAGACCGTAGATTGGGAACCAGATATGATTTTTCAAAATAATGATAATATAGGATATGCATATACAGATTTTACTTATCCTGGAGAATTAATTTCTAATATAGGCGATAATGTATGTTCTATTTTAGATAAAATAAAAGAGAAACTTGGCAATTATGAATATTTTTATGATATTAATGGAAATTTTATTTTTCAAGAGATTAAAAATTATTTAAATAATTCATATACTCCTGTTGATGCTTTTAGATTAGATAATTATAGAAAAGTAGATATTTCTTTTAATGGATTAAGTATTTTAGATGGTACTAATTATGAAGTTGATTTTAACAATACTAGTAAATCAGCCTATATATTTGAAGAAAATACTGGATTAGTATCAGCTTATACCAATACTCCAAGTTATACAAATTTAAAAAATGATTTTCATATTTGGGGTAGAAATAATGATAAAAAAGCAATTCATTATCATTTAGTTATTAAACATAAACCGATATTAACTGATAATAATAAATATAATGTAGTTTTTCTTAAAGATAAACAAGGAAAATTGACTCAAAAACTTCGTCTTGCTACAGAAGATGATGATCCTTCAGAAATTATTGAAGGGTATATTCCCGCAGATTGGAGAGCTAAATTATTTTTGGATGGTTTAGAGAAACAAAAAGTACAGATGAGACCAGATATATATGAACAAGAACTTTTAGATTTATTTGAAGATATTTATGATTTTACTGTAAAATTATATCCGGATGATGATAGTGATCATAGATATGGGGCATTTAAAACAGATGTTGTTACTTGTCCAAACACATTAACTTATTTCTTTGACTATCTTGAGCCTTATAATAAAATGACTAGCTGTTGTGTAGATGCTTTAAAAACAAGAGTATATTCTTATCAAAAAGACTCTATTAATAAAATGTTTGATAATGAAGTTCCGAATGTAATTATTATTAATGGAGCGCTTGATGAAAAAACAATAGATAATATGAAAGAAAAATATGATCGAATGGGCAATCAATTATATTTCGTAACTGATGCAGTTCATAATATTTATGATTATATTTTAGAAAATGTATGGGGATATTCTGCACAAGAAGTTGGTAGAGAATTATTATATCAGTATACGAACTATAGTGAAACAATAACAATTCAATGTATTCCAATTTATTATTTGGAAGCTAATACAAGAATTACTGTTTATAATCAAAAAGCAGGAATTTCAGGAGATTACATTATTAAATCTATTTCATTGCCTATTGATGTTGGTGGTACAATGACTATTAATGCAGTGCGGGCTTTGGAAAGAATTTAATAATTAAAAAGGAGGAAAAAATGGGATATATATTAAAGCAATACAATCATATTGTTGGTGATGGTTCAAATGATGAGTATGATGATCCTCATAATCCGGGTCAAAAATTGAATTATTTTTTAAATCCAATACCTTTTAGTGATGAAGATATTAAAAAATATACTTCAGAAGGTTTTAAAGGAGCTATAATTACATATGAAAGTGATAATAGTGAACCTGGATTTGAGGCGGGTGGTCATTATTATTTTCATGGGTTACTTCATAATGGATATGGAAATAAATATAATATTAAGCTAATTGATGATTCTGATAGTTTAAATAAAAAAGAGCAATTTATTAAAACTATATCTACTCCTATAGATAATGGCTTTGTGGATGTAGAATTTATTTTTACTCCAGTTATAAATTTTAGTAAATTAGTATTTGATTTAGATAGAACAAATGTTATAGGTGGCGGTTTTGGTCATACAATTCATTTAGGTGTATTTGAAATTAGTTTGATAAATAATATAATGGGTACTAAGTTAGCAATGACTTCAATTACAAGTAATGTTTTACCTCCAATTCTTAAGGCGGGAATCCAGTCTAGGCCGGGGTTACTTTTATGTATTAATGGAGAAGATATTCGTCTCCCGCATAATGGAATCTATGAAATAAAAAATGGTGTAATTTTAGTTGATTTCTTTTCTGTTGTTACACCTTTTGTTTTTGATGATTCAGTTATTAATAGTTGGAAAAATAATCCTTATAATAAAAGTTTTTATCCATTAGATCCATTAAATCCTAATAGAAGAAAAACTTCTGGATTTACTATTGATTATTTATATTATTTAGCAATTAATGATTGAGATAAAAGGAGGAATAAATAAATGGCTTATGAAAGTTTTTATGGGGGCCGTCCTGGTGCTTCTTTTGTTATAGTACATAAATTTGAAACTATTGATGAAATGGTTACTCTTTTTCAGGAAGGGGCTAGTTCTACTCATATTGTTAATTATGGTGAATATGTTATGATTACCAATGATCCTGATAGTGCGCATCACGCAGATAATGGTAGAGCTTACCGTAGAGGTATGAATTATTCACAAGAACGCGATATTAGCAGTATAGAACATCCGGGCGGAGGAGCAGAATATATTGGTCAGTTTGTTGGACCAAAAGGTGAGCCTGGTGGTATTCATATAATTGGTAGAAGAGATCATTATTCTGATCTTGATGGAGAAACTCCAGAGTCTATTGGTGGAGGAGATACATATAAAGGTTGGGTTATGGCAATCGGTTCAGAAGGAGATCTTCCAGATTTATATGCTTATGATTATGTTAATCAACAATGGTTTTATTTTGGATCTTTACCTTATACTTTAATTACTACACAAAGAACTCATGCTTATTAAGGAGGAATAACTTATGGAAAGTACAGTTATTACTCATTTAAGTAATGTAAGAAATATAGTTCCTCCTACACCCACCCCTCATCCAAATTGGTTATATTTTAATGGAGAATTTAATACTAATTTAATGCCAAGTGGGTTTACTAATTTTAATGATAAATTATTGACATTTACTGGGGACACAGGAACTCTAAATTATCAAATAAATTATCAAAGTTTAAATTTTTTAAAACCATATCTGACGGAACCAAATATAATTCAATTTCAAGGATTACATGCAAATAGTTGGGAATTAACAAATGGAATTTTAAAAAGAGTACAAACTGGAGAAATACCATTAGATGGTGATACATATAATGATTATCATTGCGCATTATTTATTCCCATTTCTATACAAAATAATCAATTTTCAAAAGCTTATATTGAATATGAATGGGTTGGAGAAAAATTAGTTGATAAATATGAAGAAACAGTTGATTTTTGGATTCGTGCAAATGATCCTTATGGAGCACTGGCTGCAAGAGGATATAAACGCAAAGGTGATTCAACTCCTGGAGTATATATTCAAGAATTAACTATTTTACCACTTGCTCATTATCATGTTGCATACAGATATTATCAATTTGAGCCATTTCTTGTAACAAGAGAAATTCAAATAAAAGAAATTTGGTTTGAATAAAGGAGGAAATAGCAATGTCAGAAATAAATGTGATAACATCATTTTCTGTAGATGGTACTAGATATCTTCCTCTTGGCCCAGAATTAAGAGGAATTGGTGGATCTGAATTTAAGATCGATGCAACTGGTCCTGTGCCTATTAATAATAATAATCTTGAAGAAGAGTTTTTATTTGGGACAAGTAAACTTGTAGAAAAATGGTTTGATGAAACAAATCATTGTTATAGAGAAAGAATTACTTTTGGTTATGGAAAAGGAGAATCTATTAATTCTCCAAAATGTAAATATATTCTTGAATATTATGAATATGATACTCAACCAGAAAAATATGATGCTACGGTAAGTGCTAGTCAAGCGGGAGTTGGTAATTTAAAATTAACACTTGATTATCATAAAAGAATATTTAGTGCTGGAAATAAAGTATATAAATTATATCATACTGCGGAAGATGGCACTAGAGTTTTTTGTTGTAAAAAAACTATTACTCAAACGATAGATCCTAATACTGGAAAATGTATTATTAAAAAAGTTATCTCTGATACAGATAATTAATTAAAAGGAGGTAAAAGGATGGCAGAATTAGTTAAAGATAAAGTAATCTATGCAGCTAGCAAAAAGAGTTCTGAGACCCAGTCCCCGCGAGAAATAATGCCTTTTGGACCAGAATTAAAGTATGTTGGCGCTTTACCTACTTCTAATAATTATAATTTTGAAGAAGAAATTCTTTTAGGTGAAGATAAGATTATTGAGAAAAAATATAATTTTGTTGATAGTGAAGAATCTAAAACTTGTTATCATGAAACAAGATATTACACTAATAATATTTCAAATTATGGATATTATTATTTAGAATATTTTGAATATGATACTAGAACAAACCCAGGTTATGATTATAGAGTTAAGGGGACTAAACTTATTATTGATTTAGATTATAGTGATTATGATACACTATATTTTCATGATTTAGTAAAAAAATTTAAACTATATTATAGAAAAGCTAATTCAGATGATCCTAGTGGTTATGAAGATACATTAATTTCTACAAAAAAATTAACTATTTCACATAAAATGATAGAAGCCTGCTGTGAAGAATATTATAAATGGAGTTAAGAAGGAGGATAATAATTATGATAACAAGTGATGTTATTTCTCAACTTGATTTATTAAATATTGATAATAAGTTAGAGAGATATCTTATTGGACCAGACCAGAAATATATTGGTTCTCTTCTTAATTCCGGCACTAATAATCTTGAAGAAAATTTAAAAATTGGTCAAAATGAGATTATTACGAGATGGTATGAATCAAATTGTTATAGAGAAACAATTGAATTTAGAAGTGAAGATATTACCGAAAATTACTATTATATTGAATATTATGAATATAATACTTTACCTATTGATATTCTTGATGGGAAAGTAATTGAAAAAACGCCCGCTCAACAAAATACTAAAAAATTATTTTTAAATGCTCATAATAAGTATAGTAATTATGGTACTTCAACAGGAGATCCAGAGTTGATTCAAAAATATAAATTATATTTTAAGAATAACTCTAGTTCAGAGTTAATTTCAGTTAAGACAGTTACTACTTATAGAACACATGCTAATCAAGATGGGGAGTATGTTGAAGTTATTTCTCATACAGATAATTGAGATAAAAGGAGGTTGAATAAATGCCAGTAATAGACCAAATAGAGATTAGACGTGGAACGCCTAATGGTAGTATTGAAACTACTACTTATAATATAGGTGTTGGTAATGCAGATGCAATTGATGTTAATTATGATGATACTGTTACTCAATTAGGAGTATCTAATGTTCAGAGAGCTATTGAACAATTAAAAGCAAATTTCCAGACTGGTGTTGATTTAATAGTAGAGGCTTGTGAAGATAAGGGGTCAACACCCGCCGGACAATACCCTTATACACCACAAGCAGTTGCAGATGCAATTGATGCAATTCAAACAGGTATTACTCCAACAGGAACTTATGTATATGATGGAACAGAAGCGCCTAGTTGGATTGCTAATGTGTATAATTATGCGGAGGCGGATGCTTCTTATGTTTATAACAAAGGTTATTCTGATGGAGATGCTTTTTCAATAAGAGAACCAAAAATAATAAGATCATTTTTGCATAATAATCCCGACGTAGAAATAATTATACCAGCAACTCCAATAGATATATTAGATTTTTATATAGAAAATAATACTGATTATCAAATGAAAATTATGCTTTATGGAGTTATGGGAGGAACTAATCCAGGGATTGATTTAAATGATACCCCTTTACCTTCTACTGTTTTAAGTGATATGCCATATGGAATTTTTCAAGTCCTTCCAGCACATTCAACTTTACATTTTCATCAATCAAATGGTGGGTCTGCTAGTAACAGTGATAAAATTTTTATGGCTGTTATGGGCGGATATAATAGTTATACTAATACTCTTGTTACTGATCCTGCGGATTTAGATCACGGCACAACAGGAACTTTTGAATTTAATTAATATAAATTGGAGATTGCTATAGCAATCTCCAATTTTCTTATTTCTTGGACGAGAATAAAAAATATCTTTTTTGTATTTTTTATATAAAATATAAGAGAGAGTAAATCAAATTACACTAGGAAATGAAATCTTATTTATTCTTTAGGAAAGGAGGATTACTATGGCATTATCAATAGAAACATATGCCCTTTCTAGAAAATATACTAATGAGACTGCTGCACAATTCGGCGGATTAAAAGGTGCTTCTTGTAAAGTGAAATCAATAGAAAAACAAGATGGGCAAAATATTGTAACTTTTGAATGGAAAAATGATGATGGTGAAACCCGCCAATCTGTAATGTATGTTGATGATGGTACACCAATATACGTTTGGGAATCTGGACACCGCTATAAATTTGGAGATTTAGTTATTTATGCTTCTTGCTTTTATCGTTGTATTCAAGAAAATAGTGATATTGTTTTTGATGATAAAAAGTGGAATGAAATTGGAAATCCAGATGGTCAATATGACATAGTTCAAAATAGTTCTATGCTGCCACCGCGATTCACTTCAGCAGATAGAAAGTTGTATTATTGTATTGATGAAGAATTATTTTATTTATGGGATGGTACTAATTGGAATCGTCAAGATAAATTAATTCAATTTGAATTTATGCCAAATCCTTTGGCTATATATTCAAATGTAATTGTTCAATATATTGGACAAACAAATACAAAATACACAATAGGATATTTTTATAGATGTGAACTTGATGAAAATTCTCAATATCATTGGGTAAATATAAATACTCAATATAGTTCTAAAGTTGCGAAAACTGGTGATTATAATGATTTAATTAATAAACCCGCAACTTATTTAATAGGAGATAATAACAATCCTATAATTCTTTCTGATTTAGATTCAGGACTTTATATTGTTATTGGTTCCTATTGTTTTTATGCGGGAGGCGATATTGAAGTAGCGACTGATAAAAAATATTTTATAGTAGAGCCTTCTTTAGAGAATTGTTATATCACTGAAATAAATGGTAAAAGATTAAAAAGATATAGTTATTCAGTTAATGATGGATTAACTGAAATTAATTATATGTTAGAAACTGATGTGGAAGATATTTTAAATAATGAATTTGATAATAGAGCAGATAGCTATGTAGCTGAAAATGTAGCAACTGCTCAAGATATTGCAGATTTATTTCCACAAAACTAAAAAAAGTAAAGGAGAAAAAAATTATGCAAACTAAATTAGTTTCATATGAAAATCTCTCTGCTTATGATACTCTCATTAAAGCTTGGGTTGATGGTTCTAGTGCAAGTAGTCAATCTAATGTGATTTTTAGAACTGTTCTTTATGATAGTGATAATATTTATTTTTATCATAAAGCAAATGCGGTACAAGGTACTGATACACCAGATGTAACTGTTCCGCTTGCTGGTTCTGATGTTACTAAAGCTTTAGCAGAAATTAGTGCTATAGTTACTGCTCTTGGCGGACAAATGGCGGCGACCGTCCCTTATACTGTTACATTTCCAGCTTTAACAACAGAAGCTAAGTCTACTCTTGTTGCAGCTATTAATGAAGTTGATGCGCACGCAGATGCAAATGCAACAGCTATTGGTATTTTAAATGGGGATAATACTACTGCTGGATCTGTTGCTAAATCTATCAAAGATGCAATTGAAGGTCTTGACACAACCGCAGATGTAACTATTGCTTCTCAAAGTGGAAAAGCTATTACAATTGCTGGTTCTATTGCTGAATCTGATGGTGTTATTGGAGCTGGTTCCGCATCTAATATTACCTTAGCAGATGTAGCTTCTACAGGCGCTGCAGAAGATGTTTCAACTAGCGCAATTGATGATGGTGCTGTTAAGCCTACTCAGCTTTATCCAGCTGGAAATGTTCAAAGTGTTCTTGAAGCAATTGTTAGATACTTAAATGATCTTGAAACAGAAAATGTTGTTAATGTAGTTAAGGATGCAACTGCTCAGGAAGGTTATTTTGCAAGTTATACAATCACTCAAAATGGTACTCAAGTAGGAGAAAAAATTAATATTCCTAAAGACTATTTAGTAAAGAGTGCAAGTGTTCAAACTGTTACAACAGCAGATGTTCCTTATCCTGGTGCAGAAGTTGGTGACAAATATATTGATTTTATAGTTAATACAAGAGATCAATCTGTTACAGATGAACATCTTTATATTCCAGTAGATGACTTGATGGCAGCAATTTCCGGTGGAACAACTGCTGAAGCTACTGTAGCAGTAGATGCTCATAATGTTATTACTGCAACCATTAATGCAATCAATGCTTCAAAGATTAATTATAGTAATACAACATCTGGCTCCGCAGTTACAGAGACAGTTCAAGATGCTCTTGCAAGAATTGATGGAGATGAAAATACTGCTGGTTCTATTAAGAAAGCAGTTGCAGATGCTAAATCAGAAATTGCTGGCAACCTTGTAGAGCAAGCAAGTGGCATTTCATATGATCATACTTCAAGTGGAATGCAAGCTAATAATGTTCAAGCAGCTATTGATGA
>ERZ795052.465-NODE-465-length-61909-cov-9.883435_pt1 | contig 61909 bp, 63 predicted proteins | sample MGYA00375136_ERZ795052 | MGnify/ENA primary metagenome ERZ795052 (study PRJEB30181, sample SAMN05720156) | activated sludge metagenome | isolation source: Anaerobic digester | place: Japan | collected 2015-05-26 ... | reverse complement strand
AAATAAGATTCTTAACAATTTCATTTGGCTTTACTTAACAACTTTTAAATGGTATAATATACATAAATATTGAAAATTATTAACGTGACAGGAGGATAAGTACTTGAATAAAATACTACTAGAAAAAATAAAAGATTCCTTGCAAAGTATCCTACCGATGACGATAATTATCCTCATCATGTGTCTCATTTTTGGGACAAAAGCCACCGATGTCGGCGAATTCTTAGTTGGGGCTTTCATGTTGATTATCGGTTTAATTTTGTTTACTCTTGGGGCCAGCGGGTCGATGATGCCCCTGGCGGAAAATATCGGTAGCTATATTACGAGAAAACGCAAATTGTGGTTTTTGATCTTGATTGGTTTTCTCATCGGTTTCATGATTACCGTATCGGAACCGGCGATTCTTGTACTTGCCGAACAATTCAACAAGGATTCACCTTTGATTTTTATTTTGATTGTGGCTTTTGGTGTGGGAATTTTTGTTGTTGTGGCTTTGCTGAGAATAATATTCCAAATCAAACTGACCTATATTTTTATCGGCTTTTATTTCTTGATTTTTATAATTGCTGTTGTATTAAACTTTGTCAATCCATCTTATGTCCCTGTGGCATTTGATTCCGGAGGTGCGACCACCGGACCAATGGCAGTGCCGTTTATTATGGCTTTGGGTTTAGGGGTATCCGTTTCCCGCGGTGACAGCCGTTCCGAAGATGACAGTTTCGGTCTTGTCGGGGTTGCTTCAATCGGTCCTATACTCGCCATCATGATATCCGGTTTATTTTTGGATAAGCCGGGCGAAAGCATTTCCGAAACTATGACACTTTGGGGCTTTATCGGCAAATACTTGCTAGAAGTCGGGATTGCCATTATGCCGTTTTTGCTTTTCTTTTTCATTTTTAATTTTCTCGTTTTTCATTTTCCGAAAAAGAAAGTTATTCGCATTTTAATCAGTTTTCTCTATACTTATATTGGCCTTGCCCTCTTTTTGGCAGGGGCAAATGCGGGCTTTGTATCGATAGGCGATTATTTGGGTAAAGCCTTTGGCGACTTGAAAAATAATTGGTTATTAATTCCGGCCGGCATGTTATTCGGAGCGGTGATTGTTTTAGCCGAACCTTCGGTAATCGTTTTGAATAAACAGGTCGAAGAAGTTACAAGTGGGGCCATTTCCCGACGCGCGATGATGATTTGTATGTCGGCAGGGGTTTCCATTGCGATTGGCCTTGCCTGTGTTCGCGTATTGACCGGAATAAATATTCTGTGGTTTTTGGTTCCTGCCTACAGCATCGCTTTAATCCTGCTTTTCTTTGTTCCTCAGGTATTCTCGGCAATTGCTTTTGACTCCGGAGGAGCAGTATCGGGGGCGATGACCTCGACCTTCTTGGTTCCGTTTGTCATCGGTGCCGCCACCATCCTCGGCAAAAATGTTCTGACCGATGCGTTCGGACTGGTTGCCTTTGTGGCGATGGCTCCTTTGGTCACGATTCAGGTGATGGGGTTAATCTATAACATTAAGTTGAAAGAAAAAGTCGTTGATTCAGGCGACGACGAAATTATTATGTTGGATGAGGTAGAAAAATGAAAATACTAATAACGATTATTGATCGAAAAATGTGCACCCGGGTTTTAAAAATGTTTGAGGAACAAAATGTCAACTTTAACACCATTGTCCATGGAAAAGGTTCCGCAAATTCCGAATTGCTGCAGTATTTCGGGCTTGCAGAGACGGAAAAGAGCGTTATCTTCAGCATTGTTCCCAAACAAGAAACGCCGGCACTTTTGGGAAAAATATATGAACTTTTTGAATTCTCGCGCCGCGGTACGGGCGTCGCTTTTACCATACCGGTTAAAAGCATCGGCAAAAAAACCCTTAGTCTTTTAAAAGGAGAAAAAATGGAGGAATAAAATGAGTAAATACGATCTTATTATAGTGATATGTAATCATGGATTTTCGGAGGAGGTCATGGAAACCGCAAAATCCCACGGGGCAAGAGGCGGAACGATTATGCATGGTCGGGGAACGGCCGCTCATGAAGTCAAGAAATTTTTTGGCATTACCATCTCTCCCGAGAAAGATATTATTTTGATTGTTGTGGAAGAACAATATACCAATCCTATTATGCAAGCCATCAATTCGGAACACGGCATCAACAAAGAACCGCACGCCATTTGTTTGTCTTTACCGGTTGACGATACGATTGGTTTCAATTTTGATTCCCAAGAATAAGAACCATGGGTGATGATGTGAAGAAACCCAAATCGCATCTTTTTTCCATTCTTCTTATCATCAGTGCGATAATCTTTTTGCTTGCCTGTTTATTGATTGTTTTCGGAAAATCGTTTTTGGATGATTCCTATGAAATCGGTGTTCGTTTGGCGACCGTATTTGTCGCCTTTGCCTCTTTTTGTTCCACCACCAGTTTCAGCTATTTGGTGTATTTGCACAATAAATCCGTAAACAAAGCTAATCAGGATGCCAATTCCCGGGCCGAAATGTTCCGGAATTTGCAATTTGCTTCCGACAACTATTCGATAATCGAATTCATGGATCGGATGCTAATCTACGAAGAATCGCCTCGTTATGTCGAAAAGTATATAAAAAACCGCAGTACCGAATTTCATATGTTTGAAAGTACCGTCAAACTCGATGATGTTTTGGCCCGCCCCCAAAACTACCGCTATCTTTCCCTGAAAATCCCTTTTAAAGTGGTGGAAGGAAAATTGGTGGCAAGCATTTATTTTGAACAACTGAAGTTCGAACGTTCGGGAGTGTCTTATATTTTTGTATCGGGAAACAAAAAGACCGATACCAGAGCCTACCTGTTATATAACGAAAATACCAAACGGAAAAACGTCATCGTGAATTTGGTTATTCCGAAAAACAGCGATTTCTTTTTTCCGGATCAAATCAATGTGTTCTCCAAGATAAAAATGAATATTTTGATTACCAGTTTGTTGGGGGTTGAAGTGCGCGGGGTCTCGGAACTGTATTTTACCAACCCGGAACAAAAAGAAGGAGACGGCTCCAATACTTACAATATTACATCCTCGAACTTTACCTTGTCTTCAATGCCGACCATCAGTCTTTTGCATCACAAGGAAAATAATAACATCGGAAATCTGAAAAGGTGATTATATGTGGGATAAAATAGTTGACGCTTTTGTTTCGGTTCCCTGGTGGGAATTGTTGCTAATTTTTTGTTCTCGGATTATCGAAGTATCGATGGGTACCCTGCGCATAATCTTAATCAACAAAGGTTATCGCAAGCAAGGGGTTATCCTAGCCTTTTTCGAAGTAACCATTTGGGTATTCATCGCTTCCCGGGTTATCGGGGGTATTTCCGAACAACCGATTAAAGGCATCGTTTACAGCCTGGGCTTTGCGACCGGTGTTTTTGTCGGTTCCAAACTCGAAAACTATTTGGCTTTCGGAAAAGTTTTGATTCAAACCATTACTTCCGCGGATAACGGCTTGAGGCTTGCGGAAGAATTGCGCAAAAGCGGTTATGGCGTGACCACCATTGAAGCAAAAGGCAAAGATACCGACCGGACCGTGCTGATGATTTACACCAATCGGAAAGGCAAAGAACAATTGATTAAATTGATTCACGATGCGGACGAAAACGCCATGATTATCAGCAACGATATAACCACTTTGCAAGGGGGCTACATTTCCGCTTCGCGCGGTTTCATTAAGTAAGGAAACTTTCAAAAAAGTTTCTTTTTTTTCATAATTTTAAATGGCTGTTTTTTAAAAAAGCAAATGATTTGGTTATAATACTTTTGTGTGTTAAAATATTGGCAATAAGGAGGAATTAAATGAAATCTAATTTAATTGAGTCGATTAAATTAAGAAGATCAATATACAATCTAAACAATCAATCGACAATTTCCGATCAACAATTGATTGATCAAATCAAAGCGATAACCCAATTCGTCCCATCGCCTTTTAACATTCAAAGCGGACGGGTAGTAATTTTGTTGGGAGAAAACCACCATAAATTATGGAACATCGTTTTGGAAACTTTACGAAAAATCGTCCCTGCGGCCAATTTTGCTTCCACCGAAAACAAAATCAAATCATTTGACGCGGGGTACGGAACAATTCTCTTTTTCGACGATACTCCAAGCGTAGAAGATCTCAAAGCCAAATTTCCGCTTTATCAACAACACTTTGACAGTTGGGCCGACCAAGCAAACGGCATGTTGCAGTTTGCGGTTTGGACTTATCTCGCGGAACATAACATGGGAGCATCGCTTCAACACTATAATCCGTTAATCGATGACGAAGTCAAGAAAACTTTCAATCTGCCGAAAGAATGGCGCTTGATTGCGCAAATGCCGTTTGGCACCATCGCCGCACCGGCCGGAGAAAAGAGTTTTCTACCTATTGACGAACGCGTTCGAGTGCATAAATGAAAAATGAAAACAGCAAAGAAGGATGGCTGATTAAAAGCCATCTTTCTTTGCTTCTAAACGCCTTGCATAAAATCAGCCGTTTTGCCAAAAAATACGTATGTTAAGTTTGGACAAAAAGGAGGGGTTCGTATGAGGCGTTTTTTGTTTTCCGACCTTACGGATAATGTAAATCACATCAAATCGGTAATTTGCGATGATTTGCTTACGGCCCGGTTTTTTTCCCCTCCCAACAGTCCCAAAGATAATTTTTGCGTTATTTATTTGCGCAATCTGGTGGATAACAAAATCGTCAACGAAGGAATCGTTTTTCCGATTATGTTATTTTTCCAAAACCGTTCCTCAGGCGAACCGTTGAGCGAAGTTTTGAAAGAAAAGATTATTGTATCATCGCAAATCCAGCTGACGAATTTAATGGACGAACTGTTTGCTGGCCTGTTAAGTGGAATGACGGTTCTGCTTTTAAACAACAGCACCGAGTGCTTATTGATAGAAACCAACCTGCGGGATGTTCGGGCTCCCCAGGAACCGGATAACGAAAAGGTGCTTCGGGGGCCCCGGGAAAGTTTTGTCGAATCGCTCGATTTCAATATTCAGTTAATCCGAAGGCGCATCGTATCCACCGACTTGCATTTGGATTATCAGGTAATCGGCAAGGACACCAAAACGCGCATCTGTATTTGTTATATGCAAAATCTGGTCAGTCCGGATTTGGTTTCGATTGTCAAAGCCCGTTTGGCCCGCCTCAATTTTGACGGAATCCTTGATACCAATATCATCAACGAACAAATCAAAGATGCCAGATACAGTCCTTTTAAAACCATCGGCGTGACCGAAAGACCAGATGTCTTGGCCGGAAAACTGTTGGAAGGAAAAGTCGGGATTATTGCGGAGGGAACTCCAGTAGCTTTGTCGATGCCGTACCTTTTTATCGATAATTTTTATTCTCCGGATGATTACTACCTAAATGTTTATTTTGCTTCTTTCGGCCGGATTCTACGCATGATCGGCTTTGTGGTTTCGATTCTCACCCCGGCTTTGTATATTGCGATTTCCACCCATCACTGGGAAATCATTCCTTCGCCGATGGCTTTGACGATTGCCCATTCCCAGCAGGATATTCCTTTGCCGACGATTCTTGAATGCGTTGTGATGCTCATTATTTTTGAATTGATTCGGGAAACCGGTTTAAGAACCCCGATTGGCATCGGTCAGGCCTTAAGCATCGTGGGCGCTATTGTCATCGGTCAGGCGGCCGTTCAGGCTAGGCTCGTCAGTTCCCCGATGGTCATTGTCATTTCGCTGACCGCTATTACCGGTTTAATCAACACCAAACTGAAAGGATTGGTAATTTTTGCCCGGATTTTCTTTTTGTTGATGGCCTTTTTGTTGGGTCTTTTCGGCATCGCTTTGGGGGTACTCCTCTTAATAGCTCATATTGCCGGTTTAAAATCGTTTAATGTCAGCTATCTGGCCAATTTTTGGCCTTTAAGCAGGAAAAATTTGCAAGATCATTTTATCCGCTTTCCGAAACAAAACATCCATCGTCAGGGAGAACAAGAACATGGGTAAACAAATTTGGAAAAAAATGTTTTTAATTGTATTTATAATCAGCATCGGATTAACCATGTCCGGCTGTTGGGACTATCAGGAAATCAACAACGTGACGAATGTGGCCGGGATTGCGCTTGACAAAGGCGAAGAGAAGAAGTTTAAATTGACTTTCGAAACCATTGTTTTCAAACCATCGGCCGACTTCAATATTTCGGTCAAACTGGTGGAAACCGAAGGGGATACGATTTTCGAAGGGATTAGGAATGCTGTGGCGGTCGCCGGCAAACGTTTGTATATCGGCCATTGCAAAGCTATCATTTTCAGTGAAGAAATTGCCAAAGAAGGTATCAAAGAACACTTGGATTTCTTTGTGCGGGACCATGATCTGCGCATGACTTTACTGGTGTTTGTTGCCAAAGGTGTCGAAGCCCGGGAAACGCTGAAAGACACCGCTTTAAACCACCAAATCGCTTCGTATGAATTGGAACGCTTGGTCAGGAACGACGAAAAATATTCTTCCCTTTCCAATCATAAACTGCTATTTGAGGTGATGAGGGAAATCTTGGACGAAGGAATCAGTCTCACTTTGCCGGTGGTGGAAATCAAGCAGATTGAAGAAAACAAAACCTTTACGATGGAAGGGATTTTCTATTTTGAAAACGACAAATTGGCCGGCTTTATCGAACCCGAAGAAATCAAATTTTATTTAATTTTAAAAGGAAAACTGAAAGGGGGAATTATTAATGTTCCCCTTGAGGATAACCCGAATCAATTTATTGTTTATGAAATCCAGGGATGTCAAACCGATTTTGAGTTCAAAACCGGAAATAATCCTTTGTTGATAACGAAGGTTTCAATCAAAACTTCCATCGGATCCAACCCCGTGATTTTATCCCGGCAGTTTTCCGTTCAGGATTATCAAAGAATGCTCGAAACATGGTTAAACCAAGAATTGGTGCGTTTTTTTGCCAAAATTAAGAATCAGGTTAAATGCGATGTTTGCGGGTTTGAAAAGCGGTTTTTTCAAAAATATTACCAAGAGTGGCTTAAATTGTCCGAAGATAACAAGGATTTTTTCGAAATCCTTGAGTTTCAGGTGAAAGTTAAGTCCGAGGTAAACCATACCGGTACGGTCAAACCGTGAAGGATGTGGATTGATGGAACAGACACAGGTTTCTTCTTCCAAAATGGCCGTCATTTTGGCGATGTTTATCGCGAGCGAATTCATGGTTACTTACGGAAATGTGAATGCGGGACGGGATACTTGGTTTGCTTTGCTCCTAACCGTACTTGGTACCCTGTTTTTAGCCCTTTTGTATTATTTTCTGTTAACCATAATCCCGCAAGGCGATTTGTTTATTGCTTTGGATCAAGCCTTCGGAAAAATATTGGGCAAATTATTAATCATCCTTTACATCGCTTACGGTTTAATTGTTGCGACTATCTCCTTTTATCAATTTAATTCCTTCATCCGGATATTATCCTTTGGCAATACACCTTATTTGTTCATCGCTTTGATTGTGCTTACGGTTCTTTATTTCCTGCTTCGTTCCGGATTAAAAGCAATTATTCAATTATTCGTGATAATTTTTCCTGTTTTTATGGCCATGTTGATTCTTTCTTTTTTGTTGCTTTATCCCGAATATCAGTTTTCCAACTTTTTGCCCCTTTTAAAGACTCCGCTGAAACAGATTGCCAAGTCTTCCCTTTCTTTTGGGGTCGTTTCTTTCGGGGATGCGATTTTGCTTACGGGGTTGGGAGTGATTGTCGTTCCGAAACTGACCTACCGGAAAGTTTTCGGCCGGGGAATTATCGGTGGAGGATTGATGTATTTGCTCGCCGTCTTGATGCATTTGCTGGTCTTTGATGCGCCTTTAACGGATCTTTTGGTTTTCCCGACCTATTCGGCCATTGCTTTGATTGACGTGGCGCAATTTATTACCCGCATACAGGTATTGCTTTCGAGTGTTTTTATCAATGCGGTGTTATTAAAGGTACTGATAGGGTTGGAATTTGCATTGGAAGGTTTAAAAAACCTTTTTCCCAAAGGCAGCAAGAAGTTCTTTTATGTTTGGGTTTTGTTGGTTATCTTAGGTTTATCTTATCTGCTTTTTCCCAATTTCGAAGCTTTGCGTATCTTTAAAGAAAAATATGCTTGGTTCAAAATCGTTTGGCAGGTCGGAATTCCCCTTCTGTTATTGATTGTTTTGATAATCAGAAAAGTAGTTTTTAAAAAAGAATTTACCGATCCTTCCGCAGAAGGAAAAAGACCCCAGGTTATCAGCCGATAGTCCTTGGGGCTTTTTTAAAGTAAAAAGCAGGAAATTAACCGAAAAAAATGGTATAATATCCATACAAAAGTTATTAGAAAGTTGAGATAAATTATGAAAAAGCTCTTTAGGATATTTTTATTGCTTTGGATAATTACTTTGACGGTCGGTTGCGTCACGACAAATCCGAATCCCAATAAGCCGAAAACCGAAGCCGAAGTTTTAGCCGAGGTCAATAAGAATCTGGAGGCGGTTGACGAATTAACCATCGATGTCTCCTTTGTTCCGGAAACCGACGACCCGATTGATTTTTTGCGCATTTTGACCGTAAACGATTTCCACGGGGCGCTTGCGGAAACGGACCAAGCGGCGGGAGCAGCCCGGATGGGTAAATATTTAATCGACCAACGCAATTTGAACCCCAACGAAACAATTGTGCTTTCCGCGGGCGATATGTTCCAAGGTACCGGTATTTCCAACTACCGGCGGGGACTCGATGTGATAAAATGGATGAATGCGGTGAAGTTTGATGCCATGACCATCGGAAACCACGAATTCGATTGGGGAATATCGGAAATCCTAAAATACCGCGACGGCGATTTGTCCAACGGCGAAGCCGATTTTCCGCTTTTGGGGGCAAATATTGTTCAAAAAGCCAATGGCCAAATCCTGCCGAATACCGAACCTTATACGATTATCAACAAAGGCCACCTGAAAGTGGGCATTGTCGGTTATATCGGATACGGTTTGGAAAGCGATATTGCGGTGGGAATGGTGAAAGACTATAAATTTGAATCAATTCCGACAACCATCGGTCCGATTATTGAAGATTTACGCAAAAATCAACAAGTCGATATTATCATTGCCCTCGGCCATGACGGCAGCGAAACAACAAACTCGATGCTTGCCGGTTTGACCGGTTATCAGGCGGTTGACGCAATCGTAAACGGTCATTACCATTTAAACATTTCCGATTACATTACTTCCGTCGACAACCGAGAAATCCCGATTGTTCAAGCCGGTTCATCGGGAGAATATGTCGGCGATATCACTTTGAATATCAATCCGATCACGAAAAAGATTACCGGTGTCAGTTCATCAACGGTAAAAATGGGCAGTTCACGCCCGAAACATGATAGCATCGATAATTATATCAATGCTTTAATTCATGCTACTGCGCCGCTCTTTTCGCGGGTAATCGGGGTAGCGGGAACAACAATCACCAAATATCCGACTGTTACCTGGGCGGCCGATGCTTTAAAAGCACATACAAATGCGGATGTGGCCTTTATCAATTCGGGCGGTATTCGGGGCGATGCTTTTCCGATTGCCAAAGGAACCGAAGTAACAGTTGGCCATCTTTACAAAATAATGCCTTTTGACAATACCGTAAAAACCGTTACCTTAACGGGAACGCAAATCCGGGTAATATTAAACTTTTCTTTGAGTTCCAGTTCCAATTTGGTGGCAAAAGGCAGTTCCGTTACGATTGATGGCGTGCCTTTGGTCGACACCCGCACTTATCGGGTTGCCTCGATTGACTATGTTTTTGACCAAAAGCAATACCCATTCTTGGATGGCACGAATATTGAAGCGGACGGTCTGTTATTCAGGGATGTGTTAATTAAAGCAATTGAAAAACTGACCCAACAAAATCAAGAATGGATTCCATAAAACGGAGGATTTTTAATGAATAAAGTCATTCTTTTCAGCGAAAGCACAATTGATATCACTCCAGAATTAGTGGCAAAATACCAAATCGAAGTTTTCCCTTTAATCGTAAATTTTGAAGAAGAAACTTATTATGACGGGGTAAACATCACGCCCGATGAACTTTACAAAAAAGTGGAAGAGAAAAAAATGCTTCCCAAAACCGCAGCCCGTACCCCTTTGGATTACAAAGAAGCCTATTTGAAGTTTCTTGAGCAGGGAAACGATGTAGTTCATATAACCCTCGGCTCGAATTTTTCGAGCACCTACCAAAATGCTTTTGTGGCTCGCAATAACCTTAAAGACGAATTGAAAGAACGTATTTTCCTGCTTGACGGCAAGAACTTGTCATCGGGAACTGCTCTTTTGTTATTGAAAGCCGCCAAATTAAGAGACATGGGCAAAAGTGCCAAAGAAATTGCCGAGGAAATCCAAAAATTGGTTCCGCGCGTAAAATCGCAGTTTGTCGTCGAATCGCTCGAATACCTTCATAAAGGCGGACGGTGTTCCACGACCAAGCGTCTTTTGGGAACGGTATTAAGAATCAAACCGATGATTGTTGTTCGCGCCGGACGCATGGATGTCGGAAAATCGATAATCGGTTCCATGAAAAAGTCGTTAAACGAAATGGTCAAATTGTTCTTAAACGATTTTCCGAAAGTCGATCCGGAGTTTGTCTTTATCACCGAAACTGCAGCCGATAAAAGTTATCGGTATTTGGCCGAAAAAATCGAAGAATTGCCGGAACGAAAACTTATTAAAAATTTATATCATACCGAAGCGGGATGCGTCATTGCCAGTCACTGCGGAGAAGGTACCATCGGTATTTTGTATTTAGTGAACGAAGACGTTCCGGAAAACCAATTATAATAAATAATTTGTTTTAAGCCAAAGAAATCTTTGGCTTTTCCATTTGGAGGTGAAAATATGGGTAAAATCGAATTGCTTGCCCCGGCGGGGTCGGTCGAAGCGTTTTATGCGGGGATTGATGCGGGGGCGGATGCGGTCTATTTGGGCGGAACTGCCTTTAATGCCAGGATGTTTGCGGAAAACATGGATTTACCTGCCATTAAAGATCTCGCGTTTTATGCCCACGAAAGAGGGGTAAAAGTTTATGTTACCCTCAACACGGTTGTTTTTGCCTCGGAATGGGATAATTTGAAACAATTTATTGCCGAGTTGTATGAAGCAAAAGTGGATGCCTTGATTGTTCAGGATTTTGGCGTTGCCCACCATGTCCGTTCGAACTATCCTGATTTTCCGCTTCATGCCTCGACCCAAATGAACATCCATACTTTGGCAGGCGTGCAAGAATTAAAACGCTTGGGTTTTGAACGGGTTATTTTGGCCCGGGAAGTACCGCTGGAAACGGTAAAGGAAATGGCCAAAGAGGGAATCGAAATCGAAGTTTTTGTCCATGGTGCCCTATGTTTTTCGCATTCCGGCAATTGTTATTTGAGTTCGAGCATCGGTCCAAGAAGCGGAAATCGCGGCCAGTGCGCTCAGCCTTGCCGGAAAACCTATTCGCTTTATCGCGGAAATACCCCAATCGGCAATTATCAGGCTCTCTTGTCCATGAAAGATTTAATGACGATTGAGTATATAGGCGAACTTATCCAAGCCGGAGTTGCTTCCTTAAAAATCGAAGGACGCATGAAGCGCCCCGATTATGTTTACACCGTGGTATCCAGTTATCGGAAAGTCATCGATCAAATTTTTGCTCAAAAAGAACCAGAAATCGATGAAACGATGCGAAAAAAACTGCGTGTCAGTTTTAACCGCGATTTTACCAAGGGATATCTTTTGGACGAACCCAATCATCTTTTGACCAATCCCGCTTCCGTCAACCACCAGGGAATTCCCATCGGAAAAGTGGTTAAACAAACTTCGGATTCGGTGGTTGTCCGTTTAACCGAAACGCTTCGTTTACAGGACGGTATTCGGATTGTGGATGAGCAAAACAGTTTCGGCTTTACCGTTACCAAAATGATGGTGAAAGGAGAAAGCGTCAGGGAAGCCAACAAAGGCGACTTGGTGACCTTGTTTGCAACCCCGGTTACCAAAAGCGGCGCCACGGTTTTAAAAACCTTGGATCGTCAAATGGGCGATAGAACCGAAACCGGCAAACGTTTGGTTTTTATCGATGGTTTTTTGCGCATATTGCCCGCCGAGCGTTTGTCCTTAACGGTTTCCGACGGCGAATACACGGTGAAAGCAGCGGGACCGATAGTTTTAGAAAAAGCCAACAAAAAGCAATCGATTGACCGCTTTTTGGCCCAAATCCAAAAAACCGGCGAAACTCCTTATGTTTTTGCCAATCTAAAACATGATATCGACGACAGCTTTTTTGTTTCGGTGCAAACGCTCAATCAATTAAGACGGGATGCACTCGGAAAACTCTCGGATTTTCGGGGTAATAAAGTAAGCCGAAAATTTCTTCCATATAATTTTCCCGACAAAGCAAAGCAAGCAAAAACTGCCAATAGCGGTATAGAAGTCTGGGTCTCGTCTCTTGAACAATTGCAAATTGCCCAAAGGTTAGGAGTAGAAACAATTTACTGTGATATTCCTGATTCTTTGGAAAGCGAGGTAGCCCAAGCTGTTCCGATTTTGCAAAGAGTATATGACGATAACGATAAGCATTACCCGGTTGCCATGGTTCACAGTTTGTCGCAACTTTCCCGAACCCTTCACCCGATTGTTTCGCCTTATTTCAATCTTGCAAATCCGGAAAGTTTGACCTTTGTCCAGAGTTTTGGAGTAACCAAAGCGTATTTATCTTTTGAAAATTCGTGGGATGAAATCCGGTTAATTGCCAAAAACAAACCCCAAGATTTAACCTTAGGCTGTTTTTGTTACGGGCGATACGACACCATGGTTACCAGCCACTGTATGATATCCAAAGCTTTGGGTTTTGATCATAAACATTGCCAAACCGGTTGTCGGATGCGTTATCACCTTTTGGATGAATTCCAAAACAAAATGCCCCTTGTTACGACTCCGGATTGCCGGGTACGGATTTTAAGCCACAAGGTAATCAATCTGAGTTCTTACATTAGTGATTTGCAAAAAGTGGGGGTTGAAAACTATTTGCTTGTTTTTACCGACGAAACCGGGGAAGAAACCCGGAAAATCATTACTGGTTTTCAGAAAGTAGTACGAGGAGAAAGCGAAACTTTGACGATTCCACAAAGTACTGTCGGACATTTTAAGGAAAGAGTAGGGTAAAAAAAAGACCAAGTGGGAGCTTGGTCTTTTGTATATTAATCATCTTCACGGGCTAAACTTTCGAAACCGCGTTTTATCTGAGCGACCGCTTTTTTATTTTCTTTGAAGAAAATAAAGATTACTAAAGCTATTACCATGGTTAGCAAGGAATACGGATAAAGCAATTTCAATCCGCGACTGTTGAAGGACATGATTAAACCGACGACAATCGGGGTAATCGATTGGGCAGTCATGGAGAAAGTATAGTAATAACCGGTATATTTTCCGATATTGTTTCGCGATGACATTTCTACCATGATAGGGTAAGAGTTGACATTAATCAATGCCCAGCCGACACCGCAGATGGCAATCATTACCAAGAAGAGGACGGTAAAAGCCGGTGTCACGGAAACCGAAGTAACACTGTCCTTGAAAGCACCTTTGGTGGCAAGCATAATGATAATGCCGATATACCCAAGGATAATGAGTCCGAGTCCCAACAAAATGCAATTTTTCCGGCCGATTTTAAAGGCTAAATTCATCGAAGCCAGGAAAGTAACGATTGACGAAACCGTCAGTACGATTACCACGATGCCGTTGATTTTATCGTTGCCCAGAATTTCTTTGCAGAAGAGACTGTTGAATGTTTCCACCGCATTAAACGAAACAAACCAAAAGAGAACCGAAAACAAGAGAATTATCATGTTCCGTTTATCAATCGGGCTTAAAGGCTTGTTTTCTTCGATTTTGGCGTGGGTCTGACTCAAAAGTTCTCCCAAAGCCATTTCTTCTTTTGTTTCTTCCACAAGTTTATTTTCTTTTATTTTAACAAAAAGCAAAACCATAACGACAAGCATCAAGACGCTGCCGATTAAGAAAGCAATCAGCGGATTGGTAGGATTCCAGGATGGTTCGCCGTATTCGCCGACCGAGAAGAAGATGGCTAATCCCCCCGCAAAAATCGCGCCCAAATATCCGGCAAAATTAATGATACCGTTGGCTTTGGAGCGGAGGGGTTTTGGGGTGATATCCGGCATCAAAGCTACGGCCGGATTGCGATAAATATTCATGACGACGAGAATTAAACCCATCATAACGATAACGCCGACGAGCGAATTCAAAATAAACATTACCGCAATAAACGGAAACAAAATGACGCTGGCAAGCATTCCGCCGATAATGTAAGGCATGCGCCGTCCCCATCTTGTTTTGGTTTTATCGGATAAAGCACCAAAAATCGGCAACATAAAAATTGCAAAAAGATTATCGGCTGCCATGATTACCCCGACAATATAAAGGAGCGAATTGGCATCCTGATATTTTTGTCCGAGCAAATGATTTAAAAAAATCGGGCAATAATGATTGTACAATTGCCAAATCATTAAAATCGAGAAGAAGGCTAACCCGATGTAAAAAGTCCGTTTGTAATCCAGTTTCAATTCGGGAGTATGGGATAAGTCATTATTCATAATTACACCTCAATTTTAAATTTTCCTAAAACATTTTACCATAAATCACCTAGGAAAACATGAAAAAAAGTAATAAGATGGTTTAGTTGCTAAAATTGTCGATTTTTCGTATAATAATAATATTAAGACGGTAGGTGTATTCCCATGATCGATGTCGAGACCAAAAAGGATGCCATCCTTTACGGCAAAAATATCGTAAAAACTTTTCTCATCCTGGCCTTGCCGATAATGTTCAGCAGCATCATCAAGACTTTGCACGACATGGTCGACATGTACGTCGTGGCCAATATTAAAGACACCAAAGCTATCGTGGATGCACAGGTGGCGGCTATATCCTTTACGACCCCGATTATCTCGGTTGTTCAAGGGTTGGCGATGGGCATGATGGTAGCCGGCACCGCTTTAATGAGCCAAAACATCGGCGCCAAACGGTTTATCCAAGCGAAACGAATCAGCGGTCAGCTGATGCTTTTATGCCTGATAATCGGCATTATCTTTAATGTTTTGCTTTATATCATGGCTCCGAATATTATCCGCTGGATGAATGCGGAAGAGGAACTGTTTGTTTATTCCGTGCGATATGTGCGGGTAAGGTCGTTTGAACTTTCGGGTTTGTTTATTTTCTTCGCCTTTCAGGCGACAAGACAATCGATGGGGGATACTTTATCACCGGTTATCTTCAATATTATTTCGATAATTATCAACATTATCCTAACCATAATCTTTGTTTTGGCTCTCGGTTTTGATTTAACGGGTGCCGCTTGGGGAACGGTCATCGGCAATATGATTATCATTCCTTTCTGTATCGGTTTCCTGCGCAAAGACCACCGTTTTTCCATGAATCTCGATTGGGACTCGTTTAAGTTGGATTTGAAAGTTTTGGGGCGAATCTTTACGCTCGGTTGGCCCGCCGCAATCAGTCAGTCCTTTACCGCTTTGGGTTTCGTAATCGTCAACAGTATGATTGCGGGGTACGATCAAAACATGTTTGCCAGTATCGGGGTCGGCAACCGAATCAATTCGCTTTTGTTGTTTCCGGCAATTGGCATCGGTGGGGTGCTGGCCACTTTTGTTGGCCAAAACGTCGGTGCGAATAACCCGCGCCGGGCCAAAAAAGGCTTCTATTATTCCCTTTGGATTGTGCTGGTTATTACCACGGTGGGAACTCTCATTCTGATTCCTTTCCGGGATTTTTTGGTTGAGATATTCCTGAAGGAAGATGAAGCAATCAAACTGGCCTCAAAGTATCTGCTCTTTTTGCTATGCAACCTGCCGCTGATGGCAATTTTCCAAAACTTTCTCGGAGTGTTCCAGGGAACCGGCCGGACCGATTTGGTGCTGTTCCTTTCGACTTCCCGACTTTGGTTAATGCGTGTACCGTCATTGTTTTTGTTTCTTTTTGTCTTCAATGTCGGCGACCGCAGCGTTTGGCACGCGATGATTATCGGAAATGTCGGAGCCTCGATTTTGGGATTCCTCCTCTATCAATTTGTTGATTTCAAAATGCGTAAAAAAGACCGAATTATTAGTGTGGAAGAATTTGCAGGTGATTAATTATTATGGCAACCAATCATATCGTGTTATTTGAACCGGAAATTCCCCAAAATACCGGGAATATTATGCGTACCTGCGCCGGGACAAATACTTATCTTCATTTAATCAAACCCTTAGGCTTTAAACTTGACGATGCGCATATGAAGCGGTCGGCAGTCAATTATTTGCCTTATGTCCAGTACAAAATTTACGAAAATTGGGACGATTTTGCCAAACAAAATCAGGGAACTTTTTACTTCCTGACGCGTTACGGATTAAAAACTCCGCACGAAATGGACTTAAGCGACAAAAACGGCAATTACTATTTTATTATCGGCAAAGAATCGACGGGAATACCGAAAGAAATCCTAAAAGCCAATTTGGACAAATGCATCCGTTTGCCGATTAACGACCATATCCGTTCCTTGAATATCAGCAACGTCGCCGCAATCGTCATTTTCGAAGCGCTACGTCAACAGGATTACAACGATTTATACCGTTTTGAACCGGAAACTTTAAAAGGGAAAGATTTTTTGTTAAAATGATTATAAAAAACCGAAATCCAGACATAATAACTATGTCAATGGAGGTTTTTTATGAGACAAGAAAAAAACAATCGTTCGAATCGTCAAGATCAAGAACAAGCCAGAAAGCGCAATCAGGCTACGCGCAATGCAGGTCAAATGGCCAATGACCTTTTAACGACTCCGCTTGATCCACTTCATGACTATGCGCACGATCTCGAATTGGGAACTTATGTCGATGCCAGGGAACGCTATGACCATTTGTATGGCGAAACCGTTCCGAATGTCAATCAAGTGGAATTTGCCGAAACGGAAGAAGCTAAAAAGGAATCGACCAATCAAGTCGAGTTTGCCAAAGAAGAAGAGCGGAAAAAAGCCAAAGCCAGCCGGGTTGAGTTTGCCAAAGAACGGGAATACCCGACGGAATGCCCGGGAGTGGAATTCGGCAAGGAAGAAAACGCCATGAAACTTCAGGAACGGGTCGGTCGCAAATCCGACCGTACCAGCGCGGCCAAACCAAACAGTCGAGCGTCAACGTCGAATAAAAAATAACTTGACCATCGATAGAGGAAGCGAAGGAAACTTCGTTTCCTCTTTTTTCACCTTTTAAGAGTCCTGCCATATATTAATAATGAGTTAAACATTAGCCCAAAAGTAACCAATAACCATTTTTAGGCATATACATAAGTAGGATTGAATAAAATAATAGGTTAGGGGTTATACAATGAATACGATCATCAAGCGGATTGCTGGTCATTTTTTAATTAAGGGCGATGTTGTTTCGGTCGACAGCCACTTCAACGGTTTGGTCAATAAAACTTTTCTGGTCCGCACCCAAGACGAAAACGGTTGTTACGATTATATCATTCAAAGAATCAATACTTATGTTTTTCCCGAACCGAAGCGGTTGATGGAAAACATCGTTCATGTTACCAGACATATTGCGAGTAAAAAAGACCATAATCATACTTTGCATGTGATTTTGACCAAAGAGGGCAAAACCTTGGTCGAAGACGAAAGCGGCTGTTATCGCTGTTATCATTATTTGGAAAATACCCGGAATTATCAGCAATTGCAGGACAATCGTCAATTTAAGGAAGTCGGCCGTGCCATCGGAATTTTCCAAAATCATTTGCGCGATTTTCCGGTAAAACTGTTGCATGAAGTAATTCCCCATTTTCACAATACCCCGAAGCGGATCAGGGCACTGAAAAAAGCCGTCAAAATCGGGCAGAAAGAAAGGGTTAGGGAAACCAAAACCGAAATAAACACCTTTTTGGCCCAAAAGGATTTTTTAAGCCGCATTCAGACCGCTCTTGATGGAGGTATATTACCATACCGAGTAACCCATAACGATACGAAACTCAACAATGTGATGTTTGACTGCCTGACTAATCGTGCTTTGTGTCTGATTGACCTCGATACGGTCATGCCGGGAACGGTCCTGTTTGATTTCGGGGATGCTTTGCGGGTGGGGGCTTCCACCAGAGCCGAAGACGACGAAGAATTTAACTCGGTTGCTTTTGACCTTGAACGTTTTGTTGCTTTTTCTTCCGGCTACCTGTTGGAAGCAAATGACTGGCTGAGCGAAAAAGAAGGGGATATGCTTTCCGAAAGCGTCTATATCATTACGATGGAATGCGGGATGCGCTTTTTGACCGATTATCTGTTGGGCGACAAATATTTCCTAATCAGGTACCCTCAACACAATTTGGTGCGGGCCAAAAACCAACTGGCCTTAGCAAGCGATATTTGGGAAAAACTGCCGCTTATGCAAAAAATCATCCGCAGTTTGCGGGTGAGGTTTAAAGAAAATTGCAATTAACGGCTTGCCGAAAAGTCTTTCGTGATATAATAATAAAAAAAGGTGATGGTATCATGAAAGATTTTTTGCTTAAACAGTATTTGGACAATCCTACCGAAACTTTTGGCGGGTCGTTTCAGGAACTTGCGGCTTTAATCAGCGACAATGAAGTAATTTTCCAATCAAAAACCGAAAACCAAGCCCTGTCGCAATACTTTTTTATCGATCACGAAACCATTCATTACTATCACTCTGCGGGAAAACCGCTGTTTCCCTACCTTACTTGGTTTAACCAAATTGTCGTAAACGACGAAACATATCGCAAATTGCAGCTTGCCAAACGCAGTCCTTTTGTGTACGAAGCAACATGCTTTAAAAAGTTGGTCAAGTTTTTTGACGAAGCGGTTCAATTTGCTTCTTTCCCATTTGACTATACCGTTATCGCGGATGTTTCAAAAAAAGCAAGTATTTTTTCCGTCAACGCTTCCGAACAAGAGGCTTATTTACGGGCAGAAATTATTTTTAGTAAAAAAGAAGCCTTTATCCAAAAATTTAATTATTCGGGCGATTCCCGTCTTTATACCGCTTTATGGCAGATTCTTTTATCCTTATTGCAAAAACAGGTATCCTTTGTAACGGTCGTTACCGAAGAAGACGATTTCCTTTTAGGGGTTTTGAAGTCCTTGGGGTTTAAAAACGAAGTGTTGTGGCATGTGTTGCGAGGGGTTTCCCGACTCGAAATCCATGACCAAAAAGCTTTTGAAAGCAAATTAACCGAACTGAAAGCGCGAGGCCTTAAACCGAAATTATTGCTTCACAGTTGTTGCGGGCCGTGCAGCAGTGCGGTGCTTAAGAAACTTGCGGATTATTTCGAAGTTTCGATTTACTATTACAATCCGAATATTTTTCCCGCGGAAGAATATCATTTGCGCTTGCACGAACAAGCCAAGATTATCGAATGCCTGGAATTAGAGGTTCCTTTAATCGTTCCCCCTTACGATTATCGGGAATATCTGACCCAAATCAAGGGTTTGGAATACTTGCCGGAAGGCGACCGCCGCTGCTTTGCCTGTTATGCTTTGCGCATAAAAAAAGCCGGTGAATACGCCAAAAAGCATGGTTTCGACTTCTTTACGACTACTTTGTCAATCAGTCCGTATAAGAATGCAGAAAAAATCAATGAAATCGGCATCGCCTTGGAAAAGCAATTGGGTATACCGTTTCTTTATTCCAACTTTAAACTCAATAACGGTTATCAATTATCGGTTGCTTTATCCAAACAATACGGAATTTACCGGCAGGATTATTGCGGATGCGAATTTTCGCTTAAGGAATTGCAAAAAAGATCAGTTGAATAAGTGTCGGATAGTTTTTCGGCATTTATCAACTTTTTCATTTTCAAAGCCGTTTTTCCCAAATTTTTTAAGGATGGGACTAAGGCGATTCTGCTTGAAAAAAGCGGCTGTTTAGTGTATAATGTTTTTGAAATTTGAGGTGACTTTTATGAGACGATTTAGCTTTATTTTATGCTTGACTTTATTGGGCCTGCTGTTGGTCGCTTGCGTTCAACCGATTCAATCCCCAATCGGAAAAAACCCGACCAAACCTTTTATTTTGACGGACCAATATCTGACCGACGGTGCGTTTTTCCAACAAAAAGAAAATCTGGTCATCAGCGGTACTTCCGAAGAAGGAGTCGTGATTGTTGCTACTCTTTATGACGAAAACAATCGGCTTATCGATCAAAATTACACTTATGTCATGGAATCGGGTCTTTGGAAAATCGAACTTAAGTCACCAAGTGCCAGTTATAAAAAGTATTATTTGGTTATCGAAGATTCCGTTAATCAAAAAACCATCAAGGATATTCATTTCGGCGATATTTGGCTGCTAGCCGGCGAAGGGTTTGTCAACATCCCGTTAAGCGAAATCAGGGGGCCGATTTTGGAACCGACCGCTTCCCCTTTGGTAATGGGTTTTTACAAACAAGGTTTTGACCAAGGTGCCTGGATTGATCCTGCCAGACTGGATTTTGCCGACCAGGTCAGCGGTTTTGCCTATTACTTTGCTTGGGGACTGGCCCAAAAATTGGAAATCCCGATTGCGGTTGTTTTAGCTCAAGTGGAAGAATCCCATTTGGACGCCTGGGTCAGCCCGGAACTGATATCGACAAAAGAAACGGTTCGTGCTTTTTCGACCCTGACAAACCGTTACAAGGATGAAATCACTGGTTCGAAAGAAGCTTACGACCAAATGGGATATTTGTTTGAAAGCAAAATCCGTCCGGTTTTAAAAATGCGTTATCAAGGCATCTTATGGTACCAAGGTATAAGCGATTTACAAGAACTGAGCGGTTGTGCTTCCGAAGATAAAGACCAATACTTAACATTGTACAGCAAAGCTTTAACTTATTTGTTTAGTGACTATTACCGCCAGTTGGACGACGAAGTCGATATTTACATTATCCAGGAACCCTCCTACGAAGAAGACGAGTTTGCGGAAGCAGATATTGTCGGTTTACGACAAGCCCAAGCCATGGGTTCGTATTTTTACACCTATACCACGATTGTGACAACCTATGATTTGCATCAAACCGAACAGGATGACCTGGAACTCGAAGCAAAAGCTTTAGAACAGGTTTTCGAAACCGAACCAAACAAACGTTTGGGACCGGTAGATATCGAAAAAGCGGCCGGCCGGGTGGTACTTGCTACGCGCACCAAAACTTACCACGAACGCAATAATTATTTGGCACCTAATTATACCAATATCGTCATCAGTTCCTCCATGGTAAGAATCGCCTTTACTTCCCCGTTACAGGAAAAAAAGGTTATCAATTCCCTGCATTTGTTTGACGAAAACGGCGACGAAATCGCCATCGATTACGAGATTAACCAAGAATGGTTAACGATAACCTGGGACAGCGAATCGGATGTTGCCTTGGGCAAAATCACCTATGCTTGGGAGTCCAATATCGTGACAAGCAATTTGTGCAGTGAATACGGGGTGGCGGTAGTACCGTTCCAAATCCCACTAGCATAAGGATACGTTATGAAAAGACAACAAGCACGCTTATTATCAGTCATCGCTTTATATCAATACGATATCAATAACGGGGACCAAGTCGATTTCGAACAAGCTCTGCTTCTTACCGAGGATTACCACGAGTTGGAAGTGGCGCCGGAAGTTCAGGCTTTTGCCCAAGAACTGTATGACGGAACGGTCAGTCATTTGGACAAAATCGATGAAGTCATCAAGCAAAGTCTTTTTAAATGGACATTGGACCGCCTGTCGTATGTCGATCGGGCAATCATCCGTCTTGCCACTTATGAATTATTGTTCACCGCTACTCCGGCTCCGATTGTTATCAACGAAGCCATGGAAATTACGAAATATTTTTGCGTCGATGAAGAAGAAACCCAAGTCAAATTCAACAATCGCGTCTTGGATTCGATAAAAGAGAAAGTAGGATCGGTAATTGAGAATGACCAATGAACAAGTTTTTAAAGATGTTCGTTTCTTAAGTGTCACGGCCCTTACCCGATACTTGAGCTATAAATTCGAAATGGACGAACACCTGCAGGAAGTTTATCTGCAAGGGGAAATTTCCAATTTCAAAATATCCGGCAGGCACTATTATTTTTCTTTGAAGGATGAGAATGCGGAAATCAGCGCCACGATGTTTGCCCCTTACAACCAAGCCCTGAAGTTCATGCCGAAAGACGGAATGATGGTTCAGGTGATGGGAAAGGTGCAAATTTACGAAAAACGGGGGATTTATTCCATCAATGTCCGAAAAATGGCGGAAGCCGGGATTGGCCTGTTATATCAGCAGTTTTTGGACCTCAAAGACCAATTGCAAAAAGAAGGTTTGTTTGACCCGGCGAAAAAGCTGCCTTTACCGGAATATCCGAAAAGTATTGCCATCATAACCGCTTCCACGGGGGAAGCGATTAATGATATGATAACGACTTTCAGCCGTCGTCTCACCTTTGCCAAAATAACCCTGTATCCGGCTTTGGTTCAGGGTCGGGATGCGCCGGCCGATTTAATTAGAGCCTTGAAAGAAGTCTATGCAAGCAATAAACACGATTGTTTGATTATCGGTCGCGGCGGGGGCAGTTTCGAGGATTTGTCCTGTTTTAACGACGAAGCACTGGCCCGAACTTTGTTTGCTTCGCCGATTCCTACCGTATCGGCTGTGGGACATGAAGGGGATGTGACGATTTGCGACTTTGTGGCTTCGCAACGCGCGGCTACCCCAACTGCCGCCGCAATCCTCCTTTCCAAATCCCGGGAAGATGTGGTAAATCATGTCAACCATTTGCAACAGCGTCTGTTACAGGCCGCGGTTTCCGGGGTGGAAAAGAAACAATCCCTTTGGCAGAAACTGGCCGGTTCCTACGGCCTGGCCAATTTCGGCGAACTTTTGCAAGGAATCACTCGGCAATACGAAGCCCTTAATCACCGCTTGCTGACATCATCGCCGCTTTACAAAATGGCAGAAACCAATAAGCATTTGATTCAATATCGCAACCGTTTGGATGTGGCTATCCAAAATCGCCTGGAAATGGCTGCTCTTAACCTAACAAGCAGCACCAGACGGTTACGAAAGGAAATCATCATCGAACGGATTAACCGTTATGACCAACAAATCGAATCTTTCAGCCAAACCATCAAAACTAAAATTGCGTCGCAGCTGGAAAACAGCGAAAAACAGTTAAATGCGTTGATCGAAAAAACGATTATTCTCAATCCTTTGAACTTAATGAAAAAAGGTTATAGCATTGTCTATCAAAACGAAAAAGTCAAAAGTTCCGTATCCGAGCTCGATTTCCGATTTCCGATTAAAGTTCGGATGGTAGACGGTCATGTGGATGCGAATATTTTGCGAATTGTCAAAGACGAAAATTAAACCAAATATTCGGTTTTGAAGTTTAAAGTTTTGTTTCATCGAAAAATAAAAAAGGAGATAAACCTATGAATAATGATTATGCAAATCTAACCTTTGAACAATTGCTGGCTCAATTGACTTCCATCGTCGAAGCTTTGGAAAGCGGCACTTTGAGTTTGGAAGAAGCCGTGGAAAAATATCAACAAGGTATCGCTTTAAGCGCCGAATGCAAAAAGCGCTTGGACGCTGCCAAAGAAGTAGTAATCAGTAAAATGACGCCAAGTGGTGAAGTACCGTTAAAATAATACTTTTTAAAAGAAAGGCTGATTTTCCATGCCTAAAAAACCTCTTACCCAATCGTTTGATTTAGACCATTTTTCCTTGGCTGTCTTAAAAACGCTGAGCAAAGATGAACTCAATTCTTTGGCAACAGCCATCAGAAAAAGGATTCTCGAAGTCGTCAGCCAAAACGGCGGCCATTTGGCATCAAATTTGGGAGCAGTGGAACTAACGATTGCTTTGCATCGGGTTTTTGAAAGCCCACACGATAAAATCATTTTCGATGTTTCCCACCAAACTTACGCCCATAAAATCCTGACCGGCCGGGGAAAAGAATTTCGGAATTTACGCAAAATGAACGGTTTGAGCGGATTTGCCAAACGATGCGAGAGCGTTCACGATATTTATGAAGCGGGACACAGTTCAACCGCCCTATCTGCCGGCCTCGGTTATGCAGTTGCCAAACAACAAGGCGTAAACGGCATCGGAGAAATTGTGGTCGTGGTCGGCGATGCTTCCGTTGCCAACGGTTTGGCTTTTGAAGCTTTGAATTTTCTCGGCCAAAACCATCAGTATAAATTGATAATCATCATAAACGACAACGAGATGAGCATCTCCAAAAACATCGGTTCTTTGGGCAAAACTTTCAATCGCATTCGGGTTAGAAGACAATCGCCTAATTTGCCGAAGTTTTGGGGACGGTTTCTGAACCGTTTCAAAATGAGCGTTAAATCCTACATTTACGACAATCAATTTTTTACTTCCCTCGGGTTTCAGTATTTCGAAGGAATTGACGGACACAATATCGCCCAACTGGAAACCTATTTGAAATATGCCAAAAAGGCCAAACATTCGGTGGTCTTGCATGTCAAAACCCAAAAAGGCAAAGGGTATGAGTTTGCGGAAGAAGACAATACGGGGATTTGGCACGGCGTGGGGCCGTTTGATCTAGCTTCCGGAGTTGTCAAAGGTGATCCCAACCAAAAAATGTACGGCGAGATAATTGCCGATTATTTGCTTGAAAAATGCCGGAAAAACCCTTTAATCAATGTCATAACTCCGGCCATGGCGCTGGGGTCGGGTTTACAACAGTTTAAACATCAGTTTCCCGACCGTTTTATCGATGTCGGCATTGCCGAAGAAAGCGCGGTCGTCATGGCAAGCGCCATGCGCCAGGCAGGCTTGATACCGATTGTCTTTATGTATTCCACCTTCCTGCAAAGGGCTTACGACCAAATTCTTCATGATGTGGCGCGGACCAAAACCCCGGTCATTTTCTGCATCGACCGCTCGGGGATTGTTCCCGACGACGGCGATACCCATCAGGGGATTTTTGATATCGCTTTTCTTTCGAGCATTCCCCATGTCGTAATAGCCATGCCGAAAGACCCACATGAAGCCCTGTCTCTGTTGGAGGTTGCCTTATTGTACCAAGAGGGACCGTTCTTTTTGCGATATCCGAAACAAGGGTTTGCGGGCTTTTCTTATCAAACGGTCGAAGAACTGCCTTTCGGAACCTGGGAAGTAATCCTTCCCGTAAAACCCAAAACGGTAGTCGCTTACGGACCGGATGTATGGGGAATCAAAGAAGCTTTGGAAAAAGCGGGGCTTGCGGGGAAAATCGGGTTAATCAATGCCCGATTTATCAAACCGGTGGATTATGAATTGCTTAAAAACTTGGCCACCCAAAAGATTCACCTTTTTGTTTATGAACAGGTAATTGAAACTTCGTCGCTTGCGACAATGATAAAAAGCGCCATTCCCGAAGTTTCGGTAACTTCTCTGGCTTTGCCGGAAACATTCCTTGATACCGGAAAAGTTGAAGAACTGAAAGCACTTCACCATATCACATATTCGGATTTAATCAAAGTATTAAAGGAGTAAGGTACTATGCTTTCGATGTTAACAGTGCAGAATTTTGCCATTATCGACAATATATCCATCGATTTCAAGCCGGGTTTAACCATTTTGACGGGGGAAACCGGTGCCGGTAAATCGCTTATCATTGATGCTATCGGACTTCTCTTGGGCGATCGCGCCTCATCCACGATGGTCCGTTCCGGTTATCAAAAAGCGATTATCGAAGGAGTTTTTTCCGGATACAGCGATAAAATTTCCGAGCTTTTGCAAAGTTTCGGGATTGACGAACTCCCTGACCGCGAACTTTCGATTCGCAAGGAAATCGCCTTAACCGGGAAAACAACTACCCGAATCAACGGGATTTTGGTTACGGTTAACGAATTGAATGCGATTGCGGAAGGACTCGCGGATATCCATACGCAAGACGACACGAAGAAGCTGTTTCAGTCGGTTCATTATTTGGATTTTATCGAAACCGAAGAATCGCGCCAAATCCTTCGCGCTTATCAAAAACAATTGGCCGTTTATCAGGAAACGTTGCGGAAGTACCAAAGTCTTAAAAAAAGGGCAACCGAAGATGCCAACCAATTGGAATTTATGCGCTATCAGGCAAACGAGTTGGCGAAAGCCAATCTTTCGGAAACCGAAGAAACCGATTTGGAACAGGAATTGTACATTTTGAACAATTATGAAAATATTTTTAAAAATTTAGCATCGATTAAAACCTTGCTTGAGGACCATAATATTACCGGATCGCTGTTCGAAATCAGCGCGGTTTTAAAAAAACTATCCAAAATCGATAATCGGTTTCAGGAACACGTCGGTCGAATCGACGATACTTATTACGAAATCGAAGATTTTGAAAGTTTTATAACTTCGGAAATATCGCATCTTTCCTTTGATGAAGAGCGCTTAAATCAAATCAACGAACGGTTGTCATTTTTAAAAGATTTAAAACGCCGTTATCGGAAAACTGTTCCCGAATTAATCGTCTTTCAAACCGAATTGACCAAACGCATCAATGAATTTGACCAAATGGATGATCTTTTGGTGGATGCGGAAAACGATGTCAAAGCGGCTTACGGAAAATTGGCGGAAGTCGCAACTTCTTTAACTCAGAAACGGAAAGAAAATGCCAACCAATTGGAACAAGCAATTAAGGAAACGCTGAAAGATCTTTATTTGGTTCATGTGCAAATGAAAATCGGTTTTAAAGATGTTGTTTTTGACGATATGTTCAACAGCGCGGTTTTCCATTCTTACGGAACGGACAACTTGGAAATTTTAATCAGTTTCAATGTCGGCGAACCGATGCGCGATATCACCAAAGTCGCATCCGGGGGCGAAATGTCGCGGATTATGTTAGCTTTGAAAACCCATCTTCTGAAAAATATGAATTTGGCAACCATGATTTTCGATGAAATCGATCAGGGCGTAAGCGGTTCCGTCGCCAGCGCGATTGCCAAAAAACTCAAAACCATCAGTGAGGATACGCAAGTATTGGCGATAACTCATTTGCCGATTGTGGCATCCTGTGCTGACCACCATATTTTGATTTCGAAAAAAACGGTTGACGGTCGGACCGTGACGGTTTTGGAAGAATTGACGATGGATAGACGAATCCAAGAAATCGCCCAAATGCTTTCGCCAGATGTACAGGACGACTCGGTTCTTGCTTTGGCAAAAGATATGATCAATTTTTGGCATTAAATTTGTCAAAAATTTTAAAAAAAATAAAAAAGTGTCTAAAGTGCCAATATCTTTAGATACTTTTTTTTATTAATTAGGTAACAATATATTGTGTCAAAAAATTAAAAAAATTTCATAAATTAATTTTTTTATTTTTTAATCGGACACAAAAGGAGGTATTAGATTGAAATGGATTAATCTGAAAAAAGCGTTTTTTGTCAAAATTGCTCTAATCTTCAGTTTTTTGGCAATTTTTCTATCCTTGCAACCCAACCTGACACTTAGCTCTGCCACTTACACTTTGATTCCCGGTGGCGAAACCATCGGCATCCGACTGGACACTGGTGTTTATGTGGCCGGTAAATACCAAGTGGAAACCGAAAGCGGCAAGCAAACCCCCTGGAAAAACTGCAATATCGAAGCCGGGGATCGAATTCTTTCCTTTAACGGAAAACCCGTTCGTTCCAACCAGGATTTGGTAAATTATCTAAAAAATTACGATGAAACTTCCGCAGAACTGACTTTAGAAAGAAATGGGGTAGTACATACGACCAAAATTTTGGTCTGTACTACCACTGGGCAGGAAAAATCAATCGGTTTATATATTAAGGACCGGATTTTGGGAATTGGGACCTTAACGTTTATTGATCCTGCCACCAAAAAGTTCGGTGCTCTCGGACACGGCGTTTTCGATGCCACCATTTCGCTCGGCAAAGTCACGGGAACGGTACTGTCATCAACCGTCGAATCGGTGAAACGAGCGATTCCGGGAACACCAGGTGAAAAAAGAGCTGTACTAAACAAAGAAGAATGGGGAAAATTCTCCCTTAATAGTGTTACCGGTCTTTACGGAATCATGCGTCAGCCGTCCTTTTTGAACAAAAAACCGGTGGAAGTGGCAACGCAATCAGAGGTCCATCAAGGTAAGGCTTATCTAATGACGGTTATCGAAGGTGGCAGAGTCGAGAAATTTTCGCTCGAAATAATCTCGGTAAAAATGCAGGAAGAAGCGGATGTCAAGGGAATAAAAGTGAAAATAACGGATGAAAAAATGATTGAGGCAACCGGAGGAATCGTGCAGGGGATGAGCGGCAGTCCCATCATTCAGGACGGCAAAATAATCGGCGCTATTTCCCATGTCACGGTTGATAACCCTTTAATCGGCTATGCCATTCATATCGAATGGATGTTGAAAGAACTTACGGAAATCGACAATATTTGACAAAAACAGACACTCCTTCGAAAAAAATCAACACTAAGCGGCAAAAAAAACCCCGTTTTTGTCAGCTTTTTATTGACCTATGCAAAAAAAGTTAATTATTGGTTTGCAATAGCCATGCATTAATGATAAAATTGTTTTGGAATGGGGGTTTTGAGATGCAAAAATTAAGAATAATGGTAGCTGATGAGGGGCAAGATCGGATTGATGCTTTTAAAGAATATTTCAAGAATCAAGAAGATGTCCAAATAATCAGTACGCATACGGACGGGACAAGTCTTTTGAACGCTCTAAGAGTTACCGAGACTGATATCCTGCTCGTGGATTTGTTTATGCCTTATTGTGATGGAATGAAAGTAATCGAAGAATTACGGACCAAAAAAGACCGTTATATTCAACCGAAAAGAATTGTGGTAATGACCCAATTCACCAGTAACTTTATTACTTCCAAACTCAGCCAATTAAACGTTGATTATGTCATCATGAAACCGATTAATATGGACAATTTTTACCAATTGGTGGTAGGACTTACCCAGATGGAAGACCGGAAGCCCAAACAATCTTACGAATTTGACGCCATTGATCTTGATTCCGAAATAACCGACATTTTGCATGAAGTAGGGGTGCCTGCCCATATTAAAGGATATCTGTATTTGCGCGAAGCCATCACAATGGTATATAACAATGTCGAATTACTGGGTTCGATAACCAAAACTCTTTACCCGGAAATTGCCCACCGGTTTTACACGACCGCTTCCCGTGTCGAACGGGCCATTCGCCATGCGATTGAAGTAGCTTGGGTAAGGGGAAATGTTGAAGCAATCAGCGACATTTTCAGCTACACAATCAGTTACAACAAATCCAAACCGACCAATTCGGAATTCATCGCGATGATTTCGGATCGGTTGCGGTTAAGACATAAGAAACTGAAGAAACTGCGCACGGTGGCATAAAAAGAAAAAAGGGATTAAAGTTAAAAACTTTAGTCCCTTTTTATTAACTGAATAACAAGAACAATAATCCGATTAATGGCAACAGAACAAATCCCACTAAGATAATAATTAGGATTAATTTTCCCCACCAGGTTTTTGTCGGAGCGTTCCTGACGATAAATTCATTCAAATTGTCGGCTCTTGTTCTTTTTTCAATGAATTTTTTCTTTGTCTGTTTATCTTTTTTATCTTTTTTCATGGTAAACTCCTTCTAATCAATTATAATAATAATACAAGTATTAATAGTATATCATATTTGTTTTAAAAAAGGAAGTGATAACATTAAAAAAAATTGCATAATCTTCCACATCGACTTAAATTGTTTTTTTGCCAGCTGTGAGATTGCGGAAAATCCGGAGTTGAGAGGACTTCCTTTAGTAATAGCCAATTCGCAAATCAGGCGTCGCGCGATTATTCTGACCGCCAGTTACGAAGCCCGCAAGTACGGCGTAAAATCGGCGATGCCATTGGAAGAAGCTTTGCGCCTATGTCCCAACCTTTATATTGTCCCGCCGCGCATGGAATTATACCAATCGTATTCCTCCCTCTTTTTCGAATACTTGTATACAATTACGCCTTTGGTGGAACCGGGCAGTATCGATGAAGGATATTTGGATGTGACCGAGCGGTGCGAAACCGAAAATGCTTTGGAATTGGCGGAAAAGATTCAGGAAGATATTTTTGAAAAGTTCCATTTGCCTTGCAGCATCGGCATCGGACCGAATAAATTTTTGGCCAAAATGGCTTCCGATATGAAAAAACCGATGGGTATTACGGTTTTACGGAAAAGAGAGATTGCGGAAAAAATGTGGCCGTTGCCGATTTCGGCGATGTTCGGGGTCGGTAAAAAAACCGTTCCGCTGCTTGAAATGATCGGTATCAAGACGATTGGAGATTTGGCCAATTACCGGGATCTGAAAATGTTGGAAGAAACAATCGGACCGACCAATGCGAAATCTTTGTATGCTCATGCCCACGGGGAAGGCTCCAAAGAAATTGATCTGAACAGTCACCAAGTGGTCAGTTCCATCAGCAATTCCCAAACTTTCGACCAGGACGAATATTTGATTTCCAATATGAAACTGAACCTTAAGATCTTGGCTAACAGCGTGGCCAACCGTTTGGAAAAAAGAAACCTGAAAGCTTACACTTTTACGGTGCAAATCCGTTATCATGATTTTAAGACCGTTTCCAAAACGAGAACGCTCGATAATCCGACCGATGACGACCATGAAATCAACCGGGTCGCAAGCGCTCTGTTTGACGATCTCTATGACGGCGAAACACCGGTACGTTTGCTCGGGGTAGGCGCCAGCAAACTCATAAAAGCCCAAGAAGAAGTAAGACAATTGTCGATTTTCGATGATTACGATGAAGAGGAAAAGAAACATTCGGTTAACAAATTGGTGGCATCTTTGCAGGAATCATTCGGAGATAAGATCATCAACAAAGGTTTCACCCTCACCAAAAAGCCCAATTCACCCGATAAATAAATTAATCAAGCGACAAAATTCGCAAATTATTGTATAATGTTACTGGTGATATTATGAAAAAAGCACAAAAACCGAAAAAACGAATCGTTCGCTTTCGTCACCGTTTAGTCTTTGGTTTCTTTCGATTTTTCTTTAAGCCGATTTTTGTTTGGCCTTATCGATATCATTACCAAAGACATCGCTTGAAAAAAGACGGACCATATTTAATCTTAGGCAATCACACCTGCATGATTGATCCGATTTTAATGTCTTATGCTTTTGATTTCCCGATTTATTATGTCAGTTCCGAACAGATTTTTAACCTGGGATTTGTAACCAAACTCTTGCGTTTTTTGGTGCATCCTTTGAAAAAAGCCAAATCGATGGCTGATATCGGTACGATAAAAGAAATCAAACAAACGCTGAAAGAAGGCGGAAGCGTCGGAATGTTCGTCGAAGGCAATATCACTTATACCGGCGAAAATCCGAAAACACCTCGCGCCATCGGAAAATTAATCAAACATCTGCAGGTTCCGGTTATCTTTTATCAGCTTCGCGGCTTGTATTTAACCGATCCGCGTTGGTCGGTTTATCGTAAAAAAGGTCATTCTTGGGGTAAAATCCAACGGATTTTATTCCCTTCCGAAATTGCCAAATATACCGATGAAGAATTGACCCGATTGGTAATTGATGAACTTTATGTCAATGCCTACGAAGTGCAAAATGAAAAACAATACCTCTATAAAGGTAAAAAACGGGCCGAAGGTTTGGAACGTTTGCTTTTTGCCTGCCCGAAATGCAAGCAAATGCATACCATTACTTCGAAAGACCATGAAATTTATTGTACCGCCTGCGGGGCAAAAGGAACCTATTTGGAAACCGGTTTTATCGAAAGCAAAGATTTTGACGATACGTTAATTGCGATTGAAAAAAAGTTAAAAGATATTTTAATCGACTATCTAAGCAATTTGAAAGCTGATGAGGTTGTCAGTACCGATCCCGGTTTGCTTTGGAATTCGCTTACGAACCCAAAAACCAAAATCGGTCTTTGCGACGCCCTTTTAACCAACAAAGGAATCAAATTTGTCTTCAAAAAAGAAGTAAAATTCTATTCCTACGAAGAAATCCAGCAATTATCCATCCAAGGCAAGCATAAAATAATAATTTACTTAAAAAACGGCGATCGTTTATTGTATGACGGTTTGACAAAAGCCAACCCCAAATCATTCTCGCCGTACTTATATTTGTTGACATTCCAATACTATAAATATCTAAACTCTGAAGGAGGTTTAACGCATGAAATTACTAGCGAATTTTTCGGACTTTAAAATTTGGAGTTCCATGTTTCAATTCGGTTTTGTCTGTTTAATGTTACTACTTGGAAACACCATAAGAAGAAAAGTACCTTTTATACAAAAGAGTTTGCTTCCTACGGCGGTTATCGGCGGATTTATCGGTTTGATTATCAAAGAAATTGTTAAAAATATCGGAATTCAAATCGACGGCCAAGACATTTTGACCAATGATTTTTTTGAAATGATTACCTACCACACCATTGCCGTTGGTTTTATTGCCATGGGTCTTGTGGCGGTAAAAAAATACGAGAAGCGTCCTGAAGGTTTCAAGAGCGGTTTGTTAATCGTAAGCACCTATCTTATGCAAGGTATTGTCGGAATGGCAATTACCATGGTTTTATTCTTAGGCTTAAAAGATGTTGCGCCATTTTCCGGTCTGTTGCTCCCTATGGGATTTGGACAAGGACCGGGACAAGCGAACAATATCGGTTATATGTTCGAAACAACCGGTTTATTCCCGGGCGGCCAAACCTTTGGCCTAAGCGTTTCGACTTTGGGATTTGTGTGGGCATGTATCCTGGGCGTATGGTATTTGAACTATCTCCAAAAGAAAAACCAACTTAAACGGGTTTACGAAGATTCGGTAACCGAAGGTTCTACCACCATTGTGGAAGGAACCGGCGAAATTCCTTTAGTGGAGTCGGTTGACAAATTGACGATTCAGGTTGCCTTTGTCTTTTTATCGTATCTGCTCACTTTTCTGATTATGTTTGGTGTGACCGAGTTAATCAAAATATCCAACAACAAATTCCTAATCGACAATGTGGTTCCGCTCATTTGGGGCTTTAATTTCCTTTTCGGTATTTTTACCACGATGCTTGTCAAACGGGTTTTGATTCTGCTTCGCAAGAAGAAAATCATGAAACGCGTTTATACCAACGATTATATGCTGAACCGGATTGCCGGGGTTGCTTTTGATATCATGATTATCAGCAGTATTATCGCCATTGAAGTTAAGATGCTTTCTTCCTGGCAACTGATCTTAGCCCTTGTGATTATTTCGACCGTGGGCGGAGTCCTCACATTATTATATATTAGGTTTGCGACTAAGAAGCTTTATCCTCAATATCAACATGAGGGTATGGTCAGTATGTACGGAATGTTGACCGGAACAGCCAGCACCGGTATTGCTTTGCTTCGCGAAATCGATCCGAAGTTTGAAACCCCGGCAGCGGAAAACCTGGTTACCGGTTCCGGCTCGGCGGCTCTTTTAGGGGCACCGCTTCTATTGATTATTTCGGTTGCCAAAACGTCCAATTATCTTTACCTGTTTATTGCCTTGGGCCTAATGACGGTTTTCTTTGTCTTGTATAATTTCCTGATGTTCGGTATTAAACGTAAAGCTTAACGAAAAGGCGGCTCCGGTCGCCTTTTTGCCCAATCGGCAAATAAATGCGAATTCCTTAGTCGCTTTTGTTGAAATCAAAAGAAATCTTTAGTATAATATATAAAAATATTTTTTTCGTTGAAGAAGCTGACAACTTCGGAGAAAAAACGCATGATCGACAGCGTTATCATGGTATGAAGAGGGTAGACAATGTCTAAACTAGGGTGGCACCGCGGACCAAAAAGAGGTTCGTCCCTAGATGATGCTTTTTCTTTCCTCATTTTTTCATTTAAGGAGCATATTATGAAAGTTACCAAAATAAAAGGAACCTTAGATTTTTATCAATCTGATGCCAAGAAATACCGTTATTTGCAAAAAATTGCTTCCGGAGTAGCGGAATCTTTCGGTTTTCGGGAAATGATTACCCCGATTTTCGAAGCTACCGAAGTGTTTGTCCGTTCGGTCGGGGAAGGAAGTGATATCGTTAATAAAGAAATGTACACCTTTATTGACCGGGGCGATCGCAGTATTACTTTGCGTCCCGAAGGAACCGCTCCGGTAACCCGAGCCTTTGTCGAGAACAAATTGTATGCTGTTCCGGGAATCCATAAATACTATTATTTTGGTCCGATGTTCCGCTACGAGCGTCCCCAAGCGGGAAGACTTCGCCAATTTACTCAATTCGGGGTGGAAGCTTTTGGAGGCGAACATCCTTATTTGGATGCGGATATCATTAATCTGAATTACCAAATCTTGCAGGCTCTGGGAATCAAAAACATCAAAGTTTTGATAAATTCGATTGGCAGCGGACTTGCCCGGGAAAAATATGTCGAGGCTTTGAAAAAGCATTTTGAACCGCATTTATCCGCTTTATGCGATGATTGCAAGCAACGTTTCCAGAAGAATACGTTGCGCATGCTTGACTGCAAAGTCGACAGCCAAAACCCGGTGATGCAAAGTGCACCGATTATCAGCGATTATTTGCCCGATGAAGATTTGCAATATTTTCAGGATGTCATGTCTGCCTTGACACTTTACGGAATTCCGTTCGAAAAAAGCGACCGTTTGGTGCGAGGTTTGGATTATTATACCAATACCGTTTTTGAAATCGTCTATGACGACGAAAAATCCCCGCTGAACAATTTAGCCTTAAGCGCGGGGGGAAGATATAACAGTTTGACACGCGAATTTGACGGACCTGATTATCCGGCCATGGGGTTTGCGATGGGAGTCGAACGCCTGATGATGGTTATGGACGAACTGGGCATTACCGTTTCCGAAACCAATGACGATTCCGTTACCGTCATAACCTTAGGCGAAGAAATGAAAAAACAAGGTTTGTTGTTGACGCAATTTTTACGGCTAAAGGGTAAAACAGCGGAAATCGACTATCAAAGCCACAATTTGAAACCGCAGTTTAAATTGGCCGATCGCATGGGATCGCGTTATATTGTCATCATCGGTTTGGATGAATTCGTAAACAATCAAATTCGCATCAAAGATACAAAGGAAAAGACCGAAAAACTTATTCCGGTCCAGGAACTAACTACTTTTTTTGGAATTGAAGGAGAAAAATATGCGTACCAAAAATAACAATGAATTAAGATTAGCGAATGTCGGGGAAACAGTAACCCTCGTTGGTTGGTGCAATAAAAAACGCGACCTTGGCGGTTTGATTTTTATTGATCTCCGCGACCGTTACGGTATTACCCAATTGGTCATTGAACCCCATAACAAAAACTATGCCAAAGCTTTGGAAGTAAAAAACGAGTACGTTTTAAAAGCAACCGGCAAAGTTGTGGAAAGAAGCAACAAAAATCCTAACCTTCCAACCGGCGATATCGAAGTATTGGTGGATGAATTGGTAATTCTGAATACAGCCGAAAACCCGCCCCTCTTGATTCAGGATCAAACCGATGCTTTGGAAGAAGTCAGAATGCGTTACCGTTATTTGGATTTACGGCGTCCGGTTATGCAAAAGAATTTAATCATGCGCCACAAAGCCGCCATGTCCATTCGGAATTATTTGGATGCGCTTGATTTCATCGAAGTCGAAACACCGATGCTCGGCAAATCGACTCCGGAAGGGGCCAGAGACTTTTTGGTTCCGTCCCGGGTTTATCCCGGTTCATTCTATGCTTTGCCGCAATCCCCCCAAATGTATAAGCAACTCTTGATGGTGGCAGGCCTGGAAAAGTATTACCAAATCGTCAAATGTTTCCGCGACGAAGATTTACGGGCGGACCGGCAATTGGAGTTTACCCAAGTCGATATCGAAATGAGTTTTATCGATGAACAAGATATCCAAACAGTGGTCGAAGGCATGTTGAAAAAAGTATGGAAAGATACTCTCAATATTGACATCCCGACTCCGTTCCCAAGGATGACCTATCAGGAAGCGATGGACAAATACGGTTCCGACAAACCGGACACCCGTTTCGAAATCCTTTTGCAGGATATCAGTGCCTGGGCCAAAGGATTAAATTTCCCGGTTTTCGATTCCGCTTTGGCCAAAGGCGGCATAGTCAAAGCCATCGTTGTTCCGATGGGCGCCGAAAAATATTCGCGCAAAGAAATCGACCGCCTGACGGAAATGGCCAAAAAGTACCATGCTTCCGGTTTGGCTTGGCTTAAGGTTAACGAAGCCGGTTTGTCCGGATCGTTTGTCAAATATATCAGTGAAGAAAACAGCCAAAAAATCACCGGACAATTGGCGCTGAAACACAATGACTTGGTTTTGATTGTCGCCGATACTTGGGAAAATGCCAACTTTGCTTTGGGAGCCTTAAGACTTCAGGTGGCCAAGGAAATGGATTTAATCGACCAACAACAATTCAATTTCCTTTGGGTTGTCGATTGGCCGCTTTTCGAATATTCGGAAGAAGAAAAGAGGTATGTTGCGGCGCACCATCCGTTCACGGCACCTAAAGATGACCAAGTTGATTTGATGCTTACCCAACCCGAAAAAGTGCATGCCAAAGCTTACGACATCGTCTTGAACGGTTATGAACTCGGCGGCGGAAGCATCCGGATTCACAACCAGGAAATCCAAAACCGGATGTTTAAAGCCATAGGCATGACCGATGAAGAAATCGAACAACAATTCTCGTTCTTTGTCGGTGCCTTGAAATACGGTACTCCGCCTCACGGCGGCATCGCCCTAGGCTTTGACCGTTTGGTTATGCTTCTTACTTACAATAATTCGTTGCGGGAAGTTATAGCGTTCCCGAAAGCGGCCAGTGCCCGTTGCTTAATGAGCGATGCGCCGTCCAAAGTTTCGAAGCGCCAATTGAAGGAGTTAGGAATTAAAATCGATGAATAACTATTATGAACGTTTATTGCCGATTATCGGGGCGGAAGGTCTTGCCAAATTGCAAAACGCACATGTTGCGGTGGTGGGACTGGGCGGTGTCGGCGGGGCAGCTGTCGAGGTCCTGGCCCGTAGTGGCGTAGGTAAACTGACCTTAATCGATTTCGACACGGTTCAACCATCCAACACCAACCGCCAAATAATTGCCTTAACTTCGACCCATAATCAGTTGAAAACCGAGGCTTTCCAAATCCGCCTCCTTGATATCAATCCTGGGGCAAAAGTGGTTTTGCATAGCGTTCGCTTAGAAAGTGCTAATTTGACCTCGGTTATTCCCCCTGATTTGGATTATTTAATCGATGCCATCGATTCGCTTGATGCCAAATGCGCGTTAATTGGATATTGCCAACAAAAAAATATTCCGTTTATCAGTTCGATGGGCATGGCACTTAAAACCGATTTAACGCAAATCAAAATCGTCAAGATGAATCAAACAACCACCGATCCGCTTGCCCGGATGCTGCGCACCCGTTTGCGTAGCGAAGGAGTATCTTTAAACTTCTTGGTTGTTGCTTCAACCGAAAAGCCTAAAGAAAAACTGGACGGAATTCTCGGATCCTACATGCCGGTCACTTTTACGGCCGGAGTGGTTGCGGCGGATTATGTGCTTAAACAATTAACGAAATGAGGATTGCTAATGTTTTGGAAAGAAATATTGATTTTATTGGGAGCTTTAGCGCTTTTCTTCGGAACCTTTTTCCTAAATCGGCGCATTAAAGTTCCGGAAGGAACGAAAATTCCTGAAGAATGCTTGGGGTGCACCAATCCTTTCTGTTCCGTCAAAAATGCCAAAGATAAAGAAACCGTAATCAAAGAATTACGCGAATGTATCGAGAAGGAAAAAGAAAAGGAAGAGGGTAAAAATGAATAAAGTAACGAAAGATACCAATTATTTAAGTTGGGACAATTATTTTATGGGTGTTGCCTTGCTTTCCAGCATGCGCAGCAAAGACCCTAATACCAAAGTAGGTGCTTGCATCGTCAATCAAAGCAAACGCATCATCGGCATCGGTTACAACGGACTCCCGGTCGGTTGCAGCGACGACGAATATCCGTGGGGCCGCGAAGGCGATTTTCTCGATACCAAGTATCCTTATGTCGTGCATGCCGAACCGAATGCGATTTTGAATGCAACAACTTCGCTGGAAGGCGCAACTCTTTACGTGACGCTTTTTCCTTGTCACGAATGTGTAAAATTGATTATTCAAAGCGGAATAAAGGAAATCGTCTATATGAGCGATAAGTATGCGGACACGGAATCCAGCATGGCCGGAAAACGGATGCTCGCTTCCGCAAACGTCAAATATCGCCAAATGGATGAAATCAAGCTGACCGTATCGCAATGAAAACTTTACTGAAAGAGTATCGTAAGCTATTATTGATTATTGCCCTTCCTTATTTGTTTATTGTTGTTGCATCGATAATTCGGGTCGATTACGATATTACCGCTCCCGGAGATTTAAACGAAGTGAGAGAAGTAATTTCGGTAGAAACCGATTACCAGCAAAAAGGTTCGATAAACACCGTTTCGGTTTATACGAGCGACCGGACAACGCTGTTAACCTATCTAATCTCGCTTTTAAATCCGAAAATGGAAGTAGAGGAATCGCTTCCTTTTATCCATTTATCCGGAAAAGAAAATTATCGCTCCGGGACAATCCAAAAAAATGTCAGTATAACCAATTCTCTGATTGCCGCTTACCGGTCCGCCGGCAAAGAAATCAAAACCGTTTTTGAAGGCATGATTATTCATACCACGACAATTGACAAGGCGGACGGCCTGTTTATCGGCGATATTATCACCGAATGGGAAGGTACTCCCATCACCGACGGGAATACTTTGTCCAATCTGATTGGCAATATGCCTTATATCGCAGGGAAAAGCTATCAGGCGACAGTCCTAAGGTTAAATAACGATGAACAATATGAAAAAAAGACTGTTTCTGTTACTCCGAAAAGAGCAAACGGGGATGGCAATCCTTATTTCGGTTTGTATCTTTACGAATACTATACGATAATGGAAGCAAATCCCGGTTATACTCTTCATAAAGCCAGAACTTTGGGCCCCAGCGGGGGGTTGATGCAGGCTTTGTCGATTTATAATGCCATAACGGATATCGATATTACTTACGGCTTAAGAATTGCCGGAACGGGCACAATCGATTCGCACGGCTTTGTCGGCACAATCGGCGGAGTCAGACAAAAAGTCATTACCGCCCATCTTTCGGGAGCCGATGTCTTTTTCGTGCCGGTTTATCGGGAAAACGGGGTAATCAATTTGGACGAAAGCCCTAATTACGTGGAAGCCAAAGCTGCCTATGATGCCTTGCGAAATCCCAAAATGCAATTGGTGCCGGTGGAAACTTTGGATGAAGCGATTAACTGGTTGGTAAATTATGAAAAAACACAAAATCATTAATAAAAGAACTTTTATAATAATCTTGGGAATAGGCAATGCCGGTTTTTTGGGAGTAATCTTATGGTTGGTAAAATCTTTATATGAAGAGTTTTACCAACTGCTTCCTTACGGGTTTTTCTTATGGGCAGCTTTGTTTGCCCTAATCTGGCTTGGGCTGATTTATTGTTTGCTTCGCCCCAAAGCCCTTAAAACCAAATTTACCGAACAGCTGGTGGTTTTTTTCGGTTTGGGCCTCATCACGGGCGCAATGCTGGTTTTAAAGCAAATTCCCCAAACGCTCAATGTTATAGTCCCTGCCCCTCCTTTTCCTGTCTCGGCCACCCTTGATATCGAAGGGGGCAGCGATTCCTATTTCCTGACGGGCGTTTATACCAAAAAGCAATCGTCTTTATTGGGAAAAGGTTTTATTCTGTTCGATCCTTATTTTGATTTGTTGGAAGAAACGACTCCCGAAGATGACAATCTCGACCAAATCAAAGGTCAAATCGCCAAAGAAGCAAGCATGGAAGCGGCCGTACTGGCAGCCTATCAGGCAGCGGGTATGCCGTTAAACGCTGCCTTTCAGGGAATGATCGTTTATGATTTGATTAAGAATGCAAGCCCGAGTCTTCAAGTCGGGGATATCATTATTATGATTAATGGCCAAAGTTTTTCGGATCAAAAAGCTTTTTTCGCACTTTATGATTCCGTCAGAGAAAACATCAGTCAGGATAACTTGAAAGTGACGTTAACGGTTATTAGAGATAATATTCCTGTCACCGCGGAAGCGATATTTGGGGAATACCAAGGCAGTTTTGCATTAGGCCTAGCCTTATATCCCAAATACCAAATCACCGATTCGACCGTGGCCTCGCCCAAAGAACATTCGTCAATGGGTCCAAGCGGCGGTCTAATGATGAGCCTGGCCATTTATGATGCTTTGGATTCGGGTTTAAACGGCAATGAGGAAAGAATAACCGGTACCGGTACAATCGACAAAGACGGTAACGTAGGAGAAATCGGGGGCATCAAACAAAAAATCTTGTCGGCTTCCCTTTACGGCTTTAGGTACTTTTTTGTACCAGCCGGAGGAAACAACGAAAAAGATGCCTTAGCCATGCAAAAAGAAATCAATTCCTCTATGCAAATTGTTCCGGTTAAAACACTGCAGGAAGCAATTGACTTTATGCGAGGTTTAAATGAAAAAGCTAATTAAGTTGTACCAGGAAGGTTCAAAAATCAGCGATATCTTAGAAAAATTGGAATTAAAAGGCCCAAAAACCTGGAAAGCCTTGTTGTTTGCTTTTTTAACGACGCTTGTTATCGCCGTACCTTTTGTGTTGATTATTTCCTCGTGTTACTTTATTTATTCCAAAGTGATGCCGTTTTTCTGGATATTATCGGCGCTGACCAGCCTGCTGATTGTGATTGGATTTGGTTTATCGGCGGTCATTTATGTTAAATTGTTGCAAATATATTTTCCTGATGTCGAAAAACTAAAAAATATCAATTATGGTGCTTACTTTCTTAAAGAAGTACTTCATCCTTTTAGTGTCGTCATCATTCTCGTTTATTTCGCTTTTGTAGTTTTTGTTTTGTAGAGGAGTGATGAATAATGATGATCTTAATAGCCTACATCCTTTCGGCTGTCTTGATTTTGATTGATCAAATAAGTAAACTTGTGATTAAAAACTGGATTCCTTTAGGAAAGTCGGTTACCATTATTCCGGGTATTTTGGATTTTCATTCCACCTATAATACCGGAGCAGCTTTTAGTTTCTTTTCCGGAAAATTGCAACTGTTAACCGTCATAAGTATTTTGGCAACAATCGTCCTGGCTTATTTTTTGAAGGATGTGGACTTTAAAAAGAAGAAAATTTACAGTTTCAGTTTGGTACTTATCTTCAGCGGTACCGTCGGAAATTTAATCGACCGTTTGTTTACCGGAAAAGGGGTTTTCGATTTCATCGAAGTAACTTTTGTGGATTTTGCGATTTTTAATTTTGCGGACAGCTGCTTGACGGTGGGCGTGATTATGCTCATGATTTATCTGGTTTTCTTCGAAGGAAAAAACAAACCGAAAACCACTGAGGTTGAAAACGATGGATAAAGATAAAATCAAAACTTTTACCGTAACGGACGAACAGGGCCGGATTGACAAATTTTTGGCAAGTGTTTCTTCCGAAACTTCCCGAAGCGAGCTTAAAAAGTACTTTGACGAGAAATTGGTTCTTGTCAATAACCAAACTGTCAAACCAAGCTATGCCATTAAACCGGGTGATGTGATATCGTTGATCGAACGTCCGCTTCCCGTTAAAGAGATTGCGGAAGAAAATATTCCTTTGGATATTTTATATGAAGACGAAGATGTGCTTGTGGTCAACAAACCGAGCGGAATGGTCGTACATCCGGCGTTCGGCCACAGTTCCGGAACTTTGGTCAATGCTTTAATGTATCACTCGGCCTCGCTTTCGAATTTGGGAGGAGTAACCCGTTCGGGCATCGTTCATCGGATTGACAAAGATACTTCCGGTCTCCTTGTCGTGTGCAAAAACAATTTTGCCCATCGTCAGTTAAGCGAACAGTTTAAACAAAAAACTTCCACCCGGAAATATCTTGCCATCTGTTACGGCGTAATTAACCATAATTTGGGACGGATTGATGCCCCGATCGGCCGGCATCCGACCGTCAGACAGAAGATGGCGGTTGTGGAAAACGGCAAACCAGCGGTGACCCATTTTAAAGTTTTGGAGCGGTTCAAAAACCATACTTTGGTGGAACTTACCTTGGAAACAGGCCGCACTCATCAAATCAGGGTGCATATGGCTTATATCGGCCATCCGTTGCTCGGAGATCCGCTTTACGGACCAAAAAAAGTGGTCGGAACCGAAGGGCAATTTTTACATGCCAAAAATTTGGGATTCAGCCATCCCCGCACCAAACAATGGTTGGAATTCGATAGCGAACTTCCGGAAAGTTTTAAAAAAATGTTGGAAGAACTAAGGAAGGACAGCGAAAAATAAAAAAAGCTCACTATCTGCCATAAGTGACAGACAGTGGGCTTTTACTCATTGACACTGCTTTTGTGGGAATTGAAATAATCATAAACCCGTTCGGTATTGGCGAATTTCATTTTGGCCACTTTGCTTAAGGTTTTAAAACCGTACTTTTTGACCAAAGCGATGGCTTGTTTATCGACCATATTGCTTGCTCCCTTTAAGAGCTCGACTTGCCATTGTTGGGACATTTTCTTAAGTTCCTGCAAGAAAGCCGCGCGGGCCAAAACGGAAGCGGCCGCCACCGCAACATGCGCTTTTTCCCCGTTTGGTACCATCGTGATGTTTTTTTCGACTTGCGGGTGATTGTTTAGGTATTGAAAATATTTTTCCTTCGGCGTAAACTCGTCGATTATTATCGCGTCATACTTTACATTATGGAGTTTCTTTAGTATACTATTAATGGCACAATTATGGAGAAATGCCTTGATAAAATTGAAATTATCCTGGTTTGTTTGGTTTAAAGAATTGATTTTTTCGGGAGAAAGAACCAACAGAGAATAAGTAATCAAGTCTTTGATTTTATAAGCAATTTCGTTAATTGCTTCATCCGTCAACAACTTGGAATCTTTTACGCCTAATTGTTTTAATTGGGGAATCTGTTCTTTCGAAACGAATGTGCTGCAAACCACAATCGGACCAAAATAATCGCCCGTCCCCACTTCGTCGGAACCGATGACCGATAAATTCTCATATAAGGATTTAGCTTCCTCGTTTGCTTTGGTTGTTTTAAGTCCCCACTTTTCCGCCCAGTAAGAATATTCCGTCAATTCGCTGATGCCTTGGAAGAGGACCGTATTGGTTGAATAAAAGGTTATCACCGCATTCTCCGTCCGAGCACGGGCAATGATATGCGAATTTTCTTGGTATTGCAAGAAATTGGCATAATATTCAAGCATGGAATTCATTTGATCGCTGGTAACTTTTATGGCTCTGCTCACAGTTCCACCCCCCTTTTCTTTATATTATTGTATCACAAAATTGCAAAAAAAGGGGAAAAAACGCGGAATTTTTTTCTCGAAATGGTTATAAACTAAAAATAACGATAAAATTCGACATAGGAGTCAATTATGAAGCATAATGAATTGTATTATCAAAAATTGGAGCTGACCACCGTTTTGGAAGAATTGTCCCAATTTGCGCAAATCCCTCTCGCCAAAGAAAAAGCGCTCCTATTGGAACCGCTCAATGATTTGCTTAAGCTGAATCAAGAATTGGATGCAACCGACGAAGCACTCGTCATCACGATGCGACTCGGTCGGGCTCACGTTTACATCAGCAGCGATTATTTGCGTATCGTCGAATTAGCCCAAAAAGGTGCGGTTTTATCGCCCCTGGAATTGTATGAAACGGTGCGTTTGTACGATACCGTTAAAGGTAATTACCGACATTTGGCAAGTCTAATCAAAGACCGAATCGGTTGCCAATATTATCAGGAATTGGTCAATCAGCTTAGCTTAAATGAAACCTTTGACAAAAAACTGCGCAAGTCCGTGGACGATACGGGGTATGTTTTGGACGAAGCGAGCGAAGAATTGCGTTCGATTCGCACCAAATTACGCCAAATGGACGGACGCATCAAGAACAAACTCCAAGAAATCATGCAAAAAGAGCAGGATAAACTTTCCCAGGCGATTGTGTCCTTAAAGAAAGACCGTTACTGTTTGCCGGTCAAAGCGGAGTACAAAAACGTCGTCAAAGGCATTGTGCACGACGTTTCGGCCAGCGGTCAGACTTATTTTATCGAACCGCTCGCCATTGCCGATTTGATGCGTCAAAAAACCGATTTGGAAAAAGCCGAAAGCGACGAAATCAATCGGATTTTGAAAAGCTTGACCCTGGAAGTTGATAACAACAGTTCTGATTTGACTGTCTCTTTTCAAACCTTGGTAACCATCGATTTTTTGTTTGCGAAAGCGGAACTCGCACTAAAATACGAAGCACGTCGTCCACAAATCAACAATCAACACCGGTTTAACCTGATTAATGCCCGTCATCCTCTTTTGAAAGTCGAACGGGTCATTCCCAACAATATTCATTTCGGGAAAGATATTCGGGGAATAATCATAACCGGTCCCAACACCGGCGGTAAAACGGTTTTGCTTAAAACCGTTGGTTTGTTGGTTTTGATGGTGAAATGCGGGTTGCTGATTCCTGCTGACCCAGAAAGCGAAATCATGATTTACGACCAAGTCTATTGCGATATTGGCGATGACCAAAGCATTCATACCAATCTTTCGACTTTTTCGTCCCATTTGAACAACATCGTGGCGATTTTGGGGTTAGTCACGCCCAATTCGTTGGTATTGTTTGACGAAATCGGTGCGGGAACCGACCCGATTGAAGGATCGAATCTGGCGCTTGCGATTTTGAAATATCTGTTGGACCGGGAGATTTCCTTCATCACCACCACCCATTACCCGGAACTGAAAGCTTTTGCTTATCGCCATCCGAAAGTTATCAATGCTTCGATGGAATTCAATCAAGATACCCTGAGTCCTACTTACCGCTTGATTTTGGGCCGGCCTGGCGCCTCCAACGCTTATAATATCGCCATGCGTTTGGGGTTGCCGGGCGAAATCATCGAAGAAGCCAAACGGATGACGACCACCCAACAATCGGAAGTCAGCGTGCTCATCAGCAAACTCGAAACTGAAGCAAGGCGCCTGGAAGATAACCGCGCCGCTTTGGAAATCGAAAAACATAATTACCAAAAATTGGTGAGCGATGTTAAGAAAGAACAAGCCAATATCGAAAAAGAAAAAGCCAAAATCTTAAATGAAGCTCAAAAAGAAGCCGTAAAAATAATAGAAAATGTCAAGAAAGAAGCTTTGGCAATTCTCGAAGAAGCCAAAAAATTAAAAAACCGCGAAATCAAGCATCACGAAATCGTTCAAATCAAGCAAAAAATCGGGGAACTCGACCAACAGACGGAAAGTTCCAAACCGAAAAAAATCAACCGTAATCCGGTCGTCGGCGATTCGGTGCGGATTGTCAAATACGATCAGTACGGAACCGTTTTGGAACAGTTAAAAACCAATCTTTGGCTTGTGCAGGTCGGGAATGCCATGTTGCAGGTTAAAACCGCGGATTTGGAAGTAGTCGACCAAACTCCGACTCAAACGGGCGAAAACACCGAAAGTTTCAAAAACCTTGGAAGTTTTACCAAAGTGGCTTCCAAGGCTACGGTTTCCTTAACCCTGGATTTACGTGGACTCCGTTATGAAGAAGCAAAAGAAAAGCTTGAAAAATATTTCGACGATTGTTTGTTTTCGGGCACCCTCCAGTTTACCATTATCCACGGTTATGGCACAGGAGCCATCCGGGAATTAGTGCAATCGTTCCTGAACAAAAATCCCCATGTCGAAAGTTACCGCTTTGGCGGTGCCGGCGAAGGGGGCATGGGTGTAACGGTCGTAACTTTGAAAAAATAAAAGAAAGCAAACAGGTTCGAACCTGTCTGCTTTCTTTTGTCATTTACGGATATTTAATCAACGAATTACCATTTGCCTTTGCCGATGTGGTTTTCGATTTCGGCTTTGGCATTTTGTTTTAGAGTCCAAAGCGCATCTTTGGCTTTTGTGAAGAAACTGCGGCAAGCCGGATCCAAGTTGATTTCAATGCCTCTTTCGCATAATGGGATTAAATCATGGGCGGCAGCAACAAATTTCATCAATAAATCGTTGGTTTCGTCGCTGGCATAGACTTTTTTTGCGGCTGCTTCGTCCAATTGGTTGAATTTTTCTTTCGGAGCACCACATTTTGGGCAAAAATCTGGAGCTTCGTCTCCTTCGTAGGTGAAATTGCAAACAGAACATTTAAATAACATGTTTATTTCCTCCCTTTGTTTTTCGTTACTTTTATTATAATCCAAAAGGCTCTTTTTTTCAAAAGAAGTGACTAAAAAAAGATTAATCCTTTTTAACCTTTATAGCCAAAAGAGCTATTAACGTATTTTTTTAATATCTTTGTAGCCCAAAAAGCAATTTTATGATATACTTTTAGTAGAAAGTCGAGGTGCATGGATATGCAGTTGGAGGAAAAAAGGGCCTTTGTCAATCGAAATATCGATAAAGTCCCGCAAACTGAACTTGACCTATATCGGTTTAATTTTGCTTGTGTTTTTACCAAGCATTCTGTTGCAATGGAAAACCCATTAAAAGAATTGCCATTGGAAGAAGTTGTTTCGATAGCGAAGGGATTAGCAACCAGAATCGACGGTGATGTCCGTCGCAATGTTTACAATCACTATCAGACTTTTCAAATGGTAGCAGAAGAAGCAAAAAACAATCGCGCATTAACGAGTGAATTTATCAAGGATATCCATGAATCGTTGATGGGTAGTTTTATGCAAGGGGGCTTATATCGCAATGTCGATATTCGCATTCAAGGTTCGAGCCATATTCCCCCAAGCTATTTAAAAATCTACGATCGCATGGAAAGATTTATGTTTGAAGCCGAACATTTTTCCGGCTCAGCCTTGGGACTTGCCGCCTTTTCGCATTTGCAAATCGCGAAAATTCATCCTTTTTTGGACGGAAACGGCCGCACAGCCCGCTTGGTTTTGAATTTCCAATTGATTAAACACGGATATTTGCCGGTGAGCATCCCGGTTAAAAAACAAAAAGAATATTTTAATGCGCTTGAAGAATATAAAGTAAATAAGAATATACAAGCATTTGTCGATCTGATTACCGAATTGTTGGAAAAAGAATACGACCGCTTAATCTTTTTAATCAAAAAATTTGTCCCTGACGCTTCTTAAAAAGCGTCTTTTTTTACCTCGAAAGGACAAAAAAATAAAAACTTAACATATTATTTTATTAAAGGAAAAAAGTTTGATATAATATTTTCGAGTAGAAAGAGGGTCAATTTGTATAACAAGGTAGAAATTATCAGTTATAAACATAATGGTGACCTTCATCGCGTATGGCAATATGGTTATATTGTTCGCGAAACAAGCGATATGTTAGTATTAGTAAACGATCGGGCCAATGTCATTGACGGAGACGGACGCAGGTGGCGCACCAAAGAACCGGCGGTTTGTTATTTTTTCAAAGATTATTGGTTCAATATCATTTGTATGATGCGAAATCACTCAGTATACTATTATTGCAACCTGAGTTCACCTTATGTTAAAGATGAAGAAGGGGTTAAGTATATTGATTATGATCTCGATGTAAAAGTGTTTCCTAGCGGCGACAAATTAGTCCTTGACCGGGACGAATTCGATTTCAACAAATTAGACCTTAAATATCCTGCCGATTTAATCGTAATCATTGAAAAAAATTTAAAACTCCTTTTAAATCGCATCGATGAAGGTTTAGTTCCTTTTTCGCTGGGAACGGTTTTAAACGATTATAACCTATACAAAGCCCAAAAAAAGCAAATGGAAAAACGCTTGGAGAGAGCGAAGGATTAGTTGGATTTTGTCCAACTTTTTTTCTTTCTTTGTTATATTTTTGCCTAGAGGTTCATAAAGTAGTGTAGAAACATTGAAGGTGAGGAATTTTATATGAGTGACAAAATTATGCGCGCAGTAGCAACCAGAACCTCAGGAGAAGTTTATATTGGGGTTGTCGGAGCGGTTCGTAGCGGAAAAAGTACCTTCATTCGTCATTTTATGGAAAAGAAGGTTTTGCCGTATATCAGGGACGATAAGTTAGCGGAAAAAGTACGGGACGAACTTCCTCAAAGTGCGGAAGGAAAGACCATTATGACGGTGGAGCCGAAATTTGTTCCAAGTACCAATATCAAAATCACGGTCGGTGATGATACTGCTTTTAGTGTACGCCTTGTCGATTGCGTCGGTTACGTGATTCCGAGCGCAAACGGCTATTTAAACCAAGACGGCAGTGCCCGTCTGGTCAAAACCCCATGGTACGGCGACGACATTCCGTTTGAAGAAGCCGCAACCCTCGGAACCCAAAAAGTAATCGAATCGCACAGCCATATCGGGGTGGTTATTACCAGCGACGGTTCTTTTGGGGATTTTTCGCGCAGCGAATACGAAAAAGTGGAAGAACAAATTGTTAACGAACTCAAAGAGCTCGGAAAACCTTTTGTCATAATTCTCAACACCGTCAATCCGAATAATACGGTTACTCGGGATTTGGCCAAAGAACTGGCCGAAAAATACGGCGTCAGCGTCATTCCGCTCAATTTGCTTAACGTTACCGAAGCCGAAATCGATGAACTGCTTAAAGAAGCGCTCAACGAATTCGATATTTCCGAACTCAATCTGCAAATTCCTGATTGGGTGAAATCGTTAAAAGACAATGTCTCCTACAAACAGGCTTTTGCGACAGAAATCAGAAGTGCCAGTTCCAAATACCGCAAGATGAAAGATGTCTTTACAATGATGGACGAACTGAAAGCAAGCGAATTGTTTGAACGGGTGGAAGTAACCAATATCGATCCGGGGACCGGTGTGGTCGATGTCAGTTTGGATTGTAGCGAAGAGATGTATCAACGTTCCATTGAGGAAATAATCGGTCGGCGAATCGAAAACAAAGGCGAGCTCATCGGTTTGTTGCAAGAATATGCGGATACGCGCCAAATCCAAAGTCAAATCGGTCCGGCTTTGCAAATGGTCAATCAATGCGGTTACGGTTTAGCGGTGCCGTCGGTAGACGACATGGTTTTGGCAGAACCCGAAATTATCAAGCAAAGCGGCCGTTACGGCATCAAATTAAAAGCCACCGCGCCGGCGCTTCAGATAACGAAGGTGGATGTCGATTCCAGTTTTGAACCGATTATCGGTCCGTTGGAACAAGCCGAAGCTCTTTTGGAACACATGGTTAAAGATTATCAAACCAGCCCAAGCAAACTGTGGAACAGCGAAATCTTCGGTCGGAAACTCTGCGATGTCATCGGTGATGGCATTAAAGCCAAAATTCATTCGGTTCCCGATCATGTCCAATATAAGTTCAAAGAAGCTTTGGGTAAAGTGATTAACCACGGCAAAGGGTTAATAATCACAATTATTATTTAATTAGAAAAAATAGCGCGATTCCCTTCCCTTTATGGTATAATTAAAGGCAGAGGTGAAAGGGTATGCGCAAAAGCGATATTATCGAGGCTATTTTCAACAATTCTCCCTATCGCAAAAAAGATATCGAGGATATTGTGAACCAAGTTTTCGATTTGATTGTCCAAGGATTAATAACCGACGGAAAAGTCAATATCGTCAATTTCGGTACTTTCGAAAAACAGATTATTCCTCCGTATGAGGGCGTTCATCCGGTAACCGGTGAAAAGATTCAGATCGATTCTCATCATCGCATTCGCTTTGTCAGCAGCAATAAAATCAAATCCCTCATCAAATAAAAGGTGGCGCATTTCCTACGAATGCACCACTTTTTTACATTCCCAAATTCGGGAAAAAGAGAATCAGAATAGCGGAAAGAATATTGTTGAGCATATGAATGGTAATCGGAACCAAGATATTGCGTTCCGATTTTTCATAAATATAGCCTAAGACCAATCCGGATATAAAATACGGAACGATGTATATCAATTCGGAAAGCAAAGCTCCCAGTCCTTGTTCGCTTAAGAGAATATCGAGAATCGCCATCACAAAGTGAATCATGGCAAAGGAAATTCCGGAAACGACAATAATGGTTATCGAATTCATTTTGGTTTTCTTGGAAAGCAAATCGAAAAAAGCTTTCCTAAAGACGATTTCTTCAATCAAAGGGGCAAGGATAACCGTGGTTAAGAGCACAATGGCGACGTATTTGCTTTGAAGAAGCGCCACGATGGTTTTTTGGTTTTCCGAATCGCCCGTAATTCCCAAAAGTTCGGTCAGTATATTGCCTATTACGTTGCCTACATAATAAATCAGAATGCCCTGTCCGATGAATACAAAAAACTTTTTGGTGTTATTTCGCGATGATTCCAAGTCCTGAAGCAAATAAGGTTTGGCCAACAACAAAATAATAACCAACCCGACCAAATAAACCGAGAAGTTCGTCATCGATCCGACAAAGAGTTGGGCATCACCGGCCAAATTGCCTTCCGAATCGTAAAGCGCTTTGGGGTCGACATGATTGATCAAAGCATATAATAAAAGAACTAGGTAGGCGACAAATGTCCCCGCCAAGAAAAATACGATCACATAGGCTAAAATGATCGCCAAACTGCGTTTGTTGCTGCCATCGATAAGGTTCGGCGTCTGTTTGGTATAATCGGCATTCACTTAAATCACCTCATGATTATTATACTATTTTTCAAACGTTTTCGCCCCGATTTTGATAAATTAACGAAAAAGGGCGTTTTTATTATTCGTTGGACAATTGTATGACAAACGGGGAAAAGTCACCACAATAAGGCATAAATTATGTTTTTTGTTAATATGCTTTTGTGAGGTGTTGTCTATGAAAAAGAAAATTATTATTTTGGCAGCAATCATCCTGTTAGTTGCTACCGCTTTATTAATACCATCTTCCGTCTATCAAAAATGGTTTGGCAAAGTTCCAACTGACGATAAAAACAAGGATTTGCCATACCGGCAGGTTGTCTATGTGGAAAACGAAAAAGGAAAGTTGGTCGGTTTACAAGTTCCGGTGGAAAGTATTGCGGAAGACGAAATTCACCAAAAATGGGAACTGCTTACCTGCTGTTTCGATAAAGTTCCCGAAGGCTATCACTCCGCGATTCATACCTCCGCCGAATTAATCGATTACACCATCGAAGGAACCGTTCTTACCTTGAACGTCACAGAAGATTTCCTGTTTTCGGCCGGCCGAAAAGCAATCGAATCAATCGCTTGGACTTTCACAAACGACGAAATCAAAGAAGTGGTTATTAAAATCAACGATGAAATCGTCAATGAAGTTGGCGGCTACAAGTTTACCAAAATCCGCCGGGAAAACGGCATCAACTTAACCTATGAAACGCTTTTCCTTTACGAAGCTTTTCCAGCTACCATAATTACCCATTACGACGGTTACTCGCTTCCGATTACTTATTTCCATTTGGAAGCGGATTTATGCGAATTCATTATCCAACGGACCGTTTTCGAAACCGGAGTGGTAACCGATGAAGGATACAGTTACGAACTGTCAGGCGATGCCCTGGTCATCAACTTTGCCACAAGCCAAGATTTCCCGGAAACCCTGATTGCCTCGCTAACCGATACGGTTAAGACCAATCTGACCGTCGGCCGTCTGACCATTAACGGAACCGATACGGTAATTTACGAAGCGGTCTTTAACCCGGTGGAATAACCGAAAAGGTTTTGTTGACAATCGGCAAAGTAAACCAAATGTAAAGCATTTGCTATTTGCAATTTGCTTTTGCATTTGGTTTTTTGCTTTTCTTAACTTTTTTTGCTTTTGTTTTGCTATAATAATGATATAAGAAAAGGAAGTTAAGGATGAAAGTATTAATCGGCACCCATAATCCGGGAAAAATTCAGGAATTCAAAGCGTTGTTAAATCAGTACCACATCGAAGTTTTGACCGTCAGTGATTTTCCCGTTCAAACCATCGAAGTGGAAGAAACGGGCTGTTCCTATTTGGAAAATGCCACCATTAAAGCCAAGAAATATTTTGAAGTTTACCGGGTTCCGGTTATTTCCGATGATTCGGGATTGGAAGTAGTCTGTTTGGACGGCGCCCCGGGACTGAAAAGCTCCCGTTTCCTCGCTGCCCAGGCCAGTTACATCGCCAAGCGAAAAGCTCTAATCGAGTTAATCGGGGCAAAAATTCCGGCTGAAGCCGCTTTTGTTGCCTGTTTGGTTTATTTTGACGGTATACATTTAATCGAAGCAAGCGGAAGAGTTTCCGGGTTGATTATCGGGGAAGAACGGGGAACCAACGGTTTTGGATATGATCCGATCTTTTATTTGCCCGAATATCAATTGACAATGGCGGAAATCAACAATCAATTGAAAAACACGATCAGCCACCGGGCCAGAGCGTGCGAAGCTTTAATCAAAAAAATTCTATCTTTGAGGAGCGAATAATCATGAACGAAATCGAAATGCGCTTAATAGATACTTTGAAAGTAATTTATCAAACCGATAATGTTGCGATTCTCCATCGCTTAAGCGGGGGAATGAGCAATTATACTTATGTCGTTTCGGTCGGTGGGGCTAAAAAAGTCGTGCGCATACCGGGAGAGAATGCGGAAAAGTTTGTCGATCGTCATATCGAACGGCAGAACCTGCAAATCATCGAACAAATCACGCCGATTCCCAAAACCGAATATTTCAACGAAACGAACGGAATCAAAATCACTCCTTATGTGGAAGGGACTAGCCTGCACTTGACCGATGATTTTGATATTAGGGAAATAGCCCGGATTTTGCGTTCCTTGCACGAAAAGGGAAGGATTGCGGTCAATGATTACGATCCGTACGGCCGTTTGGAACTTTATGAACGGTATGCAAAAGAAGTCGGCCACCGTCACGAAGCCGATTATTATCGGGTCAAAGAACATTTTTACCGCTATGTGCCGTATTTGAAAAGTTTTCCGCTTACCCTTTGCCACGGCGACGCGCAACGGTCAAACTTCGTAAAACAAAGTGACGGAACCATCTTTTTGGTGGACTACGAGTTTTGCGGGAACAACGATCTTTATTATGATATCGCCTGCTTCGGCAACCGCGAGATTGAACTGGGATACGCCTTATTGGAAGTTTATTTTGACCGTCCCGTAACGGACGAAGACAAACACCATTTCCTGCTTTGGCATGCCTTTCAGGCTTTGCAATGGCATAATGTCGCCTGGTTCAAACATTTGACCGGTTTAAGCGAAAAATTGGGCTTTGACTTCAGTTTGGTTGCGAAAAAGTACCTTAAAAGCGCCGATGACAGCCTAAAACAGGCCGATTTATTTAGACAATAAAAAATATTTTACTCAATTGTTTTACAAATTATTTAAAATAAGGTATAATATTTCGGAATTAAGGTGCGGAAGGAGGGACCAAAGAAAATGCCAAAGACCATCGTTCGAGAAAATGATACATTAGATGAAGCTCTGAAGAGATTTAAACGTGATGTTTCTAGATCGGGTACCCTTGTTGAAGCCCGTAAAAGACGACATTATATGAAACCAAGTGATGTACGCAAAGAAAAACGCCGTGCAGCGCGTAAATCCGGTCGTCACTAGTAGCAATGGAAAACTATAATCTTTCCGCCCGAGAGTTATAGTTTTTTTATTTTTCTCATATATTGCTTTGGGTGACTTTGATGCCGAAATTGATTCCCGAATACAGCGTGCTTTCTTTAAAGCTCGAACAGGATAAACGGATTATTATCGATAACTTTCGCGAATTGAAGGATTTGTCCGAATCGCTGATTGTCATCGACCAGTATATGATTACAGGTTCGTTTTTAAAAATCACCAAAATGGACAATACCACTTTAGAGATCTATGGCCAAATTAAAGAAATTATTGTTGTTTAAGCGTTTTTTTATTACCGTGCCGAAATCTCATTTTTTGCAAAAGCCACCCCGAAAAGCCCGGCTGGTTGAAATTAAAGACGACAGAGTAAGTTTTTGGACTGACAAAAAGGAATCAAAGAAATACCAAGGGATTACGGAAGAAGTCATTATTGTCGATCAGTTGCAGGTCTTAAGCAAGTGGCTTTTTTTCAAACACACTATCGGTTTGTTTTGCCTTGTCTTCTTAAGCTTAATGTTTATTTCTTCCAATTTCTTTATCCGGGAGATTGTATTTGCGGACGAGAATCTGGAAAGCGCCGAAGTGTATCGCTACGTTCGTTCGCATCTGAAAAGTTTCGGTCCGGTCTATGTCTTAAAATCTTCGGTAAGCGAGCTGTCGCAAAACTTAAGAGAAACCTATTCCTGTTATGCCTGGATCGGCGTAACCCGTAACGGTGGAAAGCTGATTATCGATATCGAAAAAGAAGAAGCTCCAAAGCCGCCGATTGAAGATTTGACGCAAAAAGGGGATTTGGTGGCTTCCAAAGAAGGAATCGTCAAACGGTTTTACGTCAAACGGGGCGTGGTGTTGGTGTTTAAAGACCAAGCGGTTAAGCCCGGTCAAGTCCTTGTTTCCGGAAATCTTAAGTTTCACAACAACGAAAGAGCCATGGACAATTACGTTCGGGCAAGCGGCATCGTGATTGCGCAAACTCTGACCGTGGAAACGATTGAGGTTCCGAAAGAAATTGCTTCCGAAGAATATACCGGAAAAGTCCGCAGTACTTTCGTTTTTTTTCTCGGAACCAAGCCGGTGTGGATGCAGAAAAATCCCTTTGCCTTAAGTTTCGTTAAAGAACAACCCCTTTTTCGTTTGGGTTCGGTTTTTTCCTTTGCCAGAATCAGTTATTTCGAAAAAGCCTGGATTAAAAACGTCTATGACGAAACAAGCGCCCTTTCTTTTGCGCAAAGCCAAGTAATCGCGAGGTTTGAAAACCGAAGAACCCACCCGAGCGAACAGTTGCAAAAAATCCAAGTATTGACAATTACCGAAAATCCCGAATCGTTCAGCGTAAAGATTTTGGTACAAGCCGAAGAAAATATCGCAAGCTTCGCCAAAGTTAATTAAAGCATTCTCTCCTTTCCGGGGTTTTTTTTTTGTTGTTGTGCCTTGCTTAATTGGTAAAAAAATGGTATAATGTTGATACCTAACTAGGATAATAAATGTAGGAGTTGGCTTTTTATAATGAACTATCAACCAATCTATGAGTTTAGCGACTTAAATATCGAACAAACGGTTTGCGGACCGTTGAATCGCAATCTCGCCTTGTTGGAAGACGAATTGGGTTTTAAAATCAGCGTGGTGGCCGGAAAAGTGTATGCCGAGGAAAACGCCGATGTGACCTTTTTGCAAAAAGTCTTGGACGTTATGGCAAGGCTGGCCCAAAACAATATGCCGGTCAAAGAACGCGAAATCATTACGGTTATCGGAATGTTGCGCAATCACGATTACGAACAAGTGTGCGAGTTTGTGGATAAGAAGTACCCGATAGTAACGACCTATGAAGGTCGGACGATATACGCCAAAACGATGAATCAAAAACTTTATCTCGACCTCCTGAACCAAAAAGACGTCATTTTTGCGACCGGCAGTGCCGGGACCGGAAAAACCTGGGTGGCAGTCGGTTTTGCCATCAACGAACTTAAGAAAAATCGGATTAAACGTCTGGTCATCACCCGGCCGGCCGTAGAAGCGGGCGAAAAACTCGGCTTTTTGCCGGGAGATCTGAAAGAAAAAGTCGATCCATATCTGATACCGATTTACGATGCCATTTACGAATTTTTGGGCCGCGAGCATGCGGAAAAGATGATTGAAAAAGGCATCATCGAGATTGCTCCCCTTGCTTATATGCGGGGACGGACGCTCGACAATGCGATTATCATTTTGGACGAAGGCCAAAACACAACCCGGAACCAAATGCTCATGGCTTTAACCCGGCTGGGATTTAATTCCAAGATGATTGTAACCGGCGACATTACCCAAATCGATTTGCCGAAAACGTCGATGTCGGGTTTGGTCGAAGCCGTGAAACTCTTATCCGGAATCAAGCAAATCGGACTAATCCATTTCGACAAGTCGGATGTGATGCGTCATCCGATTGTGACCAGAATCATTGCGAAATACGAGGAATTGGATAATGATCAGGACTAATATCGTTAATCTGCCCGACTATCCTTTTAACGGAAGAAAAGTCATCCGGAGTTTGGCGCGGATGGTCAAAAAAGTGGAAAAGGTAAAGGGGCGCCACGTCTTGAGCGTGATATTTGTGAACGAAGAAGAAATGCATCAAATCAACAAACAATACCGAAACATCGACCGGTCCACGGATGTAATATCGTTTGCTGAAGTGGACAGCGGTTACGACCACTTGCCTTATGAACTGGGTGATATTTTTGTCAATACCGATCGGGTCAAATCCCAAGCCGATAGTTACGGCCACTCCGAAAAGCGCGAATTCGCCTTTTTGATTTTGCATGGCATGCTGCATTTGCTTGGGTACGACCACCAAACCGAAACGGACGAAAAACGGATGTTTGCTTTGCAAGACGAAATATTGAACCGCCTAGCGATAGAACGAAAAGGTACTGAAAGGAAGTAAAAAAACGAAAGCATGGATAAAAAATTTGAACTGGTTAAAAAAGCTTTTGCCAATGCCTATGCCAAATATTCCCATTTTAAAGTAGGAGCGGTTTTGGTTTTGAAAAACGGCGAATATATTATGGGATCCAATATCGAAAATGCCTCTTACGGTTTAAGCAACTGCGCCGAACGGAGCGCTCTGTTTCAGGCTTATTCTTTGGGCTACCGTCAGGACGATATTTTGGAAATCGTGGTAACCGGCGACACCGACCGTCCGATTTCCCCGTGCGGAGCATGCCGCCAGGTGATGATGGAATTGATGAATCCTTCGGCCAAAGTAACGCTGACCAACCTGAAGGGCGATACCTTGGAAATGACGGTGGCGGATTTGCTGCCTTATTCTTTTAAGGATGAAGACATGAACCATGAGTAAGTTTAAATCGGGTTTTGTTGCCATCATTGGCCGTCCCAATGTTGGCAAAAGTACGCTGTTAAACAAATTCCTTAACCAAAAAATTGCCATCGTTACGCCGAAAGCCCAAACCACAAGGAACCGTATCCAAGGCATCTATACTACCGAAAACGAGCAAATCATTTTTGTCGATACTCCGGGAATCCATAAACCCCGCCATGAACTAGGCATAACCATGAATAAAGCCGCCTTAGGCAGTTTGGAAGGCATGGATGTCATTTTGTTTGTTATCGAAGGAAATTACCCCCTCGGACCGGCCGACCAAATGATTATTGAATATTTAAAAGCGGTTAAAACACCGGTAATATTGGTTATCAATAAAGTTGACTTGGTTAAAGACCAAGAAGCGCTGAAAGAAAACATTGCCTCATATCAGGCGGCATATCCGTTCAGCGGTGGCATAACCATCAGCGCCACCGAAGGTTTCAATATCGATAACTTGTTGAAAATGATTACCGACCGGTTGGAAGAAGGTCCTTTGTATTATCCGGCCGACCAGATTCTCGACCAGCCGGAACGTTTTGTAGTCGCCGAAATCATCCGCGAGAAAGTGTTGCTTTTGACCGAAGAAGAAGTTCCGCACAGTGTTGCGGTGGTGGTGGAAAGGTTTAAACAAAACGAAAAGAATCCGAATGTAACGGATATCAGTGCCACGATTGTGGTAGAACGTCAATCCCAAAAGAAAATCATCATCGGCGCCAAGGGAGCCAAGATTAAGGAAATCGGAACCCAAGCCCGGCTTGATATTGTGAAATTTTTGGGCAACAAAGTTTTTTTAGAATTGTTTGTCAAAGTTGAAGAAGATTGGCGCAACAAAAAACGTTATTTAAAAGAATACGGTTATGAATAGAATAAATTGAGTCAAACCTACCTATAATATTTAAGGAGGTTTGAACAATGAATAAACATGACCATTTATCCCAGAACAATCCCGAAACTTATTGGGGCAAATTTCTAGAAACCGGTCGAATCGAAGATTATCTCCGCTATAAACGCGAAAAAAGACGCGTGGAAGAAGCGGAGTTTGCCAAATTCGAGGAATTAAATGGTGAAGATAATGATGAACGAAAGAGAGTCCTTAGGCCTCGTGCTAAAGACGAGTGATTATCAGGAGAATGCCGCGTTGATTAATCTGCTTACCCCTTCGGGCAAGTTAAACCTGATTGTGCGGGGCGCCAAAAAAATCAACAGTAAAACGCGGGCTTTTGCGATTCCTTTGACATTGCTTCAGTTTGAGCACACAAACAACCGCGAACTCAATACTTTAACCAAATGCGAAGTGCTTGATTATTATTCGTCCATCAAGGAAAACCCTAAGCTGATGTTTGTCGCTTATGCCATTTTGGAAAAAATCAATCTCATTCCCATGGCCGACCAAGACGACGAGTTGTTTTATCAGTTTGTCGTTGACACATTGAATCTGCTGAAAAACACCCAATACCCTGACTCGCTTCTTGCGATTTTCGAATTGAAACTTTTATATTTGTTGGGGGTCAATCCGCGGTTCAACCAATGCCCGATTTGCAATAAACCGGTTAAAGACGGTTGTTTCAGCGTGGAAGCGGCAGGCGTGGTTTGCAGGGACGATTGCTGGAATATTTTGACGGATTTATCGTTTAACCATACCAAAATGATGAAGTATTTATACACAATCAAATTGGACAAAGTCGACGAAAATTTTTTGGGTTTGGTCAGTCAGTTCATTCCGGAAATCGCCGAAGTAATCGACCGCTATTATCAGCGTTATTTGGATTTTACCAGCCAAGCCAAACTGATCGGTCAAAAAATGTCCGCCGAACCAAAAAGCAAAATGTTATAAGACCCTTTTCAGGAGCCCTTCACGGGCTTTTTTATCTTGGTTTTCCAGGATTAACCAATAGCGAAAGTTTCTAATATCGTTTTACACGACCTACTAAATATGGTATAATATGTAGTGTTATGTCAAACATTAATGACAGCCAATATCAATTAATTATTCTCAAGGAGGAGTATTTATGCTAAGAAAAATCCGGGGACTTCATATTGACGGTCGGAAAAAGATGTCAACTGATGCCCCCATTCAAACATACCTCGATCCCGAGTATGTTTACGTACCATTAATCGCCGGACCTACGCAATTAAAGGCCATAGTTGGTGCCGGGGACAAAGTATTAAAAGGACAAGTAGTTGCTCTCCGTGAAGATCGCTTTGCCCATCCGGTCCATTCGCCGGTCAGCGGCACCGTAGTTGGTGTTAAAAAAGTATGGCATCCGATTGCGCGAATGGTCGAAATGTTGGAAATCAAAAATGATTTCCAGGAAACTGCGGTCGAAGATTACGGTAAACCGTTAACGGAATTAACCAAAGAAAACATTATCGACCGGGTTAAGAATTGCGGCATCGTCGGTTTAGGCGGAGCAGGTTTTCCGACTTACGTGAAGTATCTTCCGAACAAACCGGCCGACGTGGTTTTGATTAATGCGGCGGAATGTGAACCTTATATTACGGCGGATGCGGTTTTGATTCAAAACTTTGCGGATAAGCTCATCAGAGGTATCCGTTACATCATGATTGCCACCGGTGCGCCTAAAGCCCAAATAGCCATTAAACGCACCAAACAAGCCTTAATTGCGCATTTGAATTCCAAATTGGCCGAAAGCAAGGAAATCAGTTTGTTATTGCTTCCTGACGTTTATCCGGCCGGTTGGGAAAAATATATTGTCGAACGTGCCCTGAATAAAACTTACAACGGTCTTCCGAGCGAGGTCGGCGCCGTTGTCAACAATGTGGCCACGACGATTGCAGTTTGCGATGCCGTTGAAGAAAACAAACCGTTGATTGAAAAAGTCGTAACCGTTACCGGTGAAGGCATCAAAAAGCCACAAAACTTTATGATTAAAATCGGCACCAAAGCCCTCGAATTAATCGAGCGGGCCGGTGGGTATATCGACGAATTGGGCGATGCTTATTTTATCGCTGGCGGTCCGATGACCGGATCGGCTATTTATACCGACGATATGGCAATCAGTGCCAGCCTCGGCAGTATCATCGTTTTACCGAAACGCACCACATCCATCGCTCAGGCCTGCATGGGATGCGGACGTTGCGCGGATTATTGCCCTGCATTTTTAACTCCGACCGAAATCAAACGGGCTTTCAATGCCGGTGAAATCGATTTGGCCGAAGAACTGGGCGCTTTAAAATGTATTCAATGCGGATTATGTTCTTATGTATGTCCATCGCGCGTAGAAATTACCGATGCAGTCGTCAAAGCTAAAGCAGCTGTACAAAAGAAAAAAGCAACAGCTGTCAAGAAAGGATAGGTGAAAGAAATGGCAAATAAATTTTCTTTAGGAACTGGGCCATTTTTACGGGCTTCCGATGAAAAAATAATCACTACCAAACGGATGATGAACGATGTTGTCATTTGTTTGGTGCCTATCATCCTTTTTGCTTGGTTTAAAAATGGTATTTTGCCTTATATCAAATTGGATAATGTCAGCTTTTTAGCCATGGTGTGGCCGCTTCTCTTTGTTCTTGTCGGCGGTTTAACCAGCATGTTACTCGAAGCGGTTTATTTCTATTGCTTTAAAAACATACGGACTTTTAAAGCCTTATTGAACGAAGTTTATTTATCATATGCCGTAATTCCGGGCTTGCTTCTTGCCTTGGTATTGCCGCTATATACGCCGATTTGGGTATTGATGATTGGTTGCTTGTTTGCCAATATCATTTTCAAGATGCTTTTCGGCGGATTCGGTTATAACATTTTCAATCCGGCTTTGCTTGCTTATGTCATCGTCATTACGGCTTTCTCGTTTGCCATTCCAACCAATGCGACTTCGGGAACCACTTTTAACCCGTACGAAGATTACTATTTGGAAACCGGCGTTACGCCGCTCACCAATTACACGATGAAACAAGACGATAAGCTTGTCAACATTGGTGCGGATTATGATACATTGGTTAAGCCTTATGGCAGTTTAGCTAATTTTGCGATTGGAACTATTCCTGGTGCCATCGGGGAAACAAGCGCCATTTTATGCATCTTAGCTTTTATTTACTTAGTTATTCGGAAAACAATTTCTTGGCAAGTACCGGTTATTTATGTCGGAACGGTTTTTGTCATCACTTTAATTGTCGGTTTGGTCAACGGCCAAGGTCTATGGTATCCTGTGTTCAACGTTTTAAGCGGCGGACTATTATTCGGTGCGGTCTTTATGGCCACCGAACCGGTAACGACACCTCGGTCGCCGAACGGTAAGATTATTTTTGCTTTAGGTCTTGGCGTTCTAACCTGCCTGTTCCGTTTGGTCGGTTCGTTCCCTGAAGGTGTTGCGACATCGATTCTGTTTATGTGTCTCTTTACACCGTTGATTGATAGGTTCGCGGCCAAATTGAGAATCACCAAAGACCCATGGAAAATAGCGGTTAAGTATGCAGCAATCGCAATACTCTTTATCGCGATTGCCGGATATACTGTCTTTAAGACTTCTCCGGCGCAAAACAAACCCGCTTCCGAACAAGATAGAATCGCGATTACGGAGGTATTAGAATAATGAAAAAAGTTTTATTACCGCTTGGACTTGCATTATCTTTAATCGTTATCTTTGTGCTTGGGGTAGTGGTTGCGGAAAGCGTCACCAAGAACCGTGAAAAGGTTGTTAATGATATTCTTGTCGAAGAAGTCAAAGCAGCCGAAATGCGGGCTTTAAACAGCGCAGCCGAAACCTATTTTGAAGATTTTGACAAACTCGAACTAGATGAAGAAAAACCTTTGATTACTTCGTATGAAGACAGCGATAAAAATAAAGTTCTTGCCAGATATCAAATCATCAAAGAAAATGCCGAAGTGGGTATACTTTATTATATCGAAGTTGTCGGAAAAAACGAAGGTTTGAGAGTTGCGGTGGTTATCGAACCAACCTCACGCAATATTTTAGGATATAAAATTGTTGTCAATAACGAATCAACTGATTATTTCGAAAAACTTGACGAAACATTCTTTAATCAATTCGTCAATGTC
>ERZ795052.459-NODE-459-length-62105-cov-10.254166_pt1 | contig 62105 bp, 57 predicted proteins | sample MGYA00375136_ERZ795052 | MGnify/ENA primary metagenome ERZ795052 (study PRJEB30181, sample SAMN05720156) | activated sludge metagenome | isolation source: Anaerobic digester | place: Japan | collected 2015-05-26 ... | reverse complement strand
CCTTATAGAAGTTTTTACACGTGATATTGAGGGAAACCCTTTTGAAAAAGGGTTCCTCTGACGGAGGCGGTCCCCTCTGTCACTGCGTGACATCTCCCCGCACTGCGGGGAGTCACCCTCAAACTCCCTTCCTAAAACTTTCGCCTTAAATTTTCAGCCTGATATATCCCTTTGCTGCTATGTATGATAAGCAGCATTTTTTTTAAGGGATATATCAGGCTGAAAATTTGGAGCAAAAAGTCTTTGGAAAAGGGGTACGGGGGAAGAACCTTTCCTCAGAAAGGTTTGCCCCCGATAATTACATATAAAGCTGCTATATGAGTACAACCTTTTTGAGCTTCCCTTTTTTGGAAAACAAAAAGGGAAAACCCTCCGAAGAAAGTTTTCCCTTAAATACATGTTAACTTATGTGGCTCAGGAAATATGTCTGCCCTTGCCTTTTTTACGCTTTTCGATAGGCTTTTCCTTACCGCCCATATCCTCGAATATCTGCTCGACTTCATCATCTGTATCGTCAAGGAGTTCCGGATTTATCTTACCCATATTAGTGTAATATGGATTGATAACGTACTTCTGGATAACAGGGTAGCTGTTGAAGCACACCACGAACCAAAGAATCGCAGCAGGTATGAACGGCATCAGTATCATGAACAGTACAGGTGAACCGATAAGGAGTGCAAGCATTGAGATGAGAATAAACGCATATATCACGAATGTAACGAGATTTATCTTCATGCCCACAAAGGTAAGTGCGAAGGAGTTCTTGATAAGTTCCTTGAAGGAAAGGTCGGTAGCTACCATCATAAGGTAAATGTAGAAGTTCATAATAACAACGGTAAGAGCGAGGCTAAGTGTTAAAACCATCGGGACGTAAAAGACCTTTGTATCGTACAGAACAGCAAGTCCCGGGTAAACGTTATATGCAGCGAATGCGGACAATGCAACTACCACATCAAGTATACCGACTATCAGTGCCTTTTTGAAGTTCTCTTTGAACCCGTCGAAGAAATCACGAGTTATAAAGCTGTGCTTTTCGAGTACGAATTTACGCATCACTTTGGTCAGACCTGCTGTTGCGGGACCGATGAATACTGCGAAAACCGCAAGACAAAGTATAATGAGCGCAGTGGCGATAGTGGAGTCCTTGATGAAGCTCATGACAGCGAAAGCAAGCACCAGAGGAATGAAGAACAGGAAATACAGCATATTCAATCCGATGATGTTCCAGAATTTTCGGAAAAAGATGTCGCAGAAAAGCGCAAATCCCTTCTTTTTAGGAGCATTTTTAGCTATTCCTGATCCCGAACTCTCGTAATCTTTAAAAAACAAACCCAAATTTATCTATCCTTTCATTTTAACGACCTGTAAATGCGAAACAGGTACTAATTATTCAGCAAGAAAAAAACGAATGAATACAAAGCCGAAAACAGTATTGAAGCGCCGATGAGAAGTATCCAGTGCAAAGCGTACCTTTTAATTCCGAAGGAGATATCACTGCCGTTAACAAGACAGTTAAGGATGCCTGTTGACATGGAAAAATGGTCATGAACGGCTATGCAGCACAGAACTGTCATAACAACGGCTTTCGGCAGAAAAAACATCAGAAGCTCCGTTATACAGCCGCTTCCCAGTGAAATATATCGGGAGGCAGCAGATATTCCTGTCTCAGCTCCGAGATACACTGTAAAAGCTATGCCCAGCGGCTGAGCAAGGGCACAGGTACCCGTTATAAACACGGCTGAGATGAGCAGAGCCAGTGAAAGGGAAGTGTTGAGGAATACTGTCCCTGGGACACTGCCGCTGAAAAACGGAAGAAGCAAGTGGTCTTTTACCGGACTTCCATTCTCCGAAAAGCAGCATGAATAAACCGAACCTGCAATTATACCTGCGATTAGACACCCTGTCAGCAGGAAAGAGCTTCTTTTTTCGTCTGATGAGAAAAGTATATGGCTTGTACGCATTGTTATCAGTCCTTTCAAAGGAATGATATGCGTGCAGTAATGTTTTTATGACGTCTTTATTTAGAAAGCTCGTAGGCTCTGTTTGTGCAGCTCTCACAGCACTTCTTTACGGTATCGGTCAGTGAACCCTCGTACAGTCTGTCAAGACCTGCAAGTGTTGTACCTCCGGGAGAGGATACCATTTTGATGAGTTCATCGATAGTGTAACCCGAATCGGTTATCATTTTTGCTGAACCGATAAGACTCTGAGCGAAAAGCTCCTCGGCAGCCTTTGCATCGATACCTACAGATGCCGCATAGTCTATGAATCCCTTCGCAAAGAGGTAGATGAATGCGGGACTGCTTCCGTTGATCGCAATTATCTCCTTCATCTTGTCCTTTGAGATAACAGCAGCCTTTCCGCACTTTCTGAATACGTTGAGTATTACCTCGAACTCCTCATCTGTGACCTTTTCGTTTCTTGAAAGGGCAGATGCACCTTCACCGAGAAGAAGGGGAGTGTTAGGCATAACGAGTATTACCTTAGCATCGGGGATAGTCTTTGAAGCGATAAATTCGTCCGTGATGCCTGCTGCTATAGATACGAGAACCTTGTCGGCAGTGACAGAAGGAGCGGCAGCTTCGATGACCTTGTCGATTATCTGAGGTTTTACAGCGAAGAATATATACTTGCAGACACTTGCAAGAGCAGCTTCGCTTTCGCATGAAGAAACGCCGAACTCTTTGAGGCTGTCAGCTTTTGCAGAGTCGGGATCGTAGGTATACAGGGAAATACTGTCCTTAAGCTCGCTTCCTGCGATGCCCTTCATGATAGCGGAACCCATATTTCCTGCACCGATAAAACCGATATTTATCTTTTCCATTAAGAATCACTCCTGTTTAAATTAACTTTATGTTTATTACACTAAGATACATTATACTACAGTTTGCACAAAAAATCAAGAAAAACTTTTGTTATAATTACGATGTAAAGATAATGGTAATATGTGTTATAATAAAGTATACAACATTTGGAGGTTGGTAGTATGATTTTATATTTCACAGGCACAGGAAATACTAAATTTGCAGCAGAATACCTGGCTGATCATATTGAAGACGAGTTGGTATCTCTTAATGATATATTAAAATATAAGCGTCCCCTTGAATTCAGTTCGGACAAGGCGTTCGTAGTATGTGCGCCTATCCACGCATGGGGATTCCCGAGGATAATCGTTCGTCTCATTAAAAGTGCAAAGTTCAGCGGAAGCAGCAAGCTTTATTTCATAGGCACTATGCAGTCCCAGACGGGAGACTGCGACAAGGAACTAAGCCGTATTACAGCAGAGATCGGAATGGAGTATATGGGCTTCTGCGGCATACCTATGCCCAATAACTACATAACAGGCGGAAAGCTTCCCACTTCCTCACAGGCTGACGAGTTGATAGAGGCTTCGCTGCCTGTCATGAACGAGCTTTCAAGCAGGATTTTCCAGGAACTTGTTATCACCAAAACCGATTGCACTCCTTTTGCAGCAATTGCTTCGGGTGCAGTTAATGCACTGTTCAACAGGTTTGCAGTCAATGACAAGAAGTTCATCGTCAGCGGACAGTGTACATCCTGCGGAAAGTGCGAGAAGGTCTGTCCCGTGAACAACATCAAGCTTTCATCGGCAGGTGTACCGCATTTCAGAGATTACTGCATCAATTGCTTCTCGTGCATCAACAGATGTCCTTCCGAGGCGATCGACATTGGAAACCGCACTATCGGAAAGCGCAGATACGTCTGTCCCGAGTATGAGACTTGGAAGAAAAGCGGTCTCATAGAGGAATGGCACGACTGATAACTGCATTTGCGTCATATAAGTATAGAAAAAAGGCAGATACTTCCGCGAGAGGTACCTGCCTTTGATATTCGCACAGATCGGGAACGCTTCACTCCCATGAAATAGTGGATATTTATTGACATAACGGAGCTAAAATGCTATAATTGTTGAGCAAACAATAATATTGCTCCCCCAACTAACTCCTGAATTTTCTTGCTTGTCCTGACAGCGAAATACTGCGTCAGAAAGTCTTGAAATGCGACAGCATTCCTGCGGCTTTCTTCCTTGCCTTTCTCTGCCAGTCCGTCGCAATATTTCTTCAAGAGTTAATTGGTGGAGCAATAAGATGCTCATTTATATGGAGAAATGATACAATGGAGAATGAAAATAAAAGCGCAGAAAAGGGACTGATAAACAAGCTGTTCGGCGGCATAGATATGAGCTGGAAGAAGATATTGCTCCTTGCAGTTGGTTCGGCGGTACTGACGGCAATATTCCTTATAGTACCGATATTCAGGAACTCGTCATTTGAAAGAATGGGAGTATATCTTGAGGCGTGGTTCTTTCTTGCGATTTTAATAATGTCCAACTGCAAGAAGCCGCTTGAATCCGCTGTGAAGACCTTTGTTTTCTTCCTTGTGAGCCAGCCGCTGATATACCTGATACAGGTGCCTTTTTCCGACATGGGCTTCGGACTTTTTGGGTATTACAAATACTGGTTCATTGCAACGCTTGCGACTTTCCCGATGGCGTTCATTGGCTGGTACATAAAGAAAAAGAACTGGCTCAGCCTGCTGATAATCGCTCCCGTACTGATGTTTATGGGTGTTACGGCATATCAGAGCGGACTGAGCTGTATGCAGAATTTCCCGAGACTTCTTGTAACAACTCTTTTCTGCATATTGCAGATAGTTCTTTACGTACTTGCATTCTGTCCCGACGCAGTAAAGAGGGTGATCGGATTCCTTATACCTGGGATAACAGTTGCAGTATTTGCATTTATAAAGCCGCAGGTCGACGTTAACGGTACGGTTTTCCTTCCTGATGACAGAATCCTTACCGATTCAGCAGTTGTTATACAGGATGAGGGAACAGCTGCAACAGTTGCCATAGAGAGTACAGGAGAGGACAGCATGTTAAGAGTTCGGGCACAGAAGTACGGAACATCCGAGTTCACTATAAGGGACGGCGGTTCTGATTACAGATATACTGTGCAGGTATACGAGGACGAAACAGGTCACGCACAGATAAAGATAAGTCCGATAGAATGATCCTCAGCCTTGTGCAACGACTATTTTATCCGTTTAATAAGCCTGACAGGGCACTCATTCAGATGCTGCAGATAATTATCTGCGGCTGGGAGCTCTGTCAGGCTGAAATTTTACAGCTGAAAAAATTTTTTTGAAAAAAGGTGAGACTTTTTCCGTTTTAAAAAGACTAATAAATGAAGAACAGAAAAACAGCGTTCTGCTGTTCACGGTCATTGCAGTGATCGGATGTTCGGACTAAATAATTTTTCCCTGCAAAGGAGAACTCTTATGGATAACGGTGCAAGTAGCTACCGCCGTTTCATCTCGGGAGATAAAAACGGGCTTGGAGACATAGTCCGTGAATACAGTGACGGAATGATCCTTTACATAAACAGCATCGTACAGAATATATGTATCGCAGAAGAAATAATGGAAGAAGTTTTCGTTGAGATAGCGCTGAAAAAGCCTAAGTATTCAGGGAAAAGCTCCTTCAAGACGTGGCTGTATGCTATTGCAAGGCATACAGCGCTCGATCAGCTGAAGCACTACTCACGTTTCTCTGACCTTCCTTCCGACGATATGTATGATCTTTCCGATGAACAGGACCTGGAAAAAAGCTATATCAGGGACGAGCAGAAAATACAGCTTCATCAGGCGATATCGGTGCTCAATCCCGATTACAGTCAGGTATTGTATCTTGTTTATTTTGAAGGATTCAGCTATAACGAAACGGCAGGTATAATGAAACGATCTGAAAAACAGGTCAAAAACCTTGTTTACAGAGCTAAACAGGCTCTGAAAAAAATTCTTGAAGAAAGGGGCTTCGAGTATGAAGAATTATGACGAGAGAATAGACAGCATTTTCAGAAAATATGAAGAGCGCCTTGTTGAAAAGAAACGCAGGAGCGCAATAATAAAACGTGCGGCGGTATCGTCGGGCGCAGGTGCTGCTGTACTGCTTGGAGTGTGGTTCGTTTCGGGGGACACACTCAGGAATTCAATGGATAACAACTACCCAGATACAGTAGTCGAGAATACCGAGACAACTGCGGTAACTTCCGAAGCAGTATCAGCTGTGACAAAAGATATCACCGAAGAAAAAACAACAACTACAGTCAGAACAAGAAAAACAGAGGCAAAGACCACCGCAGTCGGCGAAGCAAGAACTACAGCGGCGGTCCGGTCATCAGATGCTAAAGAAGCACGACATCCGCAACAGACAGCATCGCCTTCACCGCAGAGGACAGAAGCGGCAGAAAGGTCAACTGCTGTTGTGCGTACAACTGCAACAGGTACAGCTCCGGCAAATATCCCGACTGCAACAAGCGCAGGGACTGCAACACGTCCCGTTCAGCCTGCAACATCGGCGAGACAGACTACTACTGCTGCACACGCTGTAACGACGGCAAGACAAACTACTGCAATTGCCCATGTTATGACACAGCCTGTAACTGCATTCGTCCCGCCTGTGACAAGAACAGTTTCCCCTCCGAACGCGGAAGTTATAAATCGGGAGACCGATGAGATAACAAATGAAGTTGTGCGTGAGTATTTCGGCGAAATAGATCTGTTCAAGGGAAGAAAATTGTCGTGGTATGCGGAAAACGTCTCCGAAAGCGTAAAGGGAGATTATATAACAGACGGATCACAGACAAGAACTCCAAACGGAAAACACTATTTCACAATGGTAAAATATTACAGGTATAACGGTACACATGAGGGTATGCCCGAGGATCTTGTCGTTGTTGAATTTGAAGACTGTGACGGTCTTTTCCTCTATGAATACACAGAGGATGGATCCTTCAACTGGGACTATTATTATCAGCTTTGCATGGAAGACAGCGATGTGGTCTATAAGAACAGACATGCGGAGGTTGATGCATCCGAGATAGGTGAGCTGATCGGCAGTGCGTTCCTTTCTTACACCCACAATTTCACAGGAAAGGTAACAGAGGGAAGCTATGATGTCTATTCGATAAGCGGAATAAGTCCCGAATATGCAGTTGCGGCATGTGACGATAACGGCAGATATCATTTCTATTGCAATAATGAATTCAGACCTGCTTCGGTAGAGGATCTGTTTGAAAAACTCGACCTCAATGACCTTACTTTTGATGAAACGGCGACTATATTCGGTGCTCTTGTTTCGCAGCACAAGGTCGATTCAGACCGCATAAACGAGATACTATTCAACGATCCGAAGCTCAGTATAAAAACAAAGCTTTCGAGGAAAAACGCATACATCCAGCTTTTCGCAAGCAACGGACATGATTTCATGGGAGATATCATATTCAATATCTATCAGAACGGCGAGATCGATCTTGAATTAAACGGAAATAATTATTATCTTCGCACGCTCTCATCAAGAGCCGAGGAATTATTCAGCTACGTAATAGAAAACTAAAAAAATTCTGAAAAAGGTGAGACTTTTTTCATTCTGAAAAGACTAAGTTATAGAAGCAGATAAATGCTTTCACAAAGGAGGTAATGCCAATGTGGAGATAAGGTTCCATTCGGAGAAAGCTAAAAGAAAAATATTTTATAAAGAGGTGATCAATATGAAAAAAAAGAGAATAATATCTATTATAGCGTCACTGACAATTACTCTATCAAATGTATTTCCATTTGTATCATCTGCTGTTGTTACCAAAAAATTAGATAACGTGACAGTTGATGAGATCATTGAAGATCTTGGAAACGATGCATTTGTAGTAAGTGACGGGTATACTCCGTTCGGATTCAGAAGAACCGCTGTAATGTATGCAGAAACTCACTATAAGATCTATAGTCAATCAAACAAGATCACTATTCTTACGGACGGCAAAACAGAACTTCCTGTTGATGTTATCGACGAAGATATAAAAAAGCTTGTTGGCGTTGAAGCAGACAGTAAAGGTCGTTGTTTTGGAAAAACAGGCGACGGTCAATATGCACTTTTTGCAGATCCGAATACGGATATTTCAGCAGTGTATGACTTTATAAATGAATCGTCCAAAGTGCTTAAGATCGAAAAGAGCAATCCTGTATATGCTACTCAGGACGGAACAGTTTGGCCTGAATATCTATTGATAAACAGTGATAATACGGATGAAGAGATCATAGCAGAATATCCCGGCCTTGGCTTAACAGCGTTACCGGTAGGTGATTCGGGATATGAACACGTATTCAAATTCACAAAGAGTTCATTTGATGATATGAAGAGATTAGTGGACAATACGGCTGAAAAGAATGTTGTGTTTGTTCAGCAGGCATCTCCGGACGAATTAGTTTCTCATAATACAGAGATTATCTACAAAGCCGATGCCACGGGCGATGCAAACAGTGATAATAGTGTTGGGCTTGCTGACGCACTGACTATTCTTCAGTATATCGCAAATGCAGAAAAGTATCCAATGACAGCTCAGGAAATTTTCAACGCTGATATCGTCGGCGACGGCGACGGAGTTACTCCTCTCGATGCCCTCGAGATACAGAAGTGGGATGCATACAGAACGAACAACAGGTAATTCATTTATACATCTCCTTTGACCTTATCTGAACTAAAAAAGCCATAGTGTAACTTTGAGTAACACTATGGCTTATTTCTTATTTTTCTTCGGGCTGTATCACGGGAGCGTCCACAGCATTGGTGCGTACACTTTCGATGCCTTTCTTGCAGCTGTACTTGCGTACATAGCCTTCGCTGGCAGCGATTATCTCGCCGTTCTTAGCCTTAAGACGGAAGCGGAATTCTCCCGATTTGTCCTTAAAGATCTCGAACTTCGGATTACTCTGCTTCTCGAAGCCTTCGATAGTCTGATCCTCGATCTTTGCGATCGGAGCATTTTTAGCAACGCTTTCGATGCCTTTTTTGATGCTTGCGATACTGTTGTAGACTTCACCGCCTACAGCGATCACCTGACCGTTTCTGGCGATAAGAGAATAAGTGAAACCTGTTTTAGTTGCTTTGATAGAAAACTTTCCCATGATATTCAACACCTTTCTGCAAAATAGTATAATTTGCACTATAATTATAACTAAAACAAGGAGAAATGTCAATAGCTGTAAACTGATATTAACAAAAATCTGTGCGGTATTTGGTAATTTTTATTATCTGAAACAAATGGGAAGCATCTGCATTAGTAAAAATGCCGAGAAGTACAGGCTCCGAAAGGGGATAGGCTGAATATAATGACATGGGAGGCGAAACTCCCGTAAGGAGGAATAAACATGGCAATTTTCTACAATCAGGCAACATTGTCCTATAACGGCAATGTAACTGCTTCAAATATGATAACAGGCGAGATAGTAGAGGTGCTTTCTGCATCGAAGAATGCGGTAGTGGACACATACTCGCCCGAAAACGAGACGGTATTCGTTATAACAGCGGTAAATTCGGGAAACGAGGACTATACGGGACTTACTGTCACCGATGACCTCGGCGAATATACTTTCGGTGAGGAGGAGATACCGCTTGTACCGCTGACCTATACAGCAGGTTCCGTGAACTATTATATCAACGGAGTTCAGCAGCCTGCACCAATGGTTACGAGCACATCTCCGCTGGTGATAAGCGGTATAGACGTACCTGCCGAGGGCAATGCTGTTATAATCTACTCTGCTAAGGCGAACAGCTTTGCTCCAATGGGCAGCGGAGCGATAATTACCAACACCGCAGCTATCACAGGTCCCGGAGTAGGAACACCGATAATCGCAACAGCTGTTATCTCTGCCCTTGATACTGCGGACCTTACTATCAGCAAGTCACTGACTCCGTCTGCTGTACAGGAAAACGGACAGCTGACCTATACCTTTGTGATACAGAATTACGGCAGTCTTCCTGCAACGGCAGATGATACAGTTATATTCAGGGATGTGTTCGATCCGATCATAGTACCTTCGGAAGTCGTATTCAATGACAGGGCATGGGTTCAGGGCGTGAACTATAACTACGACCTGAGAACAGGAGAGTTCACATCAGCCGAGGGACAGATAACAGTACCGGAAGCGGAGTTCACACAGGATGAAGTTACAGGAGCGTGGACGGTAAAGCCCGGAACGAGCATACTGACTATCAAGGGACGGATCACAACAGGATAAAAAGAAAACCGCTTCCCGAAAAAAGATGGGAAACGGATATTAAAAAATGAAAAACATAATGAACTATAATTAGTATATCATGTAACAAGGGGTTTGTCAACATCTTTTTTGAAAAAATAATATATTTTTTTATTTTAATCAAATAAAAATGGTTTGTCGGTAACTTATCCGCAATTTTTGGAAAGTATTTCATACGATTAGCAATAAGCGTCTTGATTAATTCACAATTATATAATAAAATATATTTAACAGCTCTTTTCTTCATTTCATTTTGCTTATATACGGCATCTGCACAAAGCCGTATATGAAAATAAAATTTGTTGTAAGGGACAAATCAGAAACAGCCGTACTGTTACAGTGCGGCTGTTTTCCGTTTTTACTTGTTCTGTGAAACGAGCTTTCTCATCAGTACCATATCATAGGTGTTTACATTTCCGTCGCTGTTGATGTCGGCGGTGCTGTACTGAGTCTGAGTAAACTTCTTCTCTGTAAGGAGGTATTTGCTCAAAAGAACCGCATCCGCTATGTTGACTTCGCCGTTCTCGTCCAGATCGCCTGCAAGGAGATCGTCAAGGGCGAAAATGCGGAAATAGTCCGAGAGCCATTCGTTCCTGTCCCTGTACCAGCCGCGGAGGTATTCAAAATTCTCCTCGTAGGTCTTGAAGGGCGGATGCATGAGGTTAAGATACTGCCAGCCCATATCCCATTCTGTATCCGAATAGTTTCGCTGAAAGATATCGTAGTACTGAGAGCTTACCGTATCAAGAAGACCGCCCTCCTTGTATATGTTCTCGAAGAAGTCGTAGTGCTCTCTGTAGATATGTCTTACCTCATCTATGAACTCGTCGCACTGACAGAGATACTTGAAGAATATATAATTTGCTGCAAAAAGTCCTGTAGTGTCGAGGCAGAGACGTGAATTCTCTGATTCCTTTTCGTTGAGATTGCCTGCGGCAAGGTCGTAGTCCCAGGGAGGACCTGCATAAAGCTTGCCGTTCTTATAGTTGAAAAAGACTGAACTGAATCCAACGTCCACAGGCTTGTAGTACTCGTTCATCAGGTAATAAGCCGCAAAGGAGTGGGTATCTATCACTTTGCATATCTCATCGTAGTCCAGCGACTCAACAATTTTTACGATATCAGTTGTCTTGTACTTGATATACAGGCGCTGTTCTTCGGACTGTACATCTGGATCCTTTATTCTGAAACGCATATCCTCGGCGGTAAAATAGACGTCTCCGGGATTTGCTCTGGAATACTCATACTGTATAAGGAATTCATTCATACCGTTGTTGCTTTCAACGTCGATATCGACACGGTTCTTTCCTTCACTTACAGGTTCGGTGAGCTCGTAGCATCCCTTGAAAACGCCGTCTACCCACACTTCAGTGAATCTGTGCTCGGAGGTGTAAGGGATATCAAGCTCCTTGCCCAGTTCAAAAGCCACGTAGTTACGCATGAATGTAGGATCAAGACAGTCCGCAAGGAGATTCCACTTTTTTCCCTTGCCCATACCGAGAAGGTTTTGTTTCGAGTCGAATTTGAATGCAAATGACTTCTTTGATACAAGTGCCGTGGAGTTGCCTCTGACCTTGATTATGCCGCTTTCGCTGACGGTTGAGCCGTCCGTATCGGTAACAGCAATATAAGCGGGGATGTAGCCTGTTTCCTTTATTAGTTCGTTGCCGATATTGTCATCGGTAGTTATGTAGACCTGCGGAACTTCTGCCTTTTTGTACTTAAGCTGAGCTAAAGTGGTGGACAGTTCATCGCAGAAGTGTACTTTCTGATCGCCTTCGAGTTGGAGTGCATCCTCTTTGGTATATTTTTTCAGCACCCCTGATAATACAGCGGCGGACTCTTCGGTGCAGTACTTCTCGTAGTACCGCGGAACAGAATCGTACAGTATCTCCACTGTATCGGCAGAAGCTTCCTCTGTGACTTCTGCTTCAGCTGCACGGGAAGTCATCGTAGTCGCTGCAGAAGCAAATGACGGCAATACAAGCAAAATACCAAGAACTGCCGCAGTAAAACGTCTCAGCATAATATCACATCCTCTCTGAAATGATTATACCATATTTCAGCTGTTTCGTCAATTTGTTTCTCAGCTGTCAGAGAACGGTGATAGGGAAGATGAACCGTAAAACTCATGAGCGTTTTAAAGACAGTTTACGATCAAAAAGATCTCTGCTATCCTGTGATTCATACAAATTATTCCTTAGTCTTTCATCTGCTCTGGATCAAGCATTTTGATGACCTTTGCAGGAACACCGCCGACAACCGCATAATCTGGAACGTCCTTTGTGACAACTGCACCTGCCGCAACAACAGCGTATTTGCCGACAGTCACGCCCGGACATATCGTACAGCCCATACCGAGCCAGGCATTTTTCCTGATCGTGACTTTGCCGTATGTGTATGTAGTGTGGCGGTCATACATATCGTGATTGATAGTAGCGATTCTCAACCCCGGAGCAGCCATAACGCCATCCTCAAACTCGATACCGCCCGATGCAGAAAGAATAGCGGAGTGATTGATAAATACGCCCTTGCCGAATTTCACACGGTTTCCGAAATCACAGGTGAACGGTGTGAGTATTCTGACATCGTCGAGCCTGCGTCCGAAAAGTTCCTCAAGAAAGCCAACATAGGACGGATCATCGGGAAGAACTGCATTTGCCTTTGCACACAGCGTTCTTGCTCTCATCATTTCATCAACTGCTTCTTTGAAGTAAGGTTCGGTCACCTTCGTCGGACCGCCTTTATCCATAAGTTCATATACATAGCCGTTTTTGTATTCCATATTTTCTCCTTATCTGTGTCGATTCTCAGAATTGCTTCTTCAGAATTTCGATAAACTCATTGGTATGCATTTTAGGATTATCCACTTTCATAAATGCACAGTATCGCCTAATGATCGGTTTGCCGTTTCGCAGAAGCCGAACGGCTTTAGTGGTTGTCTGCACCGCATCACCGCTGCCCTCTATTGGCATAAAACCCTTGCCCTGAATGACTTTCATAAGCGCATCGTCGATGTATTCAGTGAAGCAGATCTCACTCTGAAAGCCCAGATCATTCGCATAAAAACTGCGCTCCGTTTCCTGCTGATCGGGTGAGGAGAGCAGTATCAGCGGCATATTTTTTAGGTCGGATATTTCTACTTCATAAAGCTGTGCAATGGGCGAATTTGACGAAATTTCCGCATAATATTCCCGAATGTCAAGGACGATGTTCGCATACTCGTCTGAGAAGGCTCTGCGCTGATCGTTGAGGACAATATCAAGTTCATTGTTTCGCAGGAGTGCATAAAGTGCATCGTGATTGCCGTGCGTGACCTCCACTGTCACATCGGGATACTTTACCGTAAATTCAGAAACAGCGCTGTTGAATTCCTTGCCGCTGTAACCCTTGAGCAATCTGACTTTCAGCAATTCGCCATGATTGCCCGAAACCTTTTGCAGCTCACGCACCATATTATCATAATCCGCTACAAGCACAAGGCTTTTCTTGTAGAAAAACTCGCCTGCGGGAGTCAGCGTGAAGCTGCGCTTTTTGCGTTCAAGTAGCGGCACACCAAGTTCCTCTTCCAGTGTCTTGATCTGTTGTGAAATTGCCGACTGGGAAATAAAATGCTCATCTGCGGCGGCAGTGAAGCTTCCAAGCCGAACTACCGACTGAAAATAGCGTATTTGTTTTAGCATCATCTCACCTCAATAGGTCGTGGCACTTGCTAAAGCAAAGCGCCATTCACCGTTTTTCTTCACAAGCTGAAACCGAAGCTGTAAGCGCCATGTATACTTTCCGCCGCCGAACACCGCAGCTGTGACCTTGCTTTTACCCACAAGCACAGCGGTATCGCCATTGACTTCCACCTGCATATCTTCATGACTTGCAGAGTAATAATTCAGCGTACCATCCATGATCGAGCTGATATAGACTTCCTTCGGCTGCCGCATACCCGTCATGTGAACAAGCAAAAAGCTGTCATCATGAACACGTTCAAGCTCAGCCCTGTCCTTGTTCACCATAGCAGTGTACATTTCCTTGTAAAGCTGTATGATCTTTTCTTTGTCGTTCATATGCTTTTCTTCGCCCACGCAGCGACCTTGCTCTCCGACTCGGCAGCCTCAGCACCGTGGACAGAAAGCCCTGTCTTGACAGTTGCACCCTTGCAGAGATTTTTCAGGTCACGCTCACTTGAACCCATACCGCTTCCCTCGTTGGTGCAGAACGGAATTATCGTCTTACCCGTGAGATCATACTTTTCGAGGAGTGTGAACATACACATCGGCATAGTGCCCCACCAGTTAGGATAGCCGACAAAGATCGTGTCGTAGTCCTCGAAATTTTCGGGATAACCTTTGATTTCAGGACGAGCCTTTGCACGAAGCTCCTGCTTTGCTTCCTCGATGCAGGTCATATAACTTTCGGAATAGGGCTTGACGGTATCGACTTCAAAAAGATCACCGCCCACTGCGTTCTGAATGAACTCAGCAACTCGCTCGGTGTTCCCCTTTGCGATCGTTTTTAAGCCGCCGTTCCAGTAGTTTTCGCCCTTGCGGGAATAGTAAACGATAAGTATATTAGCCATAGTGATTACCTCCGTGATTTATTTGGTAATTATAGTTTAACATAGTTTTTCGGATAAATCAATCTGGATTTCGGAGATTTATGATAAGTTTTTCTTATGTATAAATTTGAAAGTAAAGAAATTCTATATGAGGCTATCATGACCGACAGCGACTCCAAGCAGACTTCGAACACCTAACGTGTCAAAAGCAGAGTGAGCTTTAACAAGCCTACTCTGCTTTTCTATATTTATAATATGTTCCTTGAAAAAATAAGTCGGTTCAGTAATAATAGAAGATAGATAGCGTATCAAAAAAACTTTTCTTTCAGGTGCAAGGGTTTCGATTATTTTGCGTCATATAAGTCCATTTCTGCATTATGACGCGCGCCACAATAACAGCATACTCTGTTGGAACTTAATAAATTCTCTGATATGAGACGGCTTAGAGAGCGGAAAGTAAACCTCTGAGCCATCTTTCTGTTTCAACGTAAGATTCCACATAATCATTGCGCATATATTCCAGTTGTGCTGTAATTATCTAAGGAACTCTGGCTCTGATCGTAAAATATAAATTCCATGGAACCTTTTTCACTCTCATGACAATATAAGGCAGAGATGAGGAACGCTTGTGACAGTCACGCAAAAAGCAGATGCTCCCTTGGATATTCTTGGAAACTGGAACGTGGAGTTTACTGTGGAGTAACGCAGACTACCTATTGTAATTGAATATCAAACGAAGCCCTGAGAGTTGCTTGCACAAGCATTTCTCAGGACTTTTCTTTTCAGGCGATTAGTTTTCCACTCCGCAAGCTTGGACGGCGCTGAGGTGCATTTCTGTTCACCAAAGGATAATAGTAAAAGGCTTTGATTGTTGACAATGTCCTTACGCTGTTTATTTGTCCTCTATGTATCTGCAAACTCACGGGCTTTCTTGTCCGCCTGATTAAATTCGCTGTTCATTGCTGTGAGCTTATCTCGGAGCGCCGTGATACTCTTTCCCAGCTTCTCCATGGTTGGAATATGCCCTGACGGGTAAAGCTCTAAAACCTGTGTACGCATTTTCCCATATTCGGAGAGTTCATAGCTGTGGGCTTTCTGATACTACTTTTCATTGCGACCGTTGAGAGCATGCAGTTGCCCTTGCCCATTTCAGGATGTTCGATAGCATTCAGATGATGCCGCTTGCACACATCGTCAGACGTGTTACGGTGCTTCTTCCACATACGCTGACTGACCTTGCCTTGATTGTTCAGCGTCTGGAAAGTATGAACGTTCAGCAGGCTCGTATTATTTAACTCACAATGCAGATGCGTGAACTGTTTATCGACGTGGACTGTCAGCAGGAACTGGTTCTGATCCCTCGCTCTAAAAGCATAGAGATAGAGAAGCTAAAGGAGTAATAAACTATAAAAAGAAACAAACAGAAGATCATCGAGCAGATCCTCGGCCTGCTGACTGAGCGCGTTGAGGACTAGCCTGACGATAAGCAGGATAAAGCTCACCCTACGGAAATGCTCACCGTTAAGGTATCATGGATATGCTCAGGAAGTACAAAGCTTACTGTAATGAAACGGCTGATAGGTACGTAAGTAAGTGGAACTATGAGGAAAACGCAGTTTTCTTTACTCAGAAGAAATACGGTACATTTCTCAATCCTGCGACAGCGAGAAGCTGGCTGAACAGTTTTACCGAAAGCATCGTTTTTTCGCAGTGAGGGTTGAAATTTAACAGATAATATGTTATAATTTAAAAATAAAGATGTTGATTGCACTTATTATTTTCAATCAGACTGCTTCAGGAGGTCGTATATGGCGAAGAAAATACTGATAATCGAGGACGATCAGGACATTAACGATATGCTCAGACTCTTGCTTACACAGAACGGCTACGAGACTGTAAGCGCCTATTCCGGTACGGAGGGACTTCTTGTTCACGGAAAGGATATCGACCTTATTCTCCTTGATATAATGCTCCCGGGAAAAAACGGGGACGAGATAATAAAAAGCCTCAAAGAAAAAAATCCGGTACCCGTTATCGTTACAAGTGCCGTACATGATGTAAGGAAAAAAGTGGACATGTTCGCTCTTGGTGCGGATGACTACATAACAAAGCCGTTCCATAACGAGGAGCTTCTTGCACGTATCAGCGTAAGACTCAGGAACAACACATCACAAGGCGGCGAAAGCAAGCTCACCTACAAGGATATAACCATTGACAAGGATGACTATTCGGTTATCTGTCACGGTAAGCAGTGCGACCTGTCACGCCTTGAATTCGACCTTCTTGCGATTCTCATGGAGAACATCGGACGTACCTGCACAAAGACAAGCATTTATGACCGTGTGTGGGACTATGAGACCTCTGCCGATGACAATGCACTGAACGTACATATAAGCAAACTCAGAAAGAAACTGAAGGAGTGTAATCCCGATGAGGACTATATAGAGACTGTATGGAGCATCGGTTACAGACTCAAAAAGTGAAAGGAAAAATAATGGAAATAACAGATAAGAATATAGACAGCGGAAAGGCGTTCGACTGGGGACGCACTTCCTCCGATTATGCAAAATACCGCGATATCTATCCGCAGGAATTCTATGACAGGATACTTGGATGGGGACTCTGCGGAAGCGGTCAGAAAGTGCTGGACCTGGGTACAGGTACAGGCGTTATCCCGAGAAATATGGTGCGTTACGGCGCACAGTGGACAGGTGCGGACATATCTCCCGAGCAGATAGAACAGGCAAAGCTGCTTTCACAGGGCAGCGGTATCGAGTACATTGCATGTCCAACGGAGAAGCTTACTTTCCCCGATGATACATTTGATACGGTAACAGCCTGTCAGTGCTACTGGTACTTCGACCACAAGACCACAGCTCCCATGCTTCACAGGATAATAAAGAAGAACGGAAGCTTCCTTATACTCTATATGGCGTGGCTTCCGGGAGAGGATGCTGTTGCTGATGCAAGCGAAAAGCTTGTTCTGAAATACAATCCCGCATGGTCAGGGGGAGGAGAGACCTTCCACCCGCTGTTCATCCCCGAGGAGTACCTTGAAAACGGCTTCGAGCTTGCAAGGCATATCGAATACCGTCTGGATGTGCCCTTTACACGTGAAAGCTGGAACGGAAGAATGAAGGCCTGCCGCGGTATCGGTGCTTCACTTTCAGCGGAAGAAGTCATGGCATGGGAGAAGGAACACATGGCGCTTCTTGAAGATATAGCTCCCGAGGAGTTCACTATCCGTCACTTTGCGGCAATGGCTGAACTGAAAAAAGTCTGAAAGGCAGGTAAGCATGAGCAAGATATTCATAGTAGAGGACGATCCTTCCATCAGAGCAGAGTTGACGGAGCTTTTACAGAATTCAGGCTACGAGACAGACTGTGTAACGGATTTCAGCAGAACTGCCGAGACTATACTCGCATCTGATCCCGATCTCATACTTCTTGACATAAACATACCTTATATAAACGGCGAGGAGGTACTCAGGACCATACGTCAGAAGACCGATACTCCCGTAATAATGGTAACGAGCCGCACTTCCGAGACGGACGAGGTGCTTTCCATGAGCTTCGGTGCGGACGACTACATAACAAAGCCCTATAATCCAACGATACTCCTTCTCAGGATATCGGCGATACTCAAACGCTCCGTAAAAAATGGTCAGACTCAGACCTACAGGGGACTTGAAGTAAACGATGCAAAGGGCAGTCTCATAGGAAACGGCAAGGAGTGCGTACTCACAAAGAATGAAATGATAATATTCCGCCTTATGCTGGATAATATGGGACAGATAGTCACCCGTGATGATCTTATGACTGCACTCTGGGACAATGACGAGTTTGTAAACGACAATGCCCTTACGGTAAATATCAGCAGACTCCGTTCAAAGCTTGCTGACATGGGATGTGAGGATGCTATCGAGACCAGAAAGAAGCAGGGGTACATACTGACATGAATACAGGCAGATTCATACGGGACCGCCTTCCTGCAATGTTCATCAGAGCGGCAGCAGTTCTTATCATCATACTGTTCATGTACTCCTACAGGGTGTCATACGGACTTATCATTGCAGTAATGATAGTTGCAGCAGCGGCGGAGGCTGTAACTCTGATAATAGATTACCTTAAGAGGAAGCCTTTTTACGATACGCTTGAAAACAGTCTCGAAAAGCTGGATAAGAAGTACCTGCTTTCCGAGATGATAAGCTGTCCCGACTTCTACGAAGGTTCGGAACTATACGAAGCACTTTCCGAGTCGAACAAGTCCATGTGTGAGAACGTTGCGGAATACCGGCGTTCAGCAGAGGATTTCAGGGAGTTCATAGAGCTGTGGGTACATGAGATAAAGCTCCCCATTGCGAGCCTTCTTCTCATGGCACATAATAACAAGAGTGAGATAAGCGAAAAAATGCACACGCAGCTCCGCAGGATAGACGGATACACAGATCAGGTGCTTTACTACGCACGTTCCGAAAACGCCGAAAAGGACTATATAATAAAGGAAGTCCAGCTGAAACGCATAGTTTCGGCGGCAGCGATCAAGAACAAGGAGGATCTCCTTCTCAATTCGGTGCAGCTGAATATATCGGAACTCGATTTCACCGTAAGAACGGACAGCAAGTGGCTTGAATACATAATAAGCCAGTTTATGGCGAACAGTATGAAGTACCGCTCTCCCGACTGTGAACCCGAGATAGACATATCCGCAGAAAAAACGGCGGATTCAGTAGTATTGAAGTTCAGGGATAACGGCATAGGCATCCCTGAAAGTGATATGCCGTACATATTCGGCAAGTCCTTTACGGGAGAGAACGGCAGAACTCACAATAAGTCCACGGGTATGGGACTATATATAGTACATAACCTGTGTCAGCGTCTTGGACACCGTGTCGAGGCGGAGTCGGTACAGGGCGAGTTCACAGAGTTCAGAATAATATTCGGAAACAATTCCTTTCTTGACCTTACAGAATCGTAATGTTCTGTAAGGTTGAACGAAGGACTTTTTTCTTTTCGGGAGATATAATATAATCAAGGAAACGGTACAGAGACCGTAAAAAATCAACGACCGAAAGGAATCAAATATCATGAAAAAGTTTATTGTAAATGAGAACAGCATAGGATACAAGTTATACGAAATGCATTACGCTTTCACAGAAGTCATCTTCTGCTTACTGATACTGCTTGACATCTTCACACCAGTCAAGCTCACTACAATGGGAGCGATCGGACTGTATTCATGCATGCTCATCTCAAACATCATAAACATCATCGTAAAGAAGCACACAGTAAAAACAATAACAGCTGAATAAGGAGAATAATTATGGAACTGCTTAAAATAGAAAATATCGAGAAATACTACGGAAACAAATCAAGCCTTACAAAAGCACTGGACGACGTATCATTCACAGTAAACAAGGGCGAATTCGTTGCAATCATGGGCGCTTCGGGAAGCGGAAAGACAACTCTCCTGAACTGCATCTCAACTATCGACCGCGTAACAGCAGGTCACATCTACCTTGAAGACACAGACATCACAAAGCTGAAAGGCAAGGAACTGAACAAGTTCCGCCGCGACAAGCTGGGATTCATCTTCCAGGACTTCAACCTTCTTGATACTCTCACAGCTTACGAGAACATAGCACTTTCACTTTCGATACAGAAGACACCTGCAAAGAAGATAGAAACTGCTGTAACAACAGTTGCCGAGCAGCTTGGTATCACAGACGTACTTAAGAAGTACCCTTACCAGATGTCAGGCGGACAGAAGCAGAGAGTTGCATCAGCAAGAGCTATAGTTACTTCACCGAAGATAGTTCTTGCAGATGAGCCTACAGGAGCTCTTGACTCAAAGTCCTCAAAGATGCTTCTGGAGCGTTTCAACTACCTCAATCAGGAGCATGATACCACAATAATGATGGTAACTCATGATTCATTCTCTGCAAGCTATGCTTCAAGAGTAATATTCATCAAGGACGGCAAACTTTTCAATGAGATAAGCCGCGGAAACAGCTCCCGCAAGGAGTTCTTTGACAAGATAATCGATGTTGTAACACTTCTCGGAGGTGACGTTAGCGATGCTCTTTAAGATATCACTCAGCAATATACGCAAAAGTCTTCGTGACTATACTATCTATTTCTTCACACTTATAATTGGTGTAGCAATTTTCTATGTATTCAACGCTATCGGTACTCAGACAGCATTCCTTAAAGTATCTGAGAGCACAAGAGAGATAATCGACATACTCAAGACTCTTCTTTCGGGAATGAGCATATTCGTATCATTCATCCTCGGACTTCTTATAGTCTATGCAAGCCGCTTCCTGATGAAGCGAAGGAACAACGAGTTCGCACTTTACATGCTATTGGGTATGGGCAAGGCAAAGATATCCGCTATACTTCTTATCGAGACCATGATAATCGGAATAGCGTCACTTGTTTGCGGACTTCTCATCGGTACGGGACTCTCTCAGGTTATGAGTGCCCTCGTAGTAAACCTCTTTGACGCAGATATGACAGCTTACCGCTTTACAATATCAGGCGAAGCGATCATCAAGACGATAATTTTCTTCAGCATCATGTATGCAGTTGTAATGGTATTCAACAGCATCGTGATAAGCAAGTGCAAGCTTATCAACCTTATCCAGTCGGGCAGACGCTCCGAAAAGATAAAGATGAAGAACCCGTGGCTCTGCACATTCGTATTCATCGCAGCAACAGCACTTCTCATCTGGGCATATCTGACAGTTAACTCTGAGACAATTTTCGCAAAATCAATGAATCTTATGATAATCTGCATCATTGCAGGTGCAGTAGCAACACTCCTTATTTTCTGGTCTGTTTCGGGACTCATTCTCCGTCTCGTTATGTCGGTAAAGAAGCTTTACTTCAAGTCACTCAACAGCTTCACATTCCGTCAGATAAGCAGCAAGATAAACACAATGGTAGTTTCAATGACACTTATCTGCCTTATGCTCTTCGTAACTATAGGCACTCTTTCAACAGCATTCTCTATCCGTACTTCTATGAACGACTCCCTTAAGACTCTCTGCAACGCAGACGCTGAATTTTTCGGAGACAATATTGATGCGAAAGAAGATTTTGATGTAGTTGAGAGATTCAGAAAAAATGGATTTGATCCTGTTAAATACTTCGACGAATATGTAACAGTGTCTTCAAACGGCTTAAGCAACATCAGTATCAGAGATACAATGGGCGAGGTGGCAGACACTAATGATTCTATCCTCATAACCGCATTAATGGATATGCAGGAGGAAGTTATAAGCCTCAGCGAATATAACAAGGCAGCAGAATTCTTAGGCAACCCTACTTTCACTCTTGACGAGGATCAGTATATCATCGTATGCGATATGCCTACAGTTGACGAGATGCGTAATGCTGCTCTTTCAACAGGCACAAAGATAACGGTTAACGGTCACGAACTTTCACCAAAATACAAGAATGTACAGGAAGGTTATCTCATTATCAGTGCACAGCACATGAATGTAGGACTCATCGTAGTACCTGACAGTGTTGCAGAAGGTTTTACAGCGACAAGATCTTACCTTCTCGGAAACTATCCCGAAGGCGACAAGGAGACTATCCGCAGAACAGATGAAGCCCTTATCAATGAGTATAATTCAAAGATACAGGGAAACTATGAGCAGTTCGTAGGAAACGATAAAGGGCTTTATGTTGGACTCGATACACACCTGATGATATCTGATTCTTCTATCGGACTCGGTGCAATGGCTACATTCCTCGGACTCTATCTCGGTATAGTATTCCTCATTTCAAGTGCAGCAGTTCTCGCACTTAAGGAGCTTTCAGAAACTATCGACAGCATCGGAAGATATGACATGATCCGCAAGCTTGGTGCTGACGAAAAGGAGATATCACGTTCACTTTTTGCACAGACAGGAATATTCTTCCTTATCCCTATGGTTCTTGCAGTTATCCACTCTGTATTCGGTATAAAGTTCGCACAGAATCTCCTCAGAGCGGCAGGCATCAGTAACTCGATAAGCTCGCTTGTTGCAACAGCAATAATAATCCTCGTTATCTACGGCGGATACTTCATCGTAACTTACCTTTGCAGCAAGTCGATGATAAAAGAACGCAAGTAATCTTCCATACATCAATTTCCATAACGGCAGTACCCTCATCCACGGATGAGGGTACTGTTTTTTCGTTCAGGAACTCATTTGAAAATATTTATTAAAAAAGTCATAAAACTATTGAAACTTCTGTAAAAGTGTGGTATGATTATAGGTAGAGAAAGATGTATTTTGTTAAATAGAGAGATTTTAACCAAATATAAAGGATTGAGACGATGAAAAGAATGAAATATTTTGCGGCACTTCTCACAGTGACCGCTGTTTGCCTTTCGAGTTTTCTGTCCTGCGGCAGAGTCGTTCCAAAAGCTGAGGTGAGAAACACTCACTCGGTACAGCAGGAAATGAACGATGCAGGCAGTGAGGGGGAAGCTGATACAGAAACGGATCCCGAAACTGTTGCCTACATCTGCGGACGTCTGATAGATACTCTCGGAAGCTATGATACAAAACTGACCATAAGCGGTCATGTATCAAAGGAAGAAATGGCTGATGCAGTAAGGATGATGAAGGACAAGGCTCCCGACATTTTCTGGATGAACGGCTATACTATAACAACGGATTCGACCATGACGCAGATAGAATTCCGTGTCCTGAACGGTTACACTGTCGATGACCTGAGTTACATGCATACGCTTCTTGAAGAAGCTGCGGACGAGATCATCTCGCAGATACCTGATTATTACGACGATTACGAGAAGATACTCTATGTCCACGATCAGATCATCGAAAAAACCGAGTATGACACTTCCGGTGCAGCTGCGGACAGGAATGGTATCTGGGGTACATCGTACGGCTGCCTTGTGAACGGAAAGGCAGTTTGTCAGGGCTATGCGGAGGCTTTCACCTATGTCATGAACCGTCTCGGCATCGAGAACGGATTCTGCTGCGGAGATTCCTACAGGGGACGCCATGCATGGAACTATGTCAAGGTGGACGGCGAATACTACTGGATAGACGTTACATGGGATGATCCCGAAAGCGACTTCTCCGAGGAAGGCGAGCTTCGTCATACCTATTTCCTGATAAACGACGAGATGCTTCTCAGGACAAGAAGTCTCGATCCCGTACAGAAGGGACTCCCCGAATGTACGTCCCTTAAGGACAACTATTTCCAAAGGAACGGCGCATATTTCAGCAGCTATTCCTCCGCTTCAATGGGACGTCTCCTTGCTTCAAGCGGAAGCGGACGTACACAGGAGTATATGTTCTCGGATGAGAAGGTTTACAAGGAAGCGGTAAAGGGACTGTTTGAAGAGGACGAGATCTGGGAGCTTGGTGACTACGTTGAGCTTGGCGAGGAGATATGCTACTCCCAGGACGATATGATGTATGTGATAAAGATAGGCTACTGACTGCTAAAAATGATAACAGCCATAAGAGACGATGTTCTCCTATGGCTGTTTTTTTATTGTTATGACTTGAATTCAAATCGCAGGTTTATTTCAGATACGGTTTGAGGTACTGACCTGTATAGGAATCCTTGCATGCGGTGATCTCTTCGGGTGTACCGCAGGCAACGACCATACCGCCGCCGTCGCCGCCCTCGGGACCGAGGTCGATGATATGGTCTGCGACCTTGATAACGTTAAGGTTATGCTCGATCACAAGTACCGTATTTCCCTGATCGGTAAGCTGCTGGAGCACATCGATAAGCTTGTGGACGTCCGCAGTGTGGAGTCCCGTCGTTGGCTCGTCGAGGATGTAGATAGTTTTTCCTGTGGAGCGTTTTGAAAGCTCAGTGGAGAGCTTAACACGCTGAGCCTCACCGCCTGAAAGTGTAGTTGCAGGCTGACCTATCTTGATGTAGCCGAGTCCGACATCCTGTAGAGTTTTCAGCTTGCGGGCGATCTTCGGAAGATGCTCGAAGAACTCAACTCCCTCATCCACCGTCATTTCAAGTACGTCGTAAATAGACTTGCCCTTGTAGTGTACTTCGAGAGTTTCGCGGTTATAGCGCTTACCCTTGCAGACTTCGCATGGTACATAGATATCGGGGAGGAAGTGCATCTCTATCTTAAGGATACCGTCGCCCTCGCAGGCTTCACATCGTCCGCCCTTGACGTTGAAGCTGAAGCGTCCGCTGGAATATCCTCTTGCTTTAGCGTCGGGAGTCTGTGCGAAAAGGGTGCGTATATCATTGAAAACGCCTGTATAAGTTGCAGGATTCGAGCGAGGAGTACGTCCTATAGGGGACTGGTCTATGCAGATGACCTTGTCGAGGTTTTCGGTACCCTCAATCGCTCTGAACTTGCCTGCCTTTATCTTTGCACGGTTGAGCTTGGCCGCAAGGTGCTTGTAGATGATCTCGTTCACAAGCGAGGACTTTCCGGAACCTGATACACCTGTAATGCAGACCAGTTCGCCGAGCGGTATTTTAACGTCTATGTCACGGAGGTTATGTTCCTGAGCGCCGAGTACTGTCAGGAAATTTCCATTGCCCTGACGTCGTTTCTTCGGTATCGGAATGGACTTCTTTCCGCTGAGATAGAGTCCCGTAATGGAGTCCTTGCATTTTAGGAGTTTGTCCACAGTACCCGAGAACACAACGCTTCCGCCGTGTATACCTGCACCGGGACCTATGTCCACGATGTAATCTGCGGCAAGCATGGTATCGTCATCGTGTTCGACTACTATAAGCGTGTTGCCAAGATCTCGGAGGCGTTTCAGTGTAGCTATCAGTTTATCATTGTCGCGCTGATGCAGACCGATACTTGGCTCGTCGAGGATGTAGAGGACTCCTACAAGAGAAGAGCCTATCTGAGTTGCAAGGCGGATACGCTGACTTTCACCGCCAGAGAGAGTACCTGAGCTTCGTGAAAGAGTTAGGTATTCCAGTCCCACGCTGCTGAGGAATCCGAGACGCTCCTTTATCTCTTTGATGATGCGTTCACCGATGAAGGCTTCTTGCTTTGAAAGCTTAACCGAGTTGAAGAAGCTGAGAGCATTCTTTACCGAAAGGTCTGTAAGGGCGCTTATATTCTTGTCCCCGACAGTTACCGCAAGGTACTCGTCACGGAGTCTTTTGCCCTTGCATACGGGACACTCCACTTCGCTCATACATTCTTCTATCTCGTTTTTGGAGTATTCACTGCTTGTTTCGCTGTATCGGCGTGAAAGGTTATTGCAGATGCCCTCGAAAGGGGTACTGTACTTTCCGCCGCCAAGCGACTTGGGACGTGTGAGTTCAAGTGCGGTATCTCCTGTACCATAGAGGAAAATATCAAGCTGTTCCTGAGACAGTTCCTTTACAGGCACATCGAGAGGAATACCGTAGTGCTTGGAGATCGCACGGTAGTACATCATTGCTATCGAGGTCTCGTCCAGACTGTTCCAGCCAGAAGCCTTTATGGCGCCTCCCTCAATAGTAAGTTCCTTGTTGGGAACGATGAGGTCGGGATCGATATGTCTGAAAACTCCCAGTCCCATGCACTTCGGACAAGCACCCATCGGGTTGTTGAAGGAGAACATTACAGGTTCAAGCTCGCCTATACTTATGTTATGCTCGGGGCATGCGTAGTTCTGTGAGAACAGCATTTCCTCGCCGTCAATGACGTCCACAACTGCAAGTCCCTCTGTGAGCTTGAAGATAGTTTCAAGGCTGTCGGTGATACGGGACTCGATGCCCTCCTTGATGATTATACGGTCAACTACGATCTCTATGTTGTGCTTCTTGTTCTTGTCGAGCTTTATCTCGTCCGCAAGCTCGTACATGATACCATCTATCCTGACTCTTACGAAGCCCGATCTTCTTGCGCTGTCCAGTTCTTTAGCGAACTGTCCCTTCCTGTTTCGTGCTATGGGAGCAAGAAGCTGTAATTTAGTACCCTGGGGCAGTGCCATAATAGCATCAACCATCTGGTCAATAGTCTGCTGAGAGATGACTCTTCCGCATTTCGGACAGTGAGGAACACCGATACGTGCATACAGCAGACGGAGATAATCGTATATCTCGGTAACGGTGCCGACGGTTGAACGAGGGTTCTTTGATGTGGTTTTCTGGTCTATTGAGATAGCGGGGGAGAGACCTTCGATGCTGTCCACATCGGGCTTTTCCATTTGTCCCAGGAACATTCTTGCATAGGATGAAAGGCTCTCGACGTATCTTCTCTGACCGTCGGCGTAAATTGTATCAAAGGCAAGGGAAGATTTACCCGAACCCGAAAGACCGGTCATGACGATAAGACGGTCACGGGGGAGTTCGAGGTCGATATTTTTAAGGTTGTTTGTCCTTGCACCTTTGATAATAATTTTATCTATCATAAGATAACTCCTTTAACGAAACATTTATTCTATCAGGAATATTATAATATAATAAAGGGAGAAAGTCAAGGCGAAAAAGTAATATACTGCATAAGCAGAGATCAGAGATCAGAAAGCAGAGCGTAGTTAGCAGAGATCAGAGTGCGGAAATCAGATAGCAGTGTGTAGAGCAATAATTTATCTCCAATAATTCGTCACAATTAACGTCAAAAACTGTTCATCCGCCTAAAGAGTGCGAAAAACCTTGACAAAAACCTGTTTGCAGAATATAATTTATATAAGGGTAAAAGATTCCCGTGTGAAAGTAAATATCAATTGAAACAATGGCGTTTCGATTGTGGTAGGTATGGAGCAGCGCCCATGCCCTGCAGTCGGATACGCTTTTTTTATTATTGAGGAGGAATTTGCATGTCAGAGGTAAAAAACAGCAATGTTGCCGAGTTTTTCGGATGTAACGTGTTCAGCGATTCGGTGATGCGCGAGCGTCTTCCCAAGAACATATACAAGTCGGTACAGCGCACAAAACAGCTTGGTATCGCACTTGACAGCGAAGTTGCAGACGTTGTTGCAAACGCTATGAAGGACTGGGCAGTTGAAAAGGGTGCAACACACTATACTCACTGGTTCCAGCCGATGACAGGTGTTACAGCCGAGAAGCATGACGCATTCATCAACCCCTACGGCAAGGGCGAGGTGATCCTCGAATTCTCGGGCAAAGAGCTCATCAAGGGCGAACCCGATGCATCTTCATTCCCCTCAGGCGGACTACGCTCCACATTTGAAGCAAGGGGCTATACAGCATGGGATCCGACTTCCTGTGCCTTCATCAAGGACGATTCACTGTATATTCCTACAGCTTTCTGCTCCTACACAGGAGAGATACTCGATAAAAAGACACCGCTTCTCCGCTCAATGGACGTACTCAGCACTCAGGCGCTGAGAATACTCCGACTTTTCGGCAATACCGAAGCAACAAGAGTTACTACTACAGTAGGTCCCGAACAGGAGTACTTCCTCATTGACAAGAAGTATTACGATATGCGTGAGGACCTTGTTATTACAGGACGCACACTTTTCGGTGCGAAGCCTCCAAAGGGACAGGAGCTTGAGGACCACTACTACGGCAACATCAAGCAGCGTGTTTCCGACTATATGAAGGATCTGGACGAGGAACTCTGGAAGCTGGGCATTTATGCCAAGACAAAGCACAACGAGGTTGCTCCCTCACAGCACGAGCTTGCACCTGTTTTCACAACATCAAATATAGCTGCCGACCACAATCAGCTGACAATGGAGATAATGAAAAAGACCGCTATCAAGCACGGTCTCTACTGTCTCCTCCACGAAAAGCCGTTTGCAGGCGTTAACGGATCGGGAAAGCACAATAACTGGTCAATGTCCTCCAATGACGGACAGAATCTTCTGGATCCGGGAGACACACCACAGAACAATTTACAGTTCCTGACATTCCTCTGCGCTATTATCAAGGGCGTTCACGAGTACGCTCCGCTGCTGAGACTTTCCGCAGCTTCCGCAGGCAACGATCACCGTCTCGGTGCGAATGAAGCTCCCCCTGCAATAGTTTCAATGTTCATCGGAAGCGAGCTTGAAAGTGTTATCGAAGCTCTCGAAAAGGGCGAGAAGTTCTCATCCGTTGATAATAAGACATTCGAGATCGGCGTTGATGTACTTCCCGATTTCCCGAAGGATACAACGGACAGAAACCGTACCTCACCATTTGCATTCACAGGCAACAAGTTCGAGTTCCGTATGCTTGGTTCATCCGATTCTATCTCATGTACAAATACAATACTCAACACTATCGTAGCTGAGGAGCTCTGTCAGTTTGCAGACGAGCTGGAGAAGTCCAAGAACTTCAAGAAGGACCTTAAGGCACTTCTTGTCAAGACAATCAAAGAGCACAAGCAGATAATCTACAACGGCAACGGCTATTCCGAAGAGTGGCTGAAGGAAGCTGTTGAAGTAAGAAAGCTCCCTAACCTTGTGTCCACCGTTGACGCACTTCCCGAGTACATCACTCCAAAAAGCGTTACACTTTTCGAGAAGTTCCACGTATACAGCGAAGCTGAACTTAAGGCACGTACAGATGTGCTGCTTGAAAACTACAGCAAGGTCATAAACATAGAAGCACTTACTATGATAGACATGGTCAAGAAGCAGATACTTCCGGCAGTTATGCGCTACACCAAGGAAATATGCGATGCAGGAGCTTCAAAGCAGGCAATGGGAATACCTGCGGACGTTGAAAAGGATCTTGCATCAAAGCTTTCAGCGCTCAACGAGGGCATCTACAAGGAGACTGCCGCACTTGAAAGCAAGGTAATAACAGCACAGGGCAAGACAGGCGTACTTGAAACCGCACGTTTCTACTGCGATGAAGTCTTCACACAGATGCAGGTGCTCAGAGCCATAGTTGACGAGACCGAAACAAACGTCAGTGAAGATGTATGGCCGCTTGTACCGTACACAACTCTTCTTTTCTCAGTCTGAGACTGATCTCTCTTTTTGTCTGAGTCTTTAAAAAAATTAAGCCTGACACAGCACTCATTGATTTCCGGGTGCCGTGTCAGGCTTTAAATATGTGTCAAAAAGCATAAGGGAAACCCTTTCAAAAGGTTTCCCTCAATAAAACTCGTATTATTCCTCACTTGTAAGGAGCTTTCTTGCCTGTGGTATCTTGAAGAGAGCAAATGCGCCGATCGCTGTGAAGATGATCTCGGGAAGCATATAAGCGCCGTTGTAAAGGAGGCTGTAGAGGTAAGTATTATCGGTCGAGAAGCCGTTCCAGAGTTCACCGAAGGACTTCCAGATAACTACGCCGCTGAGGAAGTGGCATCCGAAGCGGAGAAGAAGTGCGAATATAGTACCGAATATCCAGCCGACTGCGCCGCCCTTGCGAGCAATGCCTGCGAAGCCGATGACCGTATAGGCAAGCAGGTAGTCAAGGAAGATGCACGCAAGAAGCATACCGATCGAGAGTCCCCAGCCGAAGAGACCGTCCGTGATACCCTGAATGAACTGGAAGAGAGCGAATACGAAGCCGGCACAAAGTCCCTTGCCTACGCCGTACTTTATACTGTAGAGACATATGGGGAGCATGGAAAGGAGAGTTATCGAACCTCCCCAGGGCAGCTTGTACACTCTGATGAAGCTGAGTACGATCGCGAGAGCTACCATAACAGCGCCCTCAACGAGCATTTTGATGTTAGTCTTTTTCATAAAAAACCTCCTGATAAAATATAAGCGCGTATCTGTCAGATACGCGCTGAATTACATTCAAGCTTCCTATCGCTTCTGACGGACAGGTTCAAAGGGTGTGATCTCAACTGTACGGGACAGTACCCCTGCTTATGCTGTTTCTATACTGTTTGCGTTGTGGAGTTTGAGCTTCTCTACAGCCTGTTCTCTCATCTTGTATTTGAGTATCTTACCTGCTGCATTCATCGGGAAACCGTCAACGAAGTCCACATATCTCGGACACTTGTGCTTTGCCATACGAGCGAGGCAGAAGTCCTTGATCTCCTGTTCGGTAGCTGTTTCGCCGTCCTGGAGGATGATGCAGGCCATTATTTCCTCACCGTAGTCCGCATCGGGAACACCGATTACCTGAACGTCCTTTACCTTCGGGTAAGTGTAGAGGAAGTCCTCGATCTCCTTGGGGTAGATGTTCTCACCGCCGCGGATTATCATATCCTTGATACGGCCTGTAATCTTGTAGTAACCGTCAGATGAACGGCGTCTTGCAAGGTCACCTGTGTGGAGCCAGCCCTCAGAGTCGATAGCTGCGGCAGTAGCCTCTGGCATCTTGTAGTAGCCCTTCATAATGTTGTAGCCTCTTGCAACGAACTCTCCGTCTGTATCGTCGGGGAGGTCCTCGTTAGTCTCGGGATCAACGATCTTGCACTCTACGCCGAAAATAGGTCCGCCGACTGTATTGACACGCTGTTCGATGCTGTCGGTAGTCTTGCTCATTGTAGTTGCAGGGGAAGCCTCGGTCTGTCCGTAGGTAATGCATATCTCGGACATGTGCATCTTCTCGATAACTTCCTCCATAGTCTTTATAGGACAAGGTGAACCTGCCATGATACCTGTTCTCATGTAAGAGAAGTCTGTCTTGTCGAAGTCCTCGTGACCGAGCATAGCGATGAACATAGTCGGTACGCCGTGGAAGCAGGTTATCTTCTCCTTGTTTATGCATGCAAGTCCCTTTCTCGGTGAGAAACGGGTGATAGGGGACATAGTAACGCCGTGAGTAACGGAAGCAGTCATAGCAAGAACCATACCGAAGCAATGGAACATAGGAACCTGTATCATCATGCGGTCAGCAGTTGAGAGGTCCATACAGTCGCCGATAGCCTTACCGTTGTTTACAACGTTGTAGTGAGTGAGCATAACGCCCTTCGGGAAGCCTGTAGTACCTGAAGTGTACTGCATATTGCAGACATCGTGGATGTCGATAGTCTTGCGGACAGCCTCGACTTCGCTGTAAGGAACTTCCTTAGCCTTTTCGAGAGCTTCTTCCCATGTAAAGCAACCCTTGTTCTTTGAATCGCAGGTAATTACGTTTTTAAGGAATGGGAGCTTTGCGGAAACGAGTTTACCGGGCTCGCATGTATCAAGCTCGGGACAGAGCTCCTTGATAATGTCAACGTAGCTTATATTCTTGATACCGTCCGTCATAACGAGAGTCATTGTATCGGACTGTCTCAGGAGGTACTCAGCCTCGTGGATACGGTATTCACTGTTCATTGTAACAAGTACAGCGCCGATCTTTGTGGTAGCCCAGAAAGTGATGTACCACTGTGGAACGTTAGTAGCCCAGATAGCAACGTGATCGCCGCGTTTTACGCCCATAGCAAGGAGTGCACGGGCAAATGTGTCCACATCGTCACGGAACTCTGGATAGGTGCGTGTATAGTCCAGTTCAGTATAGCGGAAAGCGTACTGATTGGGGAACTGCTCGCAGATACGGTCGAGGATGTCGGGGAAGGTGTAGTTGAGTATCCTTTCCTTCGGCCACGGATACTGACCGTCACCTCTGCTGCAAGTCTGGAGCGGATGCTTGTGCTTCTTCTTGTAAGGAGCCATATACTCAGCGAACTGAGGGATAACGATACCTGCATCGCTGAGGTCGGGAGCCCAGCGCTTTACCCATTCAAGGGAAATGTAGCCGTTGTAGTTGATAGTATCGAGAGCCTCGATCATTTCCTTTACAGGGATATCACCGCTGCCCATAATGCGGTACTGAACCTTTCCGTCAGCACCCATAACGCTGTCCTTGACCTGTATATACTTTATGTATTCGCCGAGATTACCGATAGTAGTCTCGGGAGCTTCGTTATTGTATCTGTACGGGTGGTGCATATCCCAGAGTGCAGCCACCTTGCGGCTCTTAACAGCGTTAAGCACCTTTGCAAGACGTGCAGAGTCGCTGTAAACGCCGTTTGTCTCAACGAGGAGAGTAACATTGTACTCCTCAGCTATAGGGACGAGTTCCTTAAGAGCTGAAACTATGTAATCGTCATCGACCTCGCCGCCCGGTGCAGGCTCAAGGTCTCCGAGGATACGGATGAAAGAAGTGTTGAGCTTCTGAGCAAGACGAGCGTACTCAGTGATCTCCTCCTTTATCTCAGCGAACTTATCCTTGAATTTAAGGCAGGCGCCTGAAGTAAGGCAGGGGATCTCAAGACCGAGAGAATTGAGTTTCTCTACAGTTTTGGGGAGCTGCTGCTCCGTAAAAGGCTGAGCCTTTACGGAATATATCTGATTTCCGAGACCTCTTATCTCGATTCCGTCGAAACCAAAGTCTTTTGCCATTGAATAAATATCTGTCCATGAAAAATCGGGGCAAGCTAAAGTTGAAAAACTAATTTTCAATAGTATCAGTCCTTTTCTATATGATTTTTTACGTACTTATTAATTATATCACGATAGTGGGTAAAAATCAATAGCAAAGATAAAATTTACTGATTTAACGTAGCAAAGTGATTGCGGTGCCTGTTTTTCTCTATTGCTTGACACTTATTATAATGTGTGATATAATTTTTTATTATGGGTTCGGTTCATGGACCGTTATATAATACTTTTGGAGAAGAAATATGATAAAAGATATAGTAAAGGATCTTGTTTTCCTTCAGCTTCCCTCTGAGAAAGCCGAAAGGGAGGATCTTCAGACCGCCCGTGACCTCTGCGACACCCTTGCGGCGAACAGCGACAGATGCGTAGGCATGGCAGCAAATATGATCGGAGTAAGAAAGACTATCCTTGCGGCAGTCCTTTCGGGAGGCATAACAGTAATGATAAATCCCGTCATAAAGGACCACTCGGCAAGATCTTTTGAGACCGAGGAAGGCTGCCTTTCCCTCAGCGGAGTCCGCAAGGCTGAAAGGTATGAAATGATAACTGTTGAGTACACGGACATGAAGTTCAAAAAGCGGAAATGTACTCTCAGAGGATTCGAGGCGCAGATAGTTCAGCACGAGATCGATCATTTCAGAGGTGTCCTGATTTGAAGACAGTCAGACGCTTTATCAGTTCCCAGCCAGTACTTGCGGCGGCATTTGCAGCAGCGCTTGTTACGGTTTTCATAGTACCTCCCGACAGGGAGTACATAGGTTATGTCAACAGAACAGTGCTCATCCAGCTGTTCGGACTTATGACGGCTGTTGCTGGACTGCGTTCGGCAGGTATATTCGACTCTGCTACACGTTACCTTCTGCAAAAAACGGGAAACATCCGTAAGCTTGGACTGCTTTTCGTGTTCATATGTTATTTTTCGGCGATGATAGTTACGAATGATGTTGCACTCATCACATTCGTTCCGCTCATGCTGCTGATATACAAGCAGATAGATGACGAAAAGAGCCGTATCCTGACCATAGTCCTTGAAACGATCGCGGCAAATATGGGCAGTATGATGACTCCAGTAGGCAATCCACAGAACCTGTTCCTTTACGATCAATACAAGCTGTCGGCGATGACTTTCCTGAAAATGACGCTTCCCGCAGGTCTTATCAGTCTTGCGATACTGATAGTCCTTACACGGCTTTTGCCTGCGGAAAAATGCAACGCTCCCGAAAGCAGTATACAGAAGATACCTGTTTACAAAACAGCGGTTTACGCACTGCTTTTCGTGGTATGCCTTTTGTCGGTATTCCGTGTGATACCCGATTATATATGTCTTGCGGCAGCAATTGTCGCTGCCATTATCACCGAACCGAAGCTTCTCGGAAAGGCGGACTATCCGCTGCTTCTGACCTTTGTGTGCTTTTTCGTGTTCGTTGGAAATATCGCAAGGATCTCATCAGTCAGGGACATGCTCTCTCAGCTGATCGGAGGACGTGAGATTATTTCAGGAGCGATACTCTCGCAGTTCATAAGCAACGTTCCTGCGGCAGTAATGCTGGCAGGATTCACCGATAACGGTACAAAACTCCTTCTTGGAGTAAATATAGGCGGTATGGGTACACTTATCGCATCACTTGCAAGTCTCATTTCCTTCCAGTTCTACAGGAAAGAGGAGAATGCACAGCCCGGAAAGTACATGGCTGTATTTTCTGTAACAGGCTTTGCGATGCTTGCACTGCTGCTGATACTCTGCTGCCTGATATATCAGTAAAAAAAACGAGGTGTTGAAATGAATATACAAACAGTCTTATTTGCAGTTGAAGTGCTGGTCTATATTTGCATAGCGTTATACTTTTTTTGCATGCACTTCTACGGATAATTCTCCGCTTACAGCGAAGATCAGAAAGAATTCAAAAAAAGCACTGTCCATATGCGGTATCCTTTCCATTTTGATTACCGTGCTGGGAACAACAGCGATCGACATCAGCGGCTACAAGTATTCGGGCGTATTCAATGTTATAGCCTGTGCAGCTGCATTTCTGGTGTGCGGTCTTAAAGAGGAAAAGCACAAGGACTTTAAGGCGTTCCTTGCACGTTCATTTGTAGTGTGCATGGCAGTCGAGGTATTTGTGTTCAACTTCAATTCTTCACATCTGTTCGGTGACTATACGGAAAAGACACTGGACCTAAGTACTGCTGTTACTCAGAACTACGATGCAGTATCAAATACCAATATGACCGAGGGTTATTCCACTATCGAATTTATTGGAATAAACATGCCTGTCGGAACTCTCAGCGTGGACTGTACTTCATCGACCAAGCGTTCAGTGAAGTTCAGCATCGACATAACCGATGATACAAACAGCGCAAGCTACCGTTCAAATATTGCGGCAATGGAAGCGCTGAACGACTATACACGTACACAGACGATACCGTGCAATTTCTCGGGCAATGTACACGACCTTAAGCTTTCATTCTCAGCTGATGCAGGCGAGGTGATAACCGTAAGGAGCGTCACTGTCAACAAGCCTATAATGCTTCATTTTTCACTTATCAGATTCCTGATGATGTTCCTCGGAAGCATATTTGTTTTCGCACTCAGACACAAGGAAATGCTCTACTGCGATTACGAAAAGCGCCGCAAGTCGGTAAAGGTCATAGCGTCTTGCTTTACACTTGTACTTATGGGATTCTCGCTCTACCTTACAATGGCAGGCAAGATCACTGATAACGGTACATGGTCCCTTAAGGACGATTTCAGAATGACTACAGGAAACCAGATATCACAGGAGATAGTTGACGCATTCGAGAATGGTTCTGTTGAACTGAACGAAAAACCGGGACAGGACATCCTCAGCGTTGAAAACCCGTATGACTGGAGTCAGCGTAACTGCTATTACCTCTGGGATCACCTTCTCTATAACGGCAAGTATTATTCTTACTACGGCATCGGTCCGGTACTTGCACTGTTCCTTCCTTACCACATGATAACAGGTTTCTACTTCCCGAGCTGCTGGGCAGTATGGCTTTTCGGAGTTATAGGAATCCTCTTCCTTACTAAGGCTTATCTTGCATTTGCGGACAGATTCTTCGGTAAGACTGCCGCTTCACTGGTACTTCTCGGACTTATGATAATGCAGATGTCCACTGGTATCTACTTCTGCTATTTCCACGCTAACTTCTACGAGATAGCACAGGCTTCGGGCTTCATTACCACTACTGCGGGAGCGTTCTTCCTTATCACCTCCAACGTTATAGGCGAGGGCAAGGTCAAGAACTGGCGCATTGCACTGTCCACATTTTGTCTTGGAATGGGAGTTCTCTGCCGACCGACTCTTGCTGTTTACTGTATAGCATCGCTCTTCTTTATCTACGCAGGCATGAAGAAAAAGCTTGCAGAGAAGAAGGACAAAGGCAGCGTAGTGCCTTACCTGTTATGTGCGCTTCTGCCGTATGTAGTGCTTGGTTCTGTACAGGTATGGTACAATTATGCAAGATTCGGCAATCCAATTGATTTCGGCATACAGTACTCACTTACCATTAACGACTTCACCAAAGCTCAGTATCATACCCACTTCGTTCTTATCGGCTTCTTCAACTATCTGCTTTCATTCCCGTCCTTTGCTGAGAACTTCCCATTCTTCACAGCAGATTATGCAAAGACGTTCCAGCCGAACGGTTATTACTTCATAGCAACAGGTGCTTCACTCGGTCTCATCTGGAGAGCTCTTCCGATACTTGGCTACGGTCAGGCAGTAAGAAGCTACAAGCTTTCCGAGAACAAGAACAAGAGATTCTATGCACTTCTCATATTTGCAGTATGTATAGCTTGTCCCTTTGCGATAATCTTTTCCATATGGGAAAGCGGATTCGGTACAAGATACTGCGTGGACTTTGCATGGCAGATAATACTCGGCGCACTTGTTATCTCATTCTTTATCTGGAGACGCTCACAGGAAAACACAAAGGTACATCTTAACACACTTATGATAGCTTCTGCGGGCATCAGTCTCGTAATGAACTTCATACAGATATTTACCTATGAGAACCCTCTTGAGCAGTACAATACAATGTGGCAGCAGGATATAGTTGCATTTGCAAGACTCTTCGAGTTCTGGAAGTAACACAAAAGCGCTCCGATTGATCGGGGCGCTTTGTAATAACGTCTTAATGAGTGGTTTTACATTGCAACGTCTGAACGTGTTACAAATCAGATAATCTGAGGAGCGTAAAAAATTCGCGGCTCAGAAAAACTGAACCGCGAAACCGTACGCTTGTTCGGCGCTGGTGCCGATGGCGGGGGTCGAACCCGCACGGTGTTGCCACCAACGGATTTTGAGTTTTCGGTAGACATTCACTTCACTTCACTCCACGTCACTTCAAGTCACTTTTCATCACTCGCAAATCACGCAATATCGTCGTTTCAGAAGAATCAAAGTGCAAAAATAACGGTTTAGCGCGGTTTCAGAAAAGCATCAAAAATGCCTCTAAAAAGAAATTTTCGGTAGAAAGTTGGCAGAAATGGATTTTCGGTAGATTTCGGTAGGAAGCTATTTTGCTGACAATTACTGACAACTTCCGTTGTGAGACTTTTTAATAAGGATAAAAACGGTGTCGGATATAATTCTGAGGTTTCTCCCAAAACGGTGTTTTATCTACCATAATTTCTGAAAATCCGGTAGCGAAAAACGCTGAAAATCGGTAGAATTTCTTCACAAGACTTCCGGTCTGATACCTTACAAAATATTACAGCTAATGATAGCAGACAGTGTTCGATTAGAACGCTGTTTGCTATTTTTTTATGCCCAAAATCAAATATCACTCAGCACTCCTGTCGGGGTGCTATTTTTTCATCTTTTGCCCGCAAAAAATTACAAGTATTCAATTTTTTTCATTATAGCATGGCACTTCGCCAATGTCAAGAAATTAACTGGAATTTAACATAACGAGGAGGACTTCCCTATGCCTGTAACTGAATCTATCTGTATTCCGGTCAGCAATGACCTGTCTTTTGCTGAAACTGCTATCATCACCAAGATGGCAAGCTATCCCGAAGCTGATAACTGCACAGCCGAAAAGATGCACTCCATGTTTCTCGGCAGTTCATATCACAGAAGAATAATCTGATGGCTGAATACAACAGACCAGATACAAGTATGTCGGACAAGTTCAATATTCAGAACAAGATAAATGCTCTGAGCAAGCGTATTACGCAGTTAGATATGAAGATAACCGAACTTACAAGGTCTTCACATTATTTCAGTGAACGCACTAACGATGAGCTTGATGCTGCCATGAAGCTGACAAGTGATAAGCTCGGTGAAATGGTCGATAACGGAACTGTTTCAACGCCTGAACTGTCGGAACAGACTATCACGGCTGCTCATAAGGTCGAGACACTTGATAAGTCTCAGGTTGCAGCACTTGCCGATCAGCTCGGTACGGGCAAAGACCGTCACATGGACTTTGACAAGGCAAAGAACTGGAGCTTTGACGGCAGTGAGATGACTGCTCGGCTCGATAACGGCGATATGCTCATGAGCTTTCACTTCATTGACAGCTTGGAGCGTGAACAGTCCGAAGTTGAGGTTAAGGCGGATATTGCAGAACCTTCTGTCTCAACAACGAATGCTTCTCCTGTGGAAAAAGCCCCTGCGGTTGAAACCGACAAGGGCGATCATTTCACTATTACTGATGATAACCTCGGTGACGGCGGAGCAAAGACAAAGTTCAGAGCAAACGTCGAAGCTATAAGAACGCTGAAAGCTGTTGAAGCTGAAAAGCGTCCTGCAACGGCTGAGGAAAAGGAAAACTTGTCGAAATACGTCGGCTGGGGTGCTTTATCTAAGGCTTTTGACAAGAATGATGAAAAGTGGGCCGCTGAATATAAGGAGCTTGCAGAGCTGCTTACTCCCGAAGAATACCGTCAGGCAAGAGCATCTGTCAATGATGCTTTCTACACCTCTCCTACGGTTATTGACGGCATTTATGAAGCTCTCGGCAAATTCGGCTTTGACGGTGGTAATGTTCTTGAGCCTGCAATGGGTATCGGAAACTTTTTCGGACGTATGCCTGAAGATATGCAGAAAAACTCACAGCTCTACGGTGTAGAGAACGACAGTCTTTCAGGACGTATCGCTCAGGCTCTCTATCCCGATGCAGAAGTATCTATCAGGGGCTTTGAGCAGAACACCTATCAGAACGGCTGTTTTGATGTAGCCGTCGGCAATGTTCCGTTCGGTGAACTTGGCTTCGTGGACTCTGTTCACGGTACTACAAAACTGCACGATTATTTCTTTGCCGAAACTCTTGATAAGGTCAAAGACGGCGGTATTGTTGCTTTCGTTACCTCGGCAGGAACACTTGACAAGCGTGATGAAGCTACAAGGCAGATGTTAGCGGATAAGGCTGATTTCATCGGTGCTATCCGTCTGCCGGGCGGAAAGAACGGTGCTTTCAAGGATAATGCAGGCACGGAAGTCACTACGGATATTATCTTCCTGCAAAAGCATGAGGGCAAGTCCGTTTCTGAAATGCTCGATACTCCTGATTGGGTACATATCGGTGAAACCGCCGACGGTCTGCCGATAAACAAGTATTTTGAACAGCACCCCGATATGGTACTTGGTACTGTTATCGAGGGCAACAAACTTTACGGCAGCGGTACTATGGTTGTCGCTGAGGACGGCTTTGACCTGAAAACAGCACTTCATGAAGCTGTCGGAAAGCTGTCTGCGGAGATAAGCCACGATAAAGGGCGTGATGTGTACGCAAAGACAGCCCAGGGCGAACAGGTACAGATACCGTCAAATCTGCGTAATTACAGCTTTTTTATTTCAGATGATCAGATTTTCTTCAAGAAAAACAATACCGCCTGCGAGTTCCGTTTCGATAAGACAACGGCACAGCACAAGCGTTTCAAGGCGTTTATTGAACTGCGTGACCTGACAAGAGAGCTGATAGAAGCTCAGGAGCTTGACAAACCTGACAGCGTAATCAAGGATTTACAGGAAAAGCTGAATGAGGTCTATGACGATTTTTACAAGAAATACGGGCTTATACACTCTCAGACAAACAAGCGTTACTTCTCTGAAGATGTGTCATATAACCTTGTGGCAGGCTTGGAAAAGAGTTATGATAAGACTGAGCTGAAAGAAAAATCGGATATTTTCACGAAGCGTACCATTATGCCGCCGAAGGCTGTCGATCACGTTGAAACGGCTATCGAAGCTCTGACACTCTCTGTTGCTGAAAAAGCAAGAGTGGACTTTGAGTACATGAGCCGTCTGACAGGTCTTTCGGAGGACGAGCTGAAGCACGACCTTACGGGTGAAATATTCAAAGTTCCCCATACAGAAAACGGATATCAGACAGCTTCAGAATACCTTTCAGGTGATATACGCAGGAAGCTCCGTGAAGCTGAGGAAGTCGCTGAGTATGATGCTGATTTCAATATCAACGTATCAGCTCTCAAAAAAGCGATGCCCGAACCGCTGAAAGCCGGAGATATTGATATAAAGATCGGTGCCGCTTGGCTCGATCCTAAGTATTACGAACAGTTCATGTATGAGCTGTTACAGACACCTGCATATCAGCGGAGTGACAGTCCGTCCGCACGTTGGAACAAATCGGCACTTATAACCGTAGAATACTCAGCACTCGCAAATTCCTTCCATATCAGCAACAAAAGTTCCGACAGGTCTGTACTTGCGACTCAGAAGTATGGCTCTCATAAGATGAACGCTTATGACATACTGGAGCATATCATGAACCTGCAAGAGCCGAAGATCTATAAGACTGTCGAAGTGCCTGACGGCTTGGGCGATACAAAGGAAAAGCGTGTAGTGGATATTGATGCTACCCGTGTAGTACAGCGTAAAGCTGACGATATTCGCAAGGCGTTCAAGTCATGGATTTTCCGTGATGCTGACCGCCGTGAAGCTATCGTACAAAGATATAATGAGCTTTTCAACTCTATCCGTCCCCGTGAGTTTGACGGTTCTGCACTCGCTTTACCCAACTACCAAAATAGCAACACGGTTATTCATACAGATTATGCAAGCTGTGTTCTGCGGACTTGTCAAGGAATTTATAATAGATGTGAATGTCCCTCTCCGCCTTGCGGTCAGAGGGATGTTTGTCTATTGTGATATACTTGATAAGTTCCAAGCACATCTCACGGGTGAGCGTCTGCACATCGGCATACTTCTTGACACGCTCAATGAACTTGTCCACATCTTCTGCATTCTGCTTTTCAGCATCGAGCTTCACGGTAAGCCTTGCCTGTTCCTCCTGCAATGCTTTCAACTCAGTCTCATACTTGTCGAGCAGAACACCGCAGGCAGTCTCCGTGATCTTGCCGAGGTACTTATCCTCATACACCGACTGAATAAGACCTTGCAGCTCAGTGATACGCTTTGCGTTTGCCGTCAGCTTTTTACGGCTCAGGGATTCCTTTTCGGCTTCACCCTGATTCTTGATAGCAAGGAATTTCTTTCTCGCACCTGTTTCGTCCTCAATAACGAGCTTTGCCATAAGACGGATATTGTCGAGTATCAGCTTTGAAATACACCTGTCTGTGATGTAGTGGCTCTCACAAGCATTATTACCGAACAATCTGTAAGATGTGCAGTTATAAGAACGGTAAGGCACAGCGTCAGGAGATTTCTTGATACCGCGCCAAGTTGTACCCAAACGCATCTTGAAACCGCAGTCCGCACAGAACATCAATCCGCAGAGAGGATCAACATAGCCCCGTTTTGTAGGCTTGCCCCGACTAACCGATGCTTCAACCTCACGCACCTTATCCCACAACTCCTGTGTCACAATAGGCTCATGATTGTTTTCGATAATTACCCAATCCGATTCGTCCTTATATACGATCTTATGATTTTTATGGGATACCGTTGTGCGCCGAAGCTGTGCGAGCTGTCCGAGGTAAATGCGATTTTTCAAAATGTTCTTGACTGTAGCACCAGACCATAAATGACGCATCGGGATCGGAGCGTCCTTGCCGAGCAGAGAATAGTGATAGTCTGTCGGATTCAGAATGCCGTCCTCATTCAGCTTGTCAGCGATGTGTCTGGGACTGATGCCCTGCGCTCTCATCTGAAAAATAGAAAGAACAACAGGTGCGGTTTCGGGATTGATGATAGGCGTATGCTTTTCATCATCACCCTTGATGTAACCGTAGGCAGCCTGCTTACAGCCATACTTGCCAGCCTTTGCATTTGCTTCAACAACAGCCCTGATCTTTTTGCTTGTGGAAGATGCGTGCCATTCATTGAAAAGATTGATTATGGGCATCATCTCAAGCGCTGTACTGTTGCGGTCTGCTGTATCCACTCCGTCATTGAGAGCGATGAAGCGAATATTGTTTAAGGGGAAAATGTAGTCGATGTACTGACCGACCTGAATGTAATTTCTTCCAAAACGAGAGAGGTCTTTCACCACGATAATGTTAATGCGACCACTCTTTGCATCGTCAAGAAGTCTTTGCACCTCCGGTCTATTGAAGTCCGTTCCGGTCCAGCCATCGTCCGCATAGGTGTCAACGAGCGTCCAACCCTTTTCCTTGACAAATTTGGTCAGGATCATTCGCTGATTATCAATAGAAACGGAATCACCCTCACGCAAGTCCTCCTGAGACAGGCGGAGATAAATTCCAACTTTGTTTTCGGTCTGCTTTGCCATACTTAGCTCCTTTCAAAATCAAAGCAGTACCAATTCCGATATTCCTATTATAGCGCAAAATATCGGAATTGGCAATAGCTTTTTTCCAATATTTTTACGCTGAGAGATTATTATCACGCAGAGCCTGTTCAAAAGCAAGTCTGCTGATTACTTCATCGAGGTCTTTGTCACCGATAAAGTGACTATGCACACGATAGGTGCGACCATCGACTTCCTGAACGGTTGTACGCTGGGGGCAGTCCTTATACTTCTCGTTCAGCTCAAAAACCTTGCCTGCCTTCTCTTTATCTACGGCAGTAGTTTTATCTTTCGTTCAACACTATCCTTTCCGACAGCTCGATCCATTTTCAAAACTTCTCGCTGTCTGTATCCTATAAAATCATTCCCGTATGCTTACGGGGAAAATGCCTTGTGACCATCAAGGCATATTTCAATCCTTATCGCCGTTGCCATAGAAGGACATCTGCCCCTCCAGTTCCTCGCTCTCGGCATAAGGATTGTGATGTTTTTTGCCGTTCTTTTCAGAAACGGCATCGCTCTCCGCCGAGCTGTCCGCACCGTTCGCCAGTGCGATGATCTGCTCATCGGTAAAGCCCTTGTCCCTCAAAAGCTGTATCAGATTATGCTCCTGTACAAGAGTGTCGGCAAGCTGCTGTTCATCGCAGTTTTGTTTTGCCTTTATCTCCGTGAAGCACAGGTCACTGTATTCAGCCTGAGCCTTGTTCAGCTCGTCTGTATCCTTCTTGATACGCTCCTTGAGGGCTGCGATCTTGGCGGCAAGTTTCTCTTTCTTCTTTTCGTACATTGCCACACCGATCACCTACCTCTCTATATTTATTCTACACAGGGCGGCACCGCCTGACAAGTGCAGTCCTGATACTCATATTCTACTTGATAATTTGAAAAAAATCTATTCGCAATCCAGACAAACTTTTCGGGCATTTTCAGGATTTCAAAAAGCCCGATTTTGGAGAATTGCAATCTTTGCGGCAAAGATTGTCATGAACCTGCAATAGATTAACATTTGAGCTTCCGTCATTTTGACGAATACAAATTTTCCGCTTCATTGACTTTTTGAAATTTATCCGGTATCATATTTTCAGAGCCTTGCGGCAGAGCCGATATGCTCATATCGAAATGAGCGTAGTCAGTGAAAAAGAGATACAGAAAACCAGTCGCACAGCTCCAATTCCATACGGCAGAGCGTATGGAAAGCAGAACACGCACCGCAGGGCGTGGGGAAACCCAGCCAGCTCGGTATGGCGTGGGGACAAAATCCCCAGACCATACACCCACTGGTTAGAGGGCTGCCGCCCCTAAGACCCTGCACAGAAAAGAAGAAAGGAAGTACCCTATGAACGAGTCAGAGAAAAGAGATAAATGGCTCAAAATCCGAATCAGTGAACAAGAAAAAGAGGTCATAGACACCAAATTCCGCAACAGCGGAATGAAGAATGTCAGCGACTTTATCAGGACGATGATCTTCGTGGGCGTTATCGTCAAATTCAGCGACGATGACAGAAAACAACTGCTCCGTGACTTCTCAGCGATGTCAAATAACATCAATCAGATCGCGCGGAGAGCAAACAGCACAGGCAAGGTTTATCCCGAAGATATTGCACAGATAAAGGAGGGGCAGCAGAAACTTTGGCAACTACTAAACTGTTTCCTATCACAGCTACAGAACGCAAAGCGATCAGTTATATTGCCGACGGCAGTAAGACCGACAACGGCAGACTGATAAGCACATTCTGCTGTTCAAGTGATCCTGCACAGGCAAGCAGAGATTTTGCATCGGTGAGAGCCTGCGGAACGGGTAAAAATAAGATATTGTCACAGCATTTCGTGCAGAGCTTCAAGCCTGGGGAAATTACTCCCGAACGTGCATTGGAAGTCGGAGAGGAGCTTTGCGAAAAGTTCCTCAAAGGCGAGTATCAGTATTTCCTCGCTGTCCATATTGATAAATCCCATGTGCATCTGCACGTTATTTTCAATAACTGCAATATGTACGATTACAAGACCTTTGAAACACACGAAGATCAGGGGTGCAAAAAGGAACGAGCGTGGAAAAAGCTGTTCGATCTGTCCGATGAAATATGCAAGCGGCATCACCTCAGCGTGATACAGCACCCCGAATTACAGAAGGGCAAAAAACGCTGGGAGTGGGAGCTTGACAAGCAAGGTCTGTCATGGAAAAGCAAGCTCAAAAGAGCCATTGACGAGGTTGTTAAGCACAGCGTGGACTTTGAAGATTTCCTTGCAAAATGCGCCGACTATGGCGTAATCGTGGACTACAATCCCGACCATAAAATCGACCTGAAATTTATGCTTGCCGAGCATAAGGAGCATAATCCGAATGCGAGATTTACACGCGCCCGAACACTCGGCGGCTACTATGAAACGGAGAATATCAAGAAGCGTATCGCCCAATACTTAGGCACAATGGCTTATGTTCCGAGAACGAAAATCAGAGTCATCACACAGAAACCGCAGAACAAATTTGTGCAGGACGCTATTGACCGTGGCAATATGAAAATTGCAAGTATCGCAAAAAATATCATTGCAAAATACGGCATCGAGCCTGAACAGATCAATGCAGAAGCAACGGCAGCCTACGCAAAGGCGGCGAGCTTAGTGGGTAAAATTTCGAGCATCGACAGCGAGATCAAGGAGCTGAAAGAGCATCGGAATTGGCTCAGAGAATACAATAAGGTCAAGCTGATTTTTGATGAATGGCAGTCCCTCAGCGGACGCAAGCAGAAGAAGCATCTGGAAAATAACCGTGATGAGATCGACAGCTATTATTTCTACAAAAAGAAGATACTTGAAGCATATCCCGACGGCACGATCCCTTCGGATTCTCTCTTTGCAAAGAAGATAAAACATCTCACCGATGAACGCAGCAAACTGCAAGCCGAGCAGACCGCAGCAAGTGCAAAATCGAAGGAGCTTATGCAGGCAAAGCGAGACCTTGAAGCATATCTCAGGCAGTATGAACCGCAAGTGCAGAGCCGAGATCAGCAGAAAAAGAAAAAACGGGATGACCTTGAATGATAATTTTAGACAATATCCTCTGAAATAGATAAAAGTCGGCTTAGACTACCTAAGCCGACTTGATATTTTGTTGTTTTTTTGCTGTAAAAAGTTTTTGATGGCACATAAAACCAATACACGCACCAAACAGGTTTAGTAGAATATCTTCAATATCAAAGCATCCAAGCATTGTGAACAATTGAATACTTTCTACTATAAATATTGAGACAAATGTTACAATGAAAAATCGCTTGAAACTTTTTAACGGGTCAAACCACAAAGGAAGCATTCCTCCAAATGGTATAAAAAGAATGATATTTCCAAGCGAATTCTTCAAGAACGAAAACACAATAGGACGAGATATTATAGGGGATGAAAGTAAAATATAAAGACTTTTTAACGGAATGAAATTGCACATGGATTTTACATATTCTACATATGAACAATCGTGGTCACAGCCCATACTACGTCCAAACAGAACATAAAAAAGAAACAATCCATAAATGCAGGTAGTAATCAAAGAAAGCCTTTTCATTTTACAAATTCCTTCTCTTGTAAATACACTCAAGAATTAATGTGAAATAGTTGCACTTCCGTGTACGGAGTCATAAGTGAATCCATCATGTACTGCCGTAAATGCAACAGCATATCTATGAGAAGGATTGAGATTAATAAAGTAAAAACCTTCCGTGATTCCATTAAGTGTTGAACCGCTACTTGTCCAACTTGTTTTCATTTGACCATCATCGATGTCATAAAGTCCAACCTTCATTTTAGTAGGTCGTCCAGTATCGGAGTAAATTGTATATGTCACATGAAGCTTGTTTTGGCTGTTACCATAGAAATAGTAGTTAGTATAAAGCCAATTCACTCGTACCTCTTGAAGATCAGCATAGTAATTGCTTGAAGATAAATCATAAAAACTGGTTGGTACTGACAAACTTCTGGTGTTACCATTTAATATATCATTATAGACTACCTTATCATCAGATGCGTTACAAGCAAAGTCACTGCAAGCCACGGCTTGGGGTGATGCGTCCTCAGCAGCAAAAGCCATTGTATTCATGGGTACAGAGAAAGCAATAACACTCGACAGAACAGCAGTAACAATTTTCTTCATATTCATAGTAATAACTCCTTTCAAGTTATAGAGTCACAATTAAAATGCTGTCAATTGAAACTCTAAATCATTTGATTGATGGGAAATGGATGTTCACTTAGCTACTTTTAGGCGATTGAAACTTAGCTAACTCCTTTCTTAGCTCATTGCTAAGATTATAAGGTTCTTTTGGTTGGTGAAATCCAAAGATTGAAGCTGAATTACAACCAATCTCTGCGGACTTCTTGCCGATGGCGGCTACAACCTTCATCACGGACTTTTTCGTCATATCGCTCATATCTTTTCGCCCACCCTCATTGGATCTGTGACAAACATCGAAAAAGCCACAACAAGCAGTGTTGAGTCAATTAAGATGCAGTACGAGTTCCGTAATTTATTCAGCAACAGACATGAGATCAGCGCTATCAACATTGTCATGCCTATGCCGATAATGCGAAATATAGTTTTTTGCTTCTTCGTCAGTGGCTTGTTCTTATTCTCAACAGGAGCATATACCGCTGTGATTAGAATTGACAGTGCAATGATGCAGTAATGCAGTTCATTGAACTTACTAATCGGCAGGAACCTAAATAAAGCCAGAACAATCGTGGTGACAAAGAAGAAAACCATATTGCATTGCCAATAAGTATTGGCGTGGTATCCGCCACAAATGGAACGAAGTACAACAAACATACCAAAATAAAGAAGTGAGGCAAACAGACACTTGAAAGCAATTCCCAGACCAACTGCAATCATACAGGTAATCGCCGAGGAAATCAGTATTTCAAAGCCGTATTGGTAAATCGGAGCTTGTTGATTTTCGATGATCTGATGCCGAATCAAGAGATCAACAACCAGAGATGCAGCACCTTCAATCACCGTTATTCGCCGTCCTTTCGTGGTTTCTGTAGTCATTATACCACTGGGTATTCCTTCCGTCAATAGAAACGGCACAACTGGTAGTAAAACGGCACAACTGGTCAACACAAGTCAAAAGACCGGCTGGTTTATAGCTGCATATTGTGCATATTGCACGAAACTAAATGATGCTTGAAAAAATAGGTATGCTATGGTATAATAGTAACGGAAGGAGTGGGGCGAAAATGCGTTTTGCTGTCGTGGACGATGAACCGGGCATTCTGAAACAAATCCCTGTGCTAATCAGGCAGTTCTCGCCCGATATTAAGATTGAAACTGATACTTTCAGCAGTTCTTCTGAGTTTTTGAGTGCATACACAAACCCAAAATACGATGCTTTGTTTCTGGACATTGATATGCCAGACATGAACGGCTTTGCATTGGCAGAGCATTTAAGACATCAGAGCGATCTTGTTCCCATTGTGTATATTACAGCAAGAGATGATCTAATGATACAGGCATTCCGCTATAAAGCATTAGGTTTTGTCAGAAAGCAATTCATTGATATCGAGTTGCCTTACGCTCTTTCGACAATTATGAATGAAATTCATAAAGACGATGATATGATAGAGGTTACTGAAACACGGTCAGAGGGTGGACATACATATCGGCTTTGCATAAATGACATTATGTACATCCAAAGCTTTCGCCATAATGTAACCATTCATCTGAGTGAAGGTAGAGAAATAACAATAAGAAGTTCTCTTTCCTATTTTTCGGAACATGAAGGATTTAGGCATTTTGTAGCTATCTCTACTGGAATCATCGTGAATTTGTCGCTTGTTGAGTTGACTGAGGATGCTGTTTGCTTCTCTAATGGTGAGATGCTATATATCAGCAGAAGGAAAATACCATCCGTCCGAACAGCATATCTAAAATATATAGGGAAGGTGCTGATATGATTTATAATATTGCAGAATTTATAGCAACAGTTTCCGACTGCGCTATTCTTTTTTGGTTTCTGATATCATCATTATCATTTAAAAAAATACCCACATTACTAAAAGTAGTGCTTACATCTTTATTCTCAGCAATTATGATACTGAATATTGTAATTCTAAACTATCTTTTTACGTTGGAGGGGGTGTTTACTGTCCTTTATCTCATTACATTGTTTAGTTTTTCGATGATAGCACTACAAGGGAGATGGTGGCATCAGCTCGTTTTATCATTGGTAGGATTATTAGCCATATTCTTAATAAACGCCATTCTTTTGGTTGTATCCTCATTCATTTTGAGAGAAAAATATGATGACATTCTTATTATGAGAAATCCAGCAAGAATATTCCTGCTTTTCCTTTCAAAACTTGTTTTAATCTGTATGCTGATACCAGTTGCAAATTTGATACGAAATAAAAGAATAACCTTGCATCTGTTACAAAGTGTAATCGCCATTATTGCCCTTATGGTTTCCGTCGTAGCTGGAATTACTGTCGAGAAGATGATTCTGGAGCAGCTGGTACCGCCTTTGTATGCTACAATCATCATGGTTTCACTTGCAATTATCAATATTCTGATTTTTTTCATTCTTGTTCAGTTCACGATGCAAAACCAATCTCAGCTCAATCAAGTCGCTTTACAAACACGTTTGAATGATGATGAAAAGAAATTGCAGGAATCTGTACAATGGAGCAAATCAGTGCGAGCTTTGCGACACGATCTCAGCAATCACCTTATTTCCATTTCTCAGTTCATAAAAAGCGGAGAGGACAATAAAGCACTTGCCTACATCGAGAAAATTTCAGGTAATCTCCCTGATGCTCCTTTTTTCACAGACACCAATAATCCTACTCTTAACGCTATTCTTGACCTAAAGCGAATGAGCTGTCAAAAAGAAAATATAAATCTAAAGTGTTATATACAAAAAGACTTAGCCCCTTTTGATGATACCGCATTCAGTACAGTGTTTGGCAATATCATGGATAATGCTATTGAAGCTGAAAAAAAAGAAACACAAAAGGAGATTCGTCTTTCACTGGAATCAAAAGGAGCGTATCTTCATATTACCGTTCAGAATCGCATACAAATTCCGGTCCTTGTTGACGGCAAACTGCCAGATACTACAAAGTGCGATAAACGTAATCATGGCTTAGGTATGTATAGCGTTATGGAAACTGTTACACAGAATAATGGGGCGATCAATATTTATGAAAAAGACGGCTGGCTTATCGTAGATGTATTGATGCTAAGCCAATAAGAGATTAAAAAGCGTATGTTTCAGATTGTACATCTGAGGTATACGCTTTCATTTATCCCAATATGCGAAGAGAGCTATACTCCCAAAGTGAAGAATAGCTCTTTTTTCTATAATAGTTTGATTATCGGAATGGTACTTACTTAAGTCATTGTTGCTATTTTGATAACTCCGTTTTCCGATGATGACAACGGATATTAAGTTGCATGATCACCAGAAAAACGCTATTGCACACGCTATGTTCGGCGGTAATACGCTGTTCGCACACTGCGTTGGTGCCGGAAAGACGTATGAAATGATAGCGGCGGCGATGGAGAGCAAAAGGCTTGGATTATGCACAAAATCGTTGTTTGCCGTTCCGAATCATCTTACTGAACAGATCGGTGACGATTTTCAGAAGCTCTATCCGGGTGCGAATATCCTTGTCGCTACCAAAAAGGACTTTCAGAAAGCGAACCGACAGCAGTTATTCGCTAAGATTGCTACGGGCAACTATGATGCGGTTATTATCGGTCACTCTCAGCTCGGTATGATACCTGTTTCAAAGGAACGTCAGGTTATGACTATTCAGGCTCAGATCGATGATATTCTGCGTGGTATTGAAGAACTTAAAAAGAGCGAAGGCTCAAAGTTTCAGATCAAGGCTATGGAACGCAGCCGTAAGAGCTTGCAGAAACAGCTTGATAAACTCCAAAAGGTCAATCAGGATAATACCCTTACCTTTGAACAGCTCGGTGTGGACAGGCTTTTCATAGACGAAGCACATGAATTCAAGAATATGTTCGTCAGCACAAAATTACAGAATGTCGCAGGCATTTCCAACTCTGCTTCACAAAAGGCTCTCGACCTTTTTCTCAAGTGTCGTTATCTCGATGAAAAAACTGACGGCAAGGGCGTAATCTTTGCAACAGGTACGCCCTACGCATCACCTTATCAACACTAAAAAATACCGAAATTCCGCACTTTTTCAAATGCTGAATTTCACCTCAATACCTGTTTCATCGGATATAAGCACGACATCTATCATCGCTGCCGCTACATCGTGCTTCTCCTGCACCGTCAGCTTATCCCACTGCTTCATAGGTTCTTCCAAAGGCTTTGTGTCGATTGCCTTACGCTTACGGCACATTGTCTGCATTTTTTTATCAAGCTCCGACTTCTGTTCGTGCAGGGCGCTCACACGCTTCTGAATGTAGTCAAAGAGTACGCTGTCCGCATCAGCGAGCTTTTCCATGAGCTTCTGGATCTCACCGTCAATGCGAATGATTTCCGTCTTGATACTCTCTGTTTCGGTGTCGGGCTTGCTGTCCTCACGCTTTGCGATTTTGAGCTGTTCGATACGCTTCTGCATTTCTTTCAGCACAGCGTCCTCGACCTGTCTCGGCTTTAACTGAATGGGCGGAGTGGGACAGCCGTTCAGCGTGAACTTGCCGTAGTCGATAAAACGATGATACACCACACCTTTTCTGTTCGCACAGTGATTGAAGTGCATTGCATATCCGCAGCAGGCACATTTCACCATACCCACAAGCCAAGAGTTCATAGCCTTGCCGTTTGTCGGGAACTTGCTCTGGTGCGACTTCCTGTCCTGCACTCTCAGCCACGTTTCCGCAGGCACAAGTCCCTCATGGTAGGCTACCTTGACAAAATGCGTATCGTCAAGCCCGGCGTGGACAAACAAGCCGTGAATGCCGTCATAGGCTTCGATCTCATCAAGCATTTCATATCCTTTGGAAATAAAATAGCGGTAGACCTCTTTGTCAGCCCTCACATAAAGCGGATTTTCAAGGATACGGCTCAGGTGCGACCTGTCAAGATTGGAAATACCTGTTTTTGTGCGTGGTGTCGGTCTTGAAGCATTGATACCGTTCTCTGTCATGTAGTGGATAATATCGGTCAGAGAGTTCTCAGGGTGCTGATACAGGTCATACGCCACACGCACCGCCTCCGCATTCTCCGAGGGAACAAGCACCGAGCCTGTCTTACCGCCCACCGTTCTTCTTTCGGGAGTATAGCCGAACTGAACTTTACCGCCCTGATAAAAACCTGTTTCCCTTGCCTTAGTCTGGAAAGCATCAGCCACTCTTGCGGCGATCGTCTCACGCTCAAACTCTGCGAAGTTCAGCAGATTGTTTCGCATCATACGCCCCTCTTTTGTCTCCGTATTGAACGGCTCGGAGAGGGAGTAAACGGTCACGCCGTAGCGGTCAAGCTCGTCCGTGATGTTAAGATACTCTCTCATGTTTCTGCTGAAACGGTCATACTTTTTCACGATAATTCTGCTGATAAGTCCCTCACGGGCATCGCTCATCATCTGCATAAATGCGGGACGGTGCATCACATCTTTGCCCGACTTGCCGTCATCGCAATAGATACGAAAATCACTGTCACCGACAAACTTGATACACTCCTCCTTCTGTGCGGAAATGGACAAACTGTTATTGCCCTTATCCTTGTCGCTGACGGATCGACGAACGTAAATTGCCGTGATACCGTCGTTTGTTTTCGTTGATTTTCTCATTGTTGACCTCCAATTGCGTTTGCAATCGGACGGTTGGTTTTACATCTATATCATAGCGCAACCGTCCGAAAATTGCAACAGCATAATCGTAACTGTAATCTTTTTCGGCAGATTGCCAGATCATTCAGTTGTTTCTTCTGTTCCGTTGCGGCGCATTGCACCGAGGAAAATATCGTACATCTTGTTGATCTTCTGCTGTCTGATAGTATCGTTCACATTGTCAGGATAAGTTACCCTGACTTTGATACCCTCATCAGATACATAGTCAACTGCCTTCTCTCTTTTCTCTACGGCAGATGTTGTATTCAAATTATTAGTCCTTTCCGACAGCTTTTTCTTTCTCGCTGTCTGTCATTTCGGGTTTGGTTATCAGCATCATAGCATCTTTCAGCTCATGCTGTATCGTGTAAGTATCGCAGTACCAGTTATCGACATACCGCTTGCACACGGCAAGCTGAATGTCAAGAGGTCTGCGGCGGAGCGTACCCTCTGTCATACGCAGGAGTTTTGCGACAGCAGGCAGGAAATAAAGACAGTCATCGTCCTTATGCTCCGCTATCTCATTACGCTGTTTGGCATAATCGTCCGAGGTGAATTTTGTAATTATTTCATCAACGGACTCCTTGTAAATGCCGTCATAATTGAACAGCATACGCTCTTTATCGAACCGCCCTTTGAACGGGATACCGCTTGCAGCGAGGGCAATGCTTATCAGCTTTCCCTTGTCGGTATTTATCGTAACATATTCCTTGTTGTTGCTCTCATAATCGTCACCAACGAGGAAAACATATTCACTCATTCAAAGCCCCCTTTCATCAATCCTCGTCAAACAGAGTACGGGGAGAATCCTCATACAAAGTAGCCTTGTCCTTATCAGCAGGAGCATTGTCCGTCAGACTATCAATATCCGAATCGGACATACCGCCCTCACGGAGCTTTTCAAGCTGTTCATGCTCACGCTCGATTGCGGAGAACAGGTCTTTGCCGCTCAGCTTGTACTTGTCGGACAGGAACATGATGTAGAGCTTGTTATATTCTGCTCTATCCTTATCAAGCTCCTTTGTCTCGTCAGCGATAGCTTTCTCACGCTTAGCGATCTTCTTTTCGAGTTTCGCCAGCTTGTCAGCGATAGAAGTCGTAGCCATATCATCACCACCATTCTGAAATTTTAGTCGAGCCGAACTACTCAGCCCCATGATAATATTATAGCGCGCTCAAATACCAAAAGTCTATTCGCAGTGCGCATGAAGTTGGGTGCGCCATAAAACTTTTCTTATCGTGAAATTGTTATGGGGAATTTTGAAATGGGCATAAAAAATGCAGAGCTGGTGTTGCTCTGCATTGGGTAAGTATATTCAGTTTTTGGTGCTAAGATAAATCAGAATTTGGCGGACTATTTTCTATATGTAATCACCATTGTTTGTGCAATTCTCTTTCCGATTTGATATATAAGCCAACCTATAACTCGTTTAAATGGCGTCATTGGTATACCCGGTGCATATCTCATGCCTTTGTATTTCGGCCAAAAGTTATTATCCTCAGTCGGAAATTCTTTTTCACCCTTATTACCGACGCACATAGCTTGAAACAAATTAAACGGTATCAGCACGCCCACTCCCGGAACATGTGCTTTCTTTGATTTCACATCAAGATAAAATCTCTTCGCAATATCATATGTACTTCGCAAATCCTTTTCAGTTGGCCTGTAGTCATTCCAACTCAGAGCAGTTATCGGAAGCTGGTAACATTTGTTAAAGCCCCACCCAGGTAGCGTTGCTGCCAAAGCTTTTGTTGTACTCTCAGCGGATACCCCTCCGGTTGTACTGATTATAAGAGCCTTCTTTTTGAAATATCTCGGCCTATGCAGCATAAATGCCATATGATCCGTAAAATTTTTCATAATGCCGGGCAAATGCCCCTGAAAACACGGAACAGAGAAAACAACTGCATCACATTCTTCTATCATGTCTATGACCGGCTGCATTTTATTATGATGCGGACAGGTTTTATGCCCTTTGCGAAAACAATTACTGCATCCTGTGCAGAACGGAAGAGCTATTTCCGACAAGTGTATTTCATTAAACTCAAGCGTATTATCGAATTTCTGCAAATATTTTTTTACAACCTGCGTCAACTTCCATGTATTTCCTTTGTGGGGTCCACCATTAAAGATCAGTATTTTCATACACTCTTACCTCATTCAATACCATCTTTACAAATTTCGATTTACACGAGCAAGCCGAGTGCTTACTCCTACCTCTAAATTATATCATACCTTCCCCAAAAAAGCAATCCCATTTCCGAGAAATCCACCCTCTGAAATCCCCGTCATCATCAACAGAAATCCCGTGTTGAAACTATGCAAGAGGGAGAATCACCATGAACAAACTGTAAACTTTTCAGAAAATCATGAGCAAATTTTCAAAAATAGCGGTAGATAAGTAGAGGGTGTTTTTCATGGGCGGTCAGGCAGGGCAGAAATTTGAATGTAACGATAAGCATATCGACATTCAAAATCGGCTCAGGGAGAGCCGAGGAAATAGTTTCACCAGACTGCCGCCCACCCAGCATCATAACTGCGCCGAAGCCCAGTAAAATACTCTCAGAGCCGTGCGGAACAGAGAGAAAGTCGCATAGCTCCAAACACGCAGGAGCGTGAAAAAGTGCCGTAGAACGGCGAAAAACAAGTGAGGGCGTGAAACGCCCGATCAATTTTCACAAGCACGGTATAAAGTATTACGATTATGGAAAATCGTAAACTTTATACGGCTTGTCAGGGGAAAATTCCCCTAAGACCCCTGAGAGGTCGGCACAGCCGACCGAGATATAGAAAGGAGACACAATGTCAATATTCAAAAAGCCCGAAAAGGGCTTCCTTGCAAAGCTGTTCAAACATAAGCAAGTCGAGGAACTTGCGGAGGAACTTGCCCACGCTTATGCGGACGAAATGCAGGAAGAATTGCAGTCCGAAAATGACGAGCCTACCACCGCCGAGGACACCGCAGCCGAGCCTGTCCCAATGCTCGAAGTCACGGAAACAGGAGAGGTTGACTTCACAGAACCGCCCGAAACCACCGAGGGCGAATCACCACCGCAGGAAACTGAGCCGAGTGAAGTACGCAAGCACCTTATCACATTCCGAGTGAACGACATGGAACTTGAAGCGATCAACCGCCGATATGCTGAAACATCGTTCAGAAGCAGGGGTGATTTTTGCAGATATTCTGCACTCACCGTCATGAATGTTGAGGAAGATACCGAGGACATCAAGCAGATAGCACGGTACATATCGTCTATCTCCAATTCGTTCAATCAGGTAGCCCACAGAATCAACAAAGGCGGCAAACTTTACGATGAGGATATTGCCGATATGAAAGCGAGGTTAGAAGAAGTTTGGCGATTACTCGTATCCATACGATCCACACGGGAACATACGGTGCAATTGCTTATATCTGCAACCCGGACAAAACCGCAAACGGCAAATATGTTGTTAGCAACTTGTGCGTATCTTCTCCATGTGGAGCATCAGAACAATTTAGGAACATCAGGCAGTCAGTCGGCACAGGACGAAGCCGAAGTGAGTGCCAGCACATAATTCAGAGCTTTGCACCCGGTGAGGTTACTCCCGAACGGGCTTTGCTTATCGGACAGGAACTTTGCAAGGCACTTTTCAATGACGAGTATCAGTATGTTTTAGCTGTCCATGTAGACCATGAGCATATCCATAATCACATCATCGTGAACAATGTGAACTTCTATACAGGACACACCTTTGAAACCGAGCATAATCAGGGAAAGATACCCGACCGTGCGTGGAGCAAACTCCGCACGATTTCGGACGAACTTTGCAGAAAGCACGGACTTTCTATTATCGAGAATCCGCATCTTTCAAAGGGCAAGAGCCATTGGGAGTGGGAGCTTGACAAGCAGAATTTGTCATGGAAGGAACAGCTTAAAAGGGCTATTGATGAGGTTATCAAGGTCAGCGAGGACTTTGAGGATTTCCTTGCAAAATGCGTCGATTTTGGGATTTTGGTTGACTACAATCCCGACCACAAAATAGACCTGAAATTTATGCTTGCGGAGCAGAAAGAGCGCAATCCGAGGGCGAAATTTACACGAGCGAAAACACTGGGCTACTTCTACGGGAGCCAGCAGATCAGAAGGCGTATCGAGAGTTACAAGTATCAGATGTCGCACCGACCGACAGCGAGAATTATTCGCACCACAGCCGAGAAATTTCAGCAGTCTCAGGGCTTGACCAACTGGGCAGACCGTGAGAATATGAAAGCGGCGAGCAAGGCACTTAACGAGATGACGGCAAGCAACTCCACCCTTGAAGAATTGGAGAGTGCAGCTCATAAGGCACTTGCGAAGTTCACCGTTATGTCAACTCCGCAAATGACTATGAGCCGTCGTATTCATGAATTGGAGGAGCAAATTCCAGCTATCGAGAAGTATCATGAATTTGTGGAGTATCACAAGAAATATACTTCTCTGGAGGGCAAGGCAAAAACCAAGTACAAGAGCGATTTTTGCTATGAACTTGACGAGTATAATAAGGCTTACAAGAAGCTGATAGAGCTGTTTCCCGACGGTCATATACCGAAACTCAGCAAGCTGAAAACGGAGCTTGAAAATACCCGAAAGGAATATGCCGAGCTAAGTGCGGAGCGTACCGCATATAAAAAAGAAGCGGACAGGCTTTCAAGGCTTGCACAGCAGAAGCGTGACAGTCAGAGAACGCTTGCACGATATATGCAGAACGAACAGGCTGCCAAAAGAAAGAAAGGTCAGCTTGAATAAAAAACGGCAGGGTGTTGCCCTGCCATTATATACCATAGTATTGCATTCATCTGCGGAAATAGATGCTGATTGCTACAAAGGCAATAAATAAGGCAACAACAAAAGAAAAAATTGCTAAAACCTTATTTTTACGCCATTCTCTAATACCTTGTGTAATCATGGCTATACCCATACCTATTTCTGCTACATAATTATTATCGACCACATCGGCTATAAACAATATGGCGTAAACAATTACAAATACAGAAACAATTATTTGCACGATTATTGAACATTTTTCGATTTTATTATACTGATTCCAATTATTAAGAATGGTTTTCATAATAACCTCCATGAAGATAGGACTTATGCTAAATATAGGAAAATTCTGCAAAACTTATCTTGATTATAATTATACACCCTCATCGCCAATATGTCAATATAAAACCCCAAAAAGAAAGGAAACAACAACTATGAGCAAAATAGGTTATATCCGTGTTTCCACGGAGCATCAGGAGACAGCGAGACAGCAGGAGATCATGTGCGACTATCAGGTTGACCGCATCTTCTCCGAGAAGATTTCAGGAGCGAATAAAGACCGACCTCAGCTCAGGGCTATGCTGGACTATGTGCGTGAGGGCGATACGCTCTATATTGAGAGTATCAGCCGTCTGGGGCGCTCCACGAAGGACTTGCTGAACATCATTGACACTCTCACCGAAAAGGGTGTCACTCTCATCAGCCATAAGGAGAACATCGACACGGACACGCCTGCGGGCAAATTCATGTTGACCGTGTTCGCAGCACTCTCACAGTTAGAGCGTGAGCAGCTCAAACAGCGACAGCGTGAGGGCATCGAGATCGCTAAGGCACAGGGCAAATACACAGGACGGAAGCCCATTGAGATCGACTGGACGAGGTTCGGTCAGCTTTATGGGGAATGGAAATCCAAGAGCATCACGGGCAGGGATTTTATGCGGAGAATGGGCTTGTCGGCAAACACCTTTTATCGCCGTGTCAGGGAGTATGAGATCACCCACCACATCACCGAGCCGACATCTGCATAAGCATATTGCACCGAATATGTTGGCATATGCGATGTTCACTTGAACCACATTTTCATGGTGTCAAGTATTTGAATAAGCTCGGATTCGCTTATTACATAAGGAACCATAGCATACATATATTTTAGGAAAGTTCTGCTGAATACTCCGTGTTCGTATGCGAACTTCTTAAATCCTTCAAGTACCTTTGAGTCATATACCTCAATGCAGACACAGCCGCCCATGATGCGTACCTCTTTTATGCGAGGGTCGGTAAATCCCGACATTTCACGGCGGGTGATCTCCTCTATACGACGTATTTTAGAAATGTAATCCTCTCGTTCAAACAGCTCTATGGATTTTAATGCTGCGCAGCAAGCAAGAGCATTTCCCATAAATGTCGGTCCATGCATGAAAGCATGAGTAGGATCATCGCTCATAAATCCCTCCCATACTCTGCGGTTAGCTACTGTAACTGCATGACCTATATATCCGCCTGTCAGAGCCTTTCCGAGAACAAGTATATCCGGCAGAACAAGATCAGCCACAAAGCGGTTTCCTGTGCGACCGAAGCCTGTTGCGACTTCATCAAAGATCAGCAATACGTCATATTGATCGCATAACTGCCTTGCTCTTTCAAGAAAACTAATATCATACATACGCATTCCGCCTGCACCCTGAAGAAGCGGTTCAACGATAAAACAGGTAAGGCGGTCTCCATATTCTTCAAACGCCTTTTCAAGTGCAGGTATCTCCGTAGGTATATGGACAACACCACGCTTTTTCTCGCTGTTAACGCCGAAGGCAAAGTGATAGTCCTCATCATCACCGACTTCCATAGCCTTAAATGTATCTCCGTGATAGGCGTGTTCAAGCGAGAGTATCATATCCCGTTCAGAGCCTCGGTTTGTATTGAACTGCAATGCCATTTTCAGTGCGACTTCCACAGCTACGCTGCCTGAGTCTGAGAAAAAGCAGTAGTCCAGATCTCCGGGCAGCCATTGCGCCAGTTTGTCAGAGAGCTTCCGGACAGGTTCATGTGTCATTCCACCAAGCATAACGTGTGCAAATTTTTCAAGCTGACCGCTGATAGCGGAATTGATCTCGGGGTGATTGTAGCCATGAATAACACTCCACCACGAAGATACCGAGTCTATCAGGTCATGACCGTCCTCTGTGTAAAGATGAACGCCCTTTGCATGTGATATTTTTATTGGTGCATCAAGTGTTTTCATCTGAGCATATGGATACCAGATCATTTTTTCTCTCCTCTGTAACATATTCTTTTCAGTGTGTCTTCTGAAATGTCAATATCGGTATCATTCTTACCGACACAGGCAATAACAGGCACCTCTGTGAGTTTTTCACACATCAGCTTGTTATCCTCTTCCATTACATCGCCTCGGTGGAAGTTGTTAAGTATCAGTCCCCGTATCTCAAGACCGTGAGCCTTCATGTATTCACAGGTAAGAACCACGCTGTTGATCGTTCCAAGCCCTGCATCTGCCACTATGATCGTGGGAAGTCCGAGGGCTTTGATAATATCCTCAAGCATTATCTTTTTATCATCATAACGAATGGGACATACGATACCGCCGCTTCCTTCGCAGATAACGTATTCATATTCATCGCAGATCTTTTTGTACTGTGTCTTGACCGTACTGATTTCCACAGGATCACCCTCTATCCTTGAAGCAAGGTGAGGAGATACTGCCGTTTCATAAATATAAGGACACATTGTATCAAGCGGCTGCGTTATTCCCGATATTTTCTTTACATAAGCAGCATCACCCGGTATGAGTCTGCCGTTTTCATCACGTTTGTTTCCACTGACTGCCGCTTTGAAATAGGCAGTGTTGCAACCTATTTCACTAAATTTTTTGACAAGCAGTGCTGTGACAAATGTCTTTCCGATATCCGTCCCCGTGCCTGTAACAAATATTCCTTTATGCATTGTTATCCCTCCCCGTAGAATATCCGATCCGATTCAGCATAGCAATATCTTCACGTATACGGTTTCCCGATGTAGTCAGCATATCACCCGTGATAGCCGAATTTGCACCAGAAAGAAAAGCTCTTTCACCACAATTTGTCATAAGGTTTCGACCTGCGGCAAGGCGGATATCGGCTTCGGGAACGATAAAGCGAAATATCGCAACAGTCCGCAGAATATCAGACTCGGTGATACGTTTGATATTTTCCAGAGGTGTGCCTTTAATGGGGATCAGAGCATTGATCGGTATCGAACTTACGCCAAGCTCGCTGAGTGTCAGAGCTATGTCGATACGATCCTGCCAGCTTTCGCCCATACCTATGATACCTCCCGAACATACTTCAAGTCCTGCCGCCTTCGCTCTGCGTATACATTCGAGCTTATCCTCAAATGTATGTGTTGTGCAGATGTTTTTGAAATTAGCTCTCGAAGTCTCTATATTCGCATGATATCTTGTAACGCCTGCCTGCCGCAGCATAGCAAACTGCTCTTCTTCCAGCAGACCGAATGAAGCGCATAATCCCACGCTGTGTTCAGATGAAAGGGTACGGTAGGTATCAAGTGCTTTTTCAAATTCATCACCGCTCAGTCTGCGTCCTGCGGTAACGATCGCAAAGCGGTGTACGCCCTGTCTTTCATTATGCTGACATTCAGATACGATCTTATGCTTATTAAGAAAAGCATATTCTTCGATACCCGTACAGTGATGGGCGGATTGCGCACAGAACTTGCAGTCCTCGGAGCATCGGCCGCTTCTGCCGTTGATGATACTGCAAAGATCGGCTGTGCCGCCGCTGAAATGTTTACGCAGTTTATCTGCACATTCTGTAAGCACGTCTAATTCAGTGTTCAGCAGAAAACCCAGATCATCATTTTCCGTCAGTCTTCTGCCGTTGATTATCTGTTCGGTCATATTCTTGATATCCATTATATTATTCCTTTCGCATAGATTACAGGCATAAGCCGTTTTGCTAAAGCAGTAGATAATAAGCAGAGTGCAATATCTCCCGGAACTGCAAGTACAAAGCAGTACAGGAACAAAGCACCGATACCGATAGGGTCACGCAGGTATACTGCACTTATCATATAATAATATAGCATCCCAAGTGCATAAACGACCGCAAGTCCTGCAAAACAGCCGCTCAGGATACGTTTTGTATCAGGTTTTCCGCTATGGGCGATCGCTCCGGTAATATATGAGCCTGCTATAAATCCGATAAGATATCCGAATGTCGGCTGCAGCACATAACCGATACCGCCTCCGCCTGTAAAAACAGGCAGTCCTGCAAGCCCAAGAATAACATACAGAGCTGTTGCCGCAGCACCTTTGTTTTTTCCAAGAATTATCCCTGCAAGAGTGGTGAACAGAAACTGCAATGTGAACGGGCAAATAGGAACAGGGATACGAATATATGCGCCTGCTGTTATCAGAGCGGTAAACATTGCTGTCAGAACCATACTTTTTGTTTTGTTTATGTTGTTAATATCAATCACTTCCTCCATTCAATATTATAGCACTGTGCATTTCTATTGTCAACCGTTATTTACATAATGGTTGACAATAGAAAACCGAAACAATTCGCCCTAAAAAGAACAGCCCTCAGAATTACTGAAGGCTGTTTAGATATTCAGTTCCAAAAGGGTATGCCGTCATTGTGGCGCGCACCATAATGCTGATTTGAACCTCAGCGGAACGGTTTACAGGTGCGCCAATAGACCACGGTCAACCGGCACACATCAATATTGTACCTTAACGCAATCTTAACACAGCACCCGTAATCTTAACAGCACCTTAACCGATTATATGATATAATAAGATTATAATTTTATCGTGAGGTGTACGATGTTACATAAAAATAGAGTGAAAAACAGAAATCATATGACTTCATTTCAGGTCATCATTATCAGTTTCTTTTGCC
>ERZ795052.455-NODE-455-length-62313-cov-94.571477_pt1 | contig 62313 bp, 39 predicted proteins | sample MGYA00375136_ERZ795052 | MGnify/ENA primary metagenome ERZ795052 (study PRJEB30181, sample SAMN05720156) | activated sludge metagenome | isolation source: Anaerobic digester | place: Japan | collected 2015-05-26 ... | reverse complement strand
CATGATTTGCCCACAAAGATAGCTTGAATAGGTACGTTTTGACCATATAGGAAAGATATTTTTTAAATTAGACTGGGCCTATGAAATGTTTAACGTATTAAAAAGGATACTGTTAGTCTCTTTAATAAAAAAATCGCTGTTACAATAGGCTTTGATTAATTTAGCCGTTCTGTTTTATAAGTGCCGCATCAGGTTATACGGATTACGTGGTTGATATTCGTATTACCATCAATCTTTAATGGCCATTGGTTGATAAAAAGTTTATGTTGAGATCTTTTAGCTGCTTAAACAAACGAACGAAATAGGACGCCAGTTCCCTTTATCATCAATATATCTGATAAAAGAGGACCATACCCTCTCCCCTTTTAATCTGCTTAATCTGCCCCGCTGCCCCTAATAGCGGCTTCGGCCATTGTAATTGATCCGTGAAATAAAGCATGTATAATCAGTCTCAGCCTTATTTTTGTCGATTATTTGTATCAGATTTGTTATAGACATATTAATTGCGTGAGTTAATGTCCAGATCCAGGCTGCTTGCTGGCAGTAAAGAATAGCAATAATATGACACTATTCGTGACTATTGGTCAGATAGAAACCTTAAGCCATAACCTGGTTTTTGGGGTCCGTTTAGTGTCTCCATTTTATTGGTAAGTGGTGATAGTAGTCCGCCTAACGAGTTCTCAGGGCAGCGGCTAATGATCAGACGGCGGCCATTGATACTAATATTTGGCTATTTTAAAGCTTGCCCCGTATTTCCCGTATTTCTGGAATTCCTTCTGACCTGGCTGACCAGTGCAACTTTATAGATTTATGAAGTCTACAGGAGGCCTTGACTTATAGGCCTTTACTCATAGCTTCCAGAAATTCACTATTGGTCTTGGTTTTAGATAGCTTCTCCAGAAGAAGCTCCATCGCCTCGACTTCATTCAGCTGACTGAGGATTTTTCTCAGAATCCAGATCCGATTGAGATCTTTTTCTGGAATAAGCAGCTCTTCTTTTCTGGTCCCAGACCTGGTAATGTCAATGGCTGGAAAGATTCTTTTGTCGACCAGGCGGCGGTCTAGGTTAATCTCCATATTGCCCGTTCCTTTGAATTCCTCAAAGATGACATCGTCCATGCGGCTACCAGTATCAATTAAAGCTGTGGCCATAATGGTTAAGCTACCACCCTCTTCTACCTTCCGGGCTGAACCAAAGAATTTTTTTGGTTTATTGAGGGCATTGGCGTCTATACCACCAGACAGTACCTTGCCAGAAGGCGGAACAATTGCATTGTGAGCTCTGGCCAGTCTGGTAATCGAGTCAAGCAAAATCACAACATCTCTTTTTAGCTCAACCAGCCGCTTGGCTTTTTCCAGAACGATATTAGCCACCTGAACATTTCTGGTCGGCGGTTCATCAAAGGTCGAAGCCACCACTTCCCCATTGACACTTCGCTTAAAATCGGTTACTTCTTCCGGCCTTTCGGCGATTAACAAAACAATCAGAAAGATTTCCGGGTGATTCTTTTCTATTGATTTGGCAATAGTTTTTAACAGAGTCGTCTTGCCAGCTCTCGGTGGCGATACAATCAACCCTCTTTGACCCTTACCAATTGGAGTCAGCAGCTCCATTATTCTGGCGTTCATATTCTTGGGATTACCATCTTGAAGCTTGATTAGCTCATAGGGATAAACTGGCGTCAATTGCTCAAAATGTACATTATGCCTGGCTTCGAGGACGACGTCAGGATGCATAAAATTGATAGCTTCAATCTTAATCAGGGCGAAATATTTTTCGCCATTTTTAGGCGGCCTGACCATGCCTGAAATAGTGTCCCCGGTTCTGAGCTGAAATTTTCTAATCTGCGACGGCGACACATAGATATCGTCGGGACTGGGTAAGTAGCTGAATTCTGGCGCCCGTAGGAAGCCAAACCCGTCGTCAAGGCATTCCAGTACGCCTTCAGAAAACAGCATCCCCTGCTTCTTAGCTTGAGCTTCCAGAATTTTAAAAATCAGCTGGTGCCGGCTGGCATTTTCAACATCTTCTTGCTCGATATCCAGAGAATCAGCAATTTTCTTCAAACTGGACAAGTCCTTTTCCTCCAGTCCAATCAGGTCATATTCTTTCATCTTTTACACCTCATTATTATTTTTTTATACTTTTGCCAAGCTTAATTAAGAAATTGGCTTGAGACTCAAAACCACAATTAATTGGTCAAACCTGGCTCTTTAGCCACAGAAGTGGCAGGGCCCGCTTCGCCTGCACCAGCAGTGCCGGCTTCATCAGCTTTATCCTTTTTCTCTGCCTCCTGAGCGCCTTTCTCAGGAGCAACTTGCCTGGTTAAGGCTACCTCCAGGACCTGATCCATATTCTCTACCAGGTGAATCTTTAAATTCTGCTTTAATTTCTTGGGGAGATCCTTGAGGTCAGGTTTATTATCAACAGGCAAAATAATATCAGTGATCCCCTCACGGTAAGCAGCCAGTAGTTTTTCCTTTATTCCACCAACTGGTAAAACTCTTCCCCGCAAAGTAATTTCACCGGTCATAGCCACTTTTTTGTTAACCGGGATATCGGTCAGGAGGGAAATAATAGCGGTGGCAATAGTAATACCAGCTGACGGCCCTTCCTTGGGAATAGCTCCCTCCGGAACATGAATATGAATATCAAAGTTCTTTTCGACTTCCTTGCCCATATTAATTTCATACAATTTGCCCCGGACATAGCTATAGGCAGCCTGAGCTGATTCCTGCATAATTTCTCCCAGCTGGCCGGTCAAAGTCAGGTTACCTTTACCATGAATCTTGGTAGCTTCGAAGGTCAGCAGTTCACCCCCAAATTCGGTCCAGGCCAACCCCAGAGCTACTCCTATCTCGTCCTGACGGTCGACTTCCAGATGACGGTATTTTGGAACACCTAAATATCTTTCGACACTCTTCGGGGTCAATTTTTCATGATAGTCTTTGCCTTTGACCACCACCTTTTTAACCAGTTTGCGGCAGATGGAGGTAATTTCTCTTTCCAGATTGCGAACCCCTGCTTCCCTGGTGTACTCTCTGATAATTTTCATAATGGCCTGATCAGTAAACTCCAGGTTCCTGGGACTTAAACCGTGAGCTTTAATCTGTCTGGGAATAAGAAAGTGTTTGGCAATCTGCAACTTTTCGTCTTCAGTGTAGCCGGGCAACTTGATAGCTTCCATTCTATCCAGCAACGGTTTGGGAATAGGCTCAATCGAGTTGGCAGTCACAATAAACATGACCTGGGAAAGGTCAAAATCGGTATCGATAAAATGATCCAGAAATTCTTTATTTTGCTCTGGATCAAGTACTTCCATCAGAGCAGCCGCTGGGTCGCCACGATAATCCATACTCATCTTATCCACTTCATCCAGCAAAAAGACGGGGTTCTTTGTTCCAGCTCTCTTTATCATCTGAATAATTCTTCCGGGATAAGCACCAATATAAGTCCGGCGATGGCCGCGGACTTCGGCCTCATCTCTAATACCACCCAGCGACAGACGAACAAACTTCCTGCCGGTCGCTCTGGCAATTGATTTCCCGAGGGAGGTCTTGCCGACACCAGGCGGCCCGATAAAAGCCAGGATAATTCCTTTAGGATTCTTAACCAGCTGGCGAATCGCCAGATACTCCAGTATTCTTTCTTTAACCTTTTCCAGACCAAAATGATCTTCGTTCAAAATTCTTTCTGCTTCCTTCAGATCTCTTTTTTCTCTGGATTTCTTGTTCCAGGGTAAAGAAATTAACCAGTCAAGATAATTCCGGCTAACCGTGGCCTCAGCTGACATCGGCGGCATACTTTCCAGCCGCTCGATTTCCTTCAGGGCTTTATCCTGAGCATCAGCTGTCATCTGAGCTTCATATACCTTCTTACGCAACTCTTCAATTTCATTTGGTTGCTCTTCTTTTCTAAACTGACTGCCAGGAATAAAAGTTTTCTGTCCCATCTCCCGGGCACTAACCTTTCTTCTCGAACTGCTACTTTGAACTTCCCTACCCGGCATATTCTCGAGAGATTCCTGCAATAAAAATTTAAGTCTCCTTAATCTTTCCCTGGTATTAACCGTCTCCAGCAAATTCTGTTTTTCTTCCAGGGGCAGGTATAGATTGGAAGCTATGATATCGGCAATGCGATCGGTAGAATTCTCTCTAATGGCAGGAATCATCGAATCCAGGCTGGCACTATGATTAATCTTCAAATATTCCTCAAAGAGAGCCAGAACCTTCTTCAGCAGGTCCTGCACTTCGGGCGAATCTTCATCCAGGCTTTTAATTATCCGGGCTGTAATCTGGTAATAAGGATAAGTGCTCAGATAACGATCAATTCTGGCCCGGTTCAGCCCTTCGACGATGACTTTCATATTTCTTTCATCAATTTTGGCTGTTCTGATAATCCTGGCAATAACCCCGACCGAATAAATATCTTTGGGCAGCGGGCCGTCCAGCGAAGCATCCATCTGGGCAGAAAGGAAAATCAACTTATCCTGTTCATAAGCTTTCTCCAGAGCTTTGATGGATGAGGGCCGGCCAACAATAAAAGGGACAAGGGTCGCTGGAAAAACGACCAGGTCCCTGAGTGGAATCAATGGGACGTTTTTTATTAATTCAGAATTTTCTAAAGAATCAGCCATCTTAAGCTCCAACGATCTGTCTATATTTTTCGTAGCTGAGGGGTTGTTCCTCTACCATTTCTCTGGTTATAACTATTTTGGTTTTTATCTTTTTTGATGGCAGATAAAACATCAAATCAAGCATCAAATCTTCCATGATGGCTCTTAACCCTCTAGCTCCAAGTCTTTTTTTCTGTGCCCTATCAGCTATAGCCGCCAGGGCTTCCGGTGTAAATTCCAGGTCGATACCCTCCATCTTAAATAACTTCTGGTACTGTTTTATTATAGCATTTTTTGGTCTGGTTAGAATATCAACCAGTTGTTCCCGGTTTAAATCCTGGAAGACAGCTATCACCGGCAGGCGACCTACCAGTTCTGGTATCAATCCGTACCTGATCAAATCCTCTGGTAGCAAATAGCGGAACAGGTCTCCCTCTGTCATCTCCCGCTTTAAATCTGATTTAAAGCCAACCCTGGCTTTGCCCAGTCGCTGACTGATAATCTTATCCAGTCCGACAAAAGCCCCGCCGCAGATAAACAGAATATCTGTGGTATCAATCTGGAGGAACTCTTGATAGGGATGCTTCCTGCCACCCTGAGCAGGCACATTAGCCACCGTTCCTTCTATGATCTTGAGCAGGGCTTGTTGAACGCCTTCACCTGAAACATCGCGGGTAATAGAAGGATTTTCGCTTTTGCGACTGATTTTATCGATTTCGTCTATATAAATAATCCCTTTCTGAGTTTTTTCCAGATCCCCGTTAGCTGCCTGATAGAGTTTAAGGATGACATTCTCGACATCCTCTCCCACATACCCGGCCTCAGTCAGAGTAGTAGCGTCAGCCAGGGCTAACGGCACCTTCAGCAACCTGGCCAGAGTTTGAGCCATAAGAGTCTTGCCGGTCCCGGTTGGACCGATAAAAAGAAGATTACTTTTATCAATCTCGACTTCATCGGCACCACGTGGCTGCTTGATCCTCTTATAATGATTGTAAACAGCAACGGCAATTTTTTTCTTGGCTTCATCCTGACCTACCACATATTCGTCCAGTGCCTTTTTTATCTGAACCGGAGTCAGGTTTTCTTCCTTAAGCTTACCTTCGGCCTGCCCTTCCCTCTCTGCCCTGAGGATAGCGCTGGCTACTTCCAGGCAGTGTTCACAGATATAAACGCCTTGCGGTCCAGCTACCATTCTCTTTACCTGCGACTCAGGACGCTGGCAGAAACTGCACCTGATGGTCGAATCAGGACCCTGCTGGTTGGAAATCATGGTTGACGCCTCGATTTAAATTTTGCTCATTTAAAAAAGCTGGCCGTCTTTCAGGACAAACTCTCATTTCTCGAACTAATGATCTGATCAATCAGGCCGTAGTCTCTGGCTTGCTGTGGGGTCATAATAAAATCACGGTCGATATCAGCCTGAATGCGGTCAACAGGTTGACCGGTATGATTGGACAAGATCCGGTTTATAGTCTCCCGCATTCTCAATATTTCTTTAGCCTGAATGGCAATATCGCTTGCTTGCCCCTGGAAACCACCAAAAGGCTGATGCAGAATTATCCTGGCACTGGGCAAGGAAAACCTCCTCCCTGGCCGGCCGGCGGCCAGCAGGACGGCTGCCATACTGGCTGCCTGTCCCAGACAGATGGTGGTTACTGGAGATTTGACAAACTGCATGGTATCGTAAATAGCCAGTCCGGCAGTGATATTACCACCGGGAGAATTAATATAAATCGAAATTTCTTTCTCCTGACCTTCCGCTTCCAGATATAAAAGCTGGGCAACTATCAGGTTAGCCACCTCATCAGTTATTTCTGTTCCCAGGAAGATTATTCTATCTCTTAGTAGTCTGGAATAGATATCAAAACCGCGTTCGCTGCGTCCGTCAGATTCGATAACAAAAGGAATTAAGGCCATTGGCAAGTTTTATTTTATTATAATCCGGTCCTTTAAAAAGTCAATGCCCTTCTGGAGGAGGAGATCTAACTTCCACTCCTCTTCTCGCTCATCCTGGGCCAGAGCTGATTTCAACCGGCTTAGTGGAATATTTCTCTGTTCAGCTATCTTTTTTAAATCTTCTTCATATTCTTCTTCTGAAATCTGCAAACCTTCTTTCTCGATTATTTTCCTCAACAGTAGATGATTTTTCAGACTTTTTTCTGCCTGTTTCCTGGCCTGTTCTTCCACCTGCTGGCGTAGCTCGCCGGGCATTTTATTCCAATCATCTTCTCTAAACTGGCGATTGATAATGGCCTGAGCCTCCTCTCTGATCAGGCTTTCAGGCAAAGTCAGATTGACCTCGGCGGCCAGCTTCTCCAGATATTCATTCAGAGCCCGGTCCGCGGCCTCCTGCTGACGGTGCCGCAGCAGGTCCTGGTAAATTTTCTGCTTTAATTCTTCCAGTCCTGCTACCTGGTCAACTGACCGGGCAAATTCATCATTTAATTCCGGTGACCTTTTTTCTTTTATTTCTATCACCTTGATATGATATTCAATGTTTTTACCGGCAAACTTTTTCTGAGAATAATCATCCGGGTAAGCCACCTCAAAGGTCTTTTCTTCCCCCTGCCGCAGACCAAGCAGAGCCTGGTTGAGCTGAGGTTCATTTTCAGGATGACCGGCCAGAACAACCACCTTTTCAGCCGGCATAAATTTTTTAGTTTCCAGATCCTTACCCTGAATCTCAATCACCACATAATCATCAGGAGCCACTGGCCGGTCATTAACCGGCAGATATTCAGCGGCATTTTCCTGGAGTTTTTTCAGGACTTCCTCCACCTCTTTTTCTTCAACCTTAACTTCCTCTTGCTTGACCTTGTTATCCAGATAATTGGGCGGCAGTTCAATAGCTGGCCAGACCTCAAATGAGACCTGAAATTTAATCCCTTTATCCAGATCAAAATCCAATGATTTGACAGCGGGTACATTAACCGGAACGACGCCGCGCGCTTCCAGTTCACGCTTCAAATATTCTGGTACCAGATTATCAAGAAGAGCATCCTTGATTTCAGCGGCAAACATTCTGGCCACCATCTCGCGGGGAGCATGCCCCTGCCGGAAACCTGGTAGTCTGACTTTCGAGACATAATTACTGACCACCTTTTCATATTCCTTTTTGACTTCTTCCGGCGGGATATCAATTTCGAGTTCCCGTACAACTGGACTGACTACTTTTAACCGTTCATCAGCTAGATTCTGTTCCATATTTTCCCCTCTATATTAATATCAAATTTGAAGCTGCCACCGCTATTAAATTCCAGCTAAAACTTTGACTGAAAAATTGGTGGTGGGCAGAGCGGGAATCGAACCCGCACTCCTTATTCAGGAACTAGGTCCTAAGCCTAGTGCGTCTGCCAATTCCGCCACCTGCCCGAATATCAAAGAAAATTAACTGGATATCTTAAAAGAGCGGGTCGGATAAGGATATTTAATACCATAGATTGACTTAATAGTCAATCACCGCCTTTATTTAATGAGCTTGCTCAGACGATCGGCCAGGTTCCGATCAAGCCGCTGTAAAACCTTCAGAACTTCTCTGGCACTATAATTGTCGTTTAGATTGATATAGGTTATGGCCAGGTTATACTGGGCCATAGGATCATCAGGTTTAAGTTTTACAGCCGTTTCCAGGTAAGGCAGAGCCTGTTCAAATCTCTTAAGCAGCATATATTCCAGACCGCAATTCAGCCAGCCGGTGGGATCATCTGGTGCCAGCTCAGTATATTTTTTAAAAGCTTCAGTCGCTTCCTGATGCCGATTCATTTTGCTGTAAACCAGACCAAGATTATACCAGGCAGAGGTATAATCATTTTTTAAAGCCAGGCAGTCATTAAGCGTTTTAGCCGCTTCCTCCAGCCGGTTTAATTTAAAATACATAATGCCGAGATTATAGACGGCTACTTCGCTTTTCGGGTTTAATTCAATTATTTTTTTGACAGCTTCCAGAGCATTTTCATACAGTCCGGCTTGATCATACATCTGGATAATATGATTGTAATAAAAGACAGAATCGCGCGGGTTGAGCTCTATCAATTTTTTATATGCCTGTTCGGCTTCTGCATATTGCTGGCTGGCAGCCAGGAGCAAAGCCAGATTGTAGTTGCTGTTAATATCTTCCGGCCTTAATTTCAGTGCCTGCCGATAGGCCTCAATAGCCTTTTGTACATCGTTATTCTTCTGATAGGTCTGAGCCAGTTTGAACCAGCCGTTCCAGGGATGTTCAGGCTCGGATTGGACATACTTCTCATAATAAACAGCTGCCCGACTATAATTTTGAAGCTCTTCATAAGCGGAAGCCAGCTCAAAAAAGGCTTCCTTGGTCTTCAGGCCCTGAGCTAGGGCTTTTTCCAGGATTTCGGTTGCTTCTTTAAAATTTTTCTGGCGGAGAAGGTTTAAACCGAGCCCATATAGACCCTGAGCCTCATCAGGTTTTATCTGAAGTGCCTGGCTATAACTATTATAGGAATTGGCAAAATCATTCAGCTGATAATAGCACCGGCCAAGGCAGAGATAGGGTTCGACTTCTCCTGGCTTTAACTTCACATATTTTTCCAGGTAACGAATGGCCGTGGATGGTTCATTTAACAGGCAAGCGACCTTACCGGCCAGAAAACTCCCTTCTGCGGTTTCAAAGTAGACTTCTTTGCTGGCACTTTTCAAATCAAGACCACGTTCAGAACGATTAAGAGCTAAAAGTGGTTCAATCGGCACTCCAAATTTGATACCAGAATCAAGCACCAGGGCCACCCCAACTACTTCGTTTTTATTATTAAAAATTGGCGCACCGCAAGTTGGCTTTTCAAGACTTATAGATATGGACATGGCCCTTAGCCTGTCTTTTATCAACTCCAGCCAGCCTCGCATTTCTCCCGAGGTAATAATGATCTGACCGTTGACTTCAGCCAGAACAGCCAGAGGCGCTCCGCTGACCAGTTGCTCGGACCTACCCAGGGGTAGAGGTTTTACATCCAGCTTGCTCTTCAGGCGAACCAGAGCCAGGTCATGCCCACGGTCGACAGCTACCAGAGCTTCTACCTTTGATTTTTTGCCATTGCTACTCGTGACTTCAGCTTCTGTAGCTTGAGAAATAAAATGATAGGGAATAGCAATCAAATTATCGGCGAGAGCCAGCCCGCAGCCCTCTCCTACTTTGTTTTTATTATTATCCCAGGCCAGTATTGTTACCACACCATCAGCATAATTGCTTAAGCTTTCTTCTGATGACTGTCCCTGAACACAGAGCGGAACAATCAAAACAGAAAAAAACACTATCACCAGAAAGCAATGATAGTATTTTCTCATCACGCCTCCTTCCATTCCTTCTGCTTTATATTTATATTATCCTTAAGGCTAAAGTCAAATTTATTCTGGCTAACCAGTCATGCGGATAAAGTTTTCCGGTTTTTTTTGGTGGTTGATAACCAGCCTGACATCAGGGACTCTACTGGCTGGCATTTTTCTGGCACCAATTCTTCCGACCAGATGGCCAGCCCTCTCTGCTTTTATTTATGCTCTTTATGCACCCTTGTGCCACCAGCAAAGAAGCAGAAGTTTCTACCTGGCGGGTCAGCAGCTGGCCGTCTGCAGTCGCTGTTCCGGCATCTATGCTGGTTTCTTTTTGTGTGCCTTATTCTATCCGCTTTATTGGAAAAAATTAAAGAACTGGTTAGAACAAAGACCGCTGCTCATGGTTTTTTCAGCTCTGCCCATGGTTATTGATTTCTCAATTAATATTCTTGGCCTGTGGAATAGTCCTTTATTCATTAAAAGTTTGACGGGCTTCATCTGGTCGTCTTTTCTGCCTTTTTACTGGTTTAAAGCTCTTCAAGAGCTTGGGACTGGCTCCCCTCAAAAAAGATTGGATTTGCAAAAGTAGGACGTAATTCATAAAATTAGATGGTTTTCAAGCAGAGTTTTAGAGGTCAGATATGGAGAAAAGGCAGCCAGAATATTTTGTCCCGGCTTTAATTGGCGGGGCTTTAATGGGAGCGGTTTCGGCCATCCCTTTTATTAATTGCCTCTGCTGCTTGTGGGCAGTGGCCGGAGCAATGTTCTCCTTTTACCTTTTGAATCAAAAAACATCTTTCCCCTTGAAATTATCGGATGGCCTGCTGGTCGGGGCTCTGGCTGGAGTCTGTGGCGGCCTGATCAATGCTCTCCTGGAAATCCCATTGAGCCCGATAAATATAAGAATCGTCCAGAGATATATAAACAGCGTCTCCAGGTTCATGAAAGAGTTGCCCCCTGGTTGGGAAGAGCTGCTGCAAATCAATTATCAGGGTCTTGACCTCCCCTCTGTTTTGCTCAGCGTTCTTTTTTCTTCGCTCTTTTTTGCTTTTTTCGGAGCCATTGGTGGACTCATTGGATATTCTCTATTCAAAAAAGAGCCACGAAAGGAAGTAAAGGATGAAACACAACTTCCTCAAAACCCGGGTGATAGTCAATCCGGCTTCTAATCGCGGCCAGACTGGACACCGCTGGACGGAAATAAAAGCCACCCTCAAATATTTTTTAAAAGACTTTAAATACGATTTTACCGAGCGGCCCTGTCAGGCTACTGATTTAGCCAGAGAGGCCATTAAGGACGGAGTAGAACTGCTGGTGGGAGTCGGTGGCGATGGAACCGCTAATGAGATAGCCAATGGCTTTTTCGAAGAGCAGAAGATAATTAATCCAGAAGCTACTCTGGGACTGGTTCCTTCTGGCACCGGTTGTGATTTTACGCGTAGCCTGAATATCCCCAGGAATCTGAAAAATGCGGTCAAGTTCATATCAGAGGCACCAGAGCAGACTATAGACATTGGCCGAATGACTTACCAGGAGGAAAATGGCCAGCCGGTCAGTCGTTACTTTCTGAACATTGCCGATTTTGGCCTGGGGGGAGAAGTTGTCCGGGAAGTCAACAGACGCCGGCTGCAACGGAGAGCCTCGAGTTATCTTTTTTGCTTGCTGAAAGCCCTGCCTGCATTTAAAGGTCATCAGGTCAGGCTCGAAATTGATAACCAGAAAGCTGCCTCTGACCTCTATTTGATCGGAGCGGTAGCCAACGGCCGAATATTTGGGAAGGGACTCAAGATAGCCCCAGCAGCCAGGTTAAATGATGGTCTATTTGATCTCATTCTGGTTAAAAGCCTGTCTCTTCTGGAATTTTGTCTTCAGGGCTGGCGACTGGCTACTGGCAGCCATTTAAATTATCATCGGGTTAGCTGGCAGCGGGGGCGAAAAATAGAGGTCTTTCCCTTGAGCCCGGAACCGGTCTTAATCGAAATGGATGGCGAGCAGGTTGGACGGCTGCCGGCTGCTTTTGAAATTGTGCCTTCCTCCCTTCAGGTCAAAGCCTTCCTTGAATGAAGGCCAATCTGAAATTTTTCAGCTGGTCTTTTTAGGGGGAAGATAATAGGGATTGTTGGTCAAACAAATTTGACCATTTTCATCATAATAGCGATAGATAATCGTCTTGGTTTTTATATAAGGGCTCTTATATTCAACCCTTTTTAAATAATTTTTAGTTTCGGAATAAGGGGGGACTCCATTATGCTTGTCAACTGCCTGTTGCCCGGCATTATAGGCAGCCAGGACCAGGTTCCTATCGCCTTTGTACAGTTTGACCAGATCTTTCAGGTATTTAACTCCACCCTCAATGTTCTGCTCGGGATCAAAGACATTCATCACTCCATACCTGATGGCCGTTTCGGGCATTAACTGCATTAAACCCAGCGCCCCCTTATCTGAAACAGCAAACTGGTCATAATTGGACTCAGCCTTGATAACGGCATGAATTAATTCAGCTGGCAAACCGTGCTTGGCTGCTTTTTTCTGAATTATGGCATCATATTTTGCTTTTAATTCTTCCTGGCGGGTAGAAGCCTGGCTGCTTGAAAACAGGAAAATGAGGCTGCTGACCAGCCCAACCAGCCACACCCTCTTTCTGTCCATTTTTAGCCCTGACCGCTTATATTTATAAGCTTTTTATTTTCACCTGACCATCACCTTTTGAGGTGATTTTAAAGCAATTTCTCTATCAATTTCAAGCTTGCCTGAAGAGCCTGGTCGATATTCTCAGGGCGGTTGCCCCCGGCCTGAGCGAAATCAGCTCGACCGCCGCCGCCACCACCAATTACCGGAGCAATTTCTTTAATAATTTTATTGGCTTGAATCTTCTGCGTCAAATCAGCCGTCACTCCTACCACCAACCAGGCCCGGCCATCAACGGCAGAAGCCAGAACAACAATTCCAGAGCCAATCTTTTGCTTTAACTGGTCAGCATAATTTCTGAGGGCTTCCAGATCAATTTCCTCTACTTTCTGTCTGACCAGCTTGATTCCTTTTAGTTCCCTTATTTCGGGTGGCTGACTGGCCGGATTGAGCAGTCTTCTTTTGAGTTTTCTTATCTCCTCATCCTTTTCTTCCAGACTGGCCAGCAGCTTTTCCACTCTGACCATAATTTCCTGACGTCCAACCTTCAGCAACTTCTCCAGATCCTTAATATTCTTTTCCAGAGTCAAGACGTAATTTAAGGCTTCCTCTCCCGTTACCGCCTCAATTCTTCTCAATCCAGCGGCCACACTCGATTCAGCTGTAATCTTAAACAAACCTATTTCGCCGGTATTTTTGACATGAATACCACCGCATAACTCCCGGCTGAATTCGCCGACCTTAACCAGCCTGACTTTTTCTCCATATTTTTCTTCAAAGATGGCCATAGCTCCCTCAGCCAGACCTTCCTCCAGACTGGTTACCCTGATAATCACCGGCAGATTGTCCATAATCTTCTCGTTAACCAGCTTCTCTACCCGCTGAATTTCTTCCTCGCTCAAAGCAGCAAAATGGGTAAAATCGAAACGCAATCTTTTATCATCAACCAGTGATCCTGATTGCCGAACGTGATCTCCAAGAATCTGCCTCAGGGCAGCATGAAGGAGATGAGTCGAGGTATGATTTCTGCTGATGGCCTTTCTCCGGGCCGAATCGACAACAGCTTCCACTTTTTGTCCCGGTCTGATCTCACCCGCCAGGACTTTAACCTGATGAACAATTAGCTCTGGAACAGGTTTATGGGTATTCTCGACCGCCGCCGAAAAGCCGGAAGCTTTCAACACTCCCCTATCACCTACCTGGCCGCCACTCTCAGCGTAAAAAGGAGTTTCAGCCAGGATTATCTCCCCTGCCTCTCCTGCTTTTAGCCGCTCAACTGATCGTCCACCCTGGATAATAGTAAGTACTTCCGTTTCTTCTACTCTGTCTTTATCGTAAAAAACCGGGTTGACCTGGAGTCGCTGAAAAGAACTATAGATTGATTTTTCCCTGGCCCTGGCCTCACCTTCCCAGGACTGCCTGGCCCTTTCCCGCTGATTTTCCAACTCCCGCTGGAAACCGGTTTCATCCACTTCTAAATCTTTTTCTCTGGCCAGCTCCTGGCAGAGATCAAGAGGAAAGCCAAAGGTATCGTATAGCTTGAAGACTTTCTCTCCAGGGATAACCCGGCTGCCAGCTGCCCTGGTTTCCTCTGCATACTCCTCAAAATATCTCAACCCGGAATTCAGGGTAGAAGCAAATCTCTCTTCTTCAGCCAGACAGACCCGGCTGATATAAGGCAGGCTGGTCAGAAGCTCAGGGTAAGGTTCCCTCATTATATCGGCCACCGTACTGGCCAGACGGTAAAGAAACGGTTTGTCCAGCCCGATCAAATTGCCCCGGCGGTAAGCACGCCTGATCAGACGTCTCAACACATAGCCACGGCCCTCGTTGGCTGGATTAACTCCATCTCCGATGAGAAAAGTGATCGCCCGGATGTGGTCAGCAATGATTCTGATGTAAACATCATTCTCATCACCGGCTGGATAATCCTGTCCGCTCTCCTCACATATAACGTTGATGATCGGGGTGAACAAATCAGTCTCAAAATTGCTTTTTTTACCCTGAAGAACAGCCGCCATGCGTTCCAGGCCCATACCGGTATCAATGGAAGGGCGAGGCAATGGATTCATTCTACCCTTTTCATCCTGAAAAAATTGCATAAAAACCAGATTCCACAGCTCGACAAAGCGATCGCTACCGGAAGCTATGAGTTCAGCCGGAGTTCCTGCTTCCAGTTCTTCACCCAGATCATAATGAATTTCCGAGCAGGGACCGCAAGGACCGGTCTCACCCATCGCCCAGAAGTTGTCTTTTTTGCCAAAACGGAAAATTCTGGAAACTGGCAAGCCGATTCCTTCCTGCCAGAGACGAAGAGCTTCTTCATCTTCTTCATAAATGGTAATGTAAAGTTTATCTGCCGGCAGGCGAAAGACACCGGTAACAAGTTCCCAGGCAAAATCAATTGCTTCTTTTTTAAAATAGTCACCGAATGAAAAATTTCCCAGCATTTCAAAAAAGGTGTGATGCTTTGGTGTCCGGCCGACCTGCTCCAGGTCATTATGCTTACCGCTGACCCGCAGGCATTTCTGGACACTTGTCGCCCGGCTATAGCTTCTTTTTTCCAATCCGAGGAAAATATTCTTAAACTGATTCATCCCGGCATTGGTAAAAAGCAGCGTCGGGTCGTCTTTTGGAATCAGAGAAGAACTCGGAACAATCCGGTGCCCTCTCTTTTCGAAAAACTCCAGAAAGGTGGTTCTAATCTCATTGGCTTTCATCTAAACTAACTTTCCTCTTCACCCCCTCCTCCTGACTGTTCAACTCTTTCGACCTTGACCATTTCTTGTTCCATCTGTTCCAGTGCAATGTCCAGTGTCGACTGGACCCCCATGACCCTCAGTTTAAATGCATCTGAATTAGAGGAATACTTTATTCCCTGTTCAAAAGAAATATAACCATCACGGTAAAGCTGATAAATAGATTGATCAAAAGTTTGCATGCCATACTGGGAAACACCGGTGGCAATGGCATCTCTAATAAAAGCTGTCTTGTCGCGGTCAATGATACATTCCTGTATATACGGTGTGGAGACCATGACTTCAACTGCTGGCACCCGACCCTGTTCATCCATGCGCGGCACCAATCGCATCGAGATGACCGCCTTAATTACACTGGCTAATTGCAATCTGACCTGGCGCTGGTGATGAGGCGGGAAGGTTGAAATAATACGGTTGATTGTTTCTGGCGCATCAAGGGTATGCAGAGTACTCAAAACCAGGTGACCTGTTTCAGCGGCCAGCAAAGCCGTTTCGATTGTCTCCAGATCTCTCATTTCACCAACCAGAATAACGTCCGGGTCCTCGCGCAGACAGGCCCGCAGCCCGCGGCTAAAATTCTGGACATCCATACCAATTTCTCTCTGACTGATGATGCTCTTTTTATCCTTATGCAGATATTCAATCGGGTCTTCAATCGTAATGATGTTTTCGCGGCGGTAGGTATTGATGTAATCAATCATAGCCGCCAGGGTGGTCGTTTTTCCGCTACCGGTAGTACCGGTGACCAGAACCAGACCCCGGGGGGAAAAGGCAATTTTCTCCAGAATTTCTGGCAATAACAGCTCTCTGATTGACTTGACTTCCAGTGGAATTATTCTTAAAGCAATGGTTACGCTATTTCGCTGATAAAAAACATTACCCCTGAATCGCCCAAAACCAGGCAGGCTATAGGCCAGGTCAATATCGAATTCTTCCTTTAATTTTTTTCTTTGAAAGTCATTTAAGATCTGATTGGCCAGCTCCTCGGTATCAGAGGAAGTTAGCTTGGGAAAACCTACCAGCGGTACCAGTGTCCCGTGAACCCTGATGGTCGGATGATTGCCGGCTTTAAGATGTAAATCAGAGGCATCTCGCTCAATGGCAATTTTTAAAAGATCATCAATATTCATCTTTCCCTCCCCTTATTTTGGCATTTGATCATATATGAACCAAAAAAGCGGTCAAGATTTCTATTGTTTTGTCGATAGACAGATACCCCTCTTTTTTATTCGTCTCATAATAACTATTTTGCATCAGTCAGCCCGGTTCAGTCACCTTAAAACCAGATTTTGTTTTCATACTATATCAGTCAAATTTCAATGTCAATTTAAAGGTAGGAGCGGGTCTGCCTTAAACCTTTTCTCCGCAGTAAGGACAAACTCTGGTTTTATAAGGGAGAGGCCGCCGGCAGTTCCAGCAAAGGTCAGACTTTCTCTGTTCTCGGGCTTTTATTCTGGCAAAAATATCGTCGAGCTCGCTGGATTTTTCTTCTTTTCCTTTTAATCTGGATAGCTCCCGAATAATTTCCGACGCACTTTGAATACGGTCTTCTACCCGAGGAGCCAGACATCTCATGATCAGGTTGTCAACTTCCTTTGGTACTTTCATATTTTTAAGCCGGGGCGGAGTAATTTTGCCCTGCTGGGCTTTTTCCAGAATCTTAAAAGGATCAGGATCAAAAATAGGGGGACGACCGACAATCATTTCATAAAAGATGCAGCCTAGGGAATAGATATCCGCAGGGTAAGAAGCCTTACCCAGAAACTGTTCCGGGGCCATATAAGGCGGTGAGCCTATCCTGGTCGAAGCATACTGAACAGAATTCAGCCAGGCCGAAGTGCCAAAGTCAGTGATCTTAACCGTCCCTTCTTCAGAAATAAGGATATTAGATGGCCTGAGATCGCGATGGATAATCTTATTCTGATGAGCGTGATCGACGCCATAGGAAATTTGCTTGATAATATCAACCGCCCGGTCGCAGTCAAGAATTTTTTCCTTCTCCAGAATTTTCTCCAGAGATTGGCCCTTCACATATTCCATCACCATAAAAAAGACATCTTTTTCCTTTTCAGCAGACAGAACCCTGACAATATTGGGATGATTGAGAGCAGCCTGCAACCTCGGTTCTTTTAGCAGCTTATATAGCTCAGTTGATTGTTTATGAGGAACTTTAATGGCTACCTTAATATCAAGCCAGGTGTCCCTGGCCAGATAAACAGAGCCAAAACCGCCGCTGCCGAGCGATCGCAATATTTCATATTTACCAACTTTCTGTCCCTGTAAAAACATCTTACCAGTTCCAGAAATGTGAGATTAAAGCCAGGACAGAAACTACCGCTGTTTCTGTTCTCAAAATCCTGCCGCCCAGACTGTATCCACGATAATTAACCCTGACCAGCTCTTCCTTTTCTTTCTGGCTCCAGCCACCTTCTGGACCGACCAGCAAGACGACTGAAGCCGGTCTATCTTCACTGAGTATATCACGAAAATAGACCTGACTGTGCTCATCAAGAAATATTTTTTGTTCACCTTTAGAATCCAGACTTAAGACTTCCGCCAGGCTCAGGGGCTTCCTGATTGCCGGCAGGCTGGCCCCTTTTGATTGCTTTAAAGCCGCCCGACTGATTCTTTGCCAGCGAGCCAGTTTTGCCTCTATCCTGTCGGCCGGCAGCCGGAAAGAGCGAGCTGTGATCAGAGGAATTATCTCAGTTACCCCCAGCTCTGTCGCCTTTTCGATGATAGCATCCATGGTGGCCGGCCTGGTCAGGCCAAGTCCCAGAATAAGTTCGGTTTTTAAGTTCTCTTCCGTCATTTTAAGCGGCAGAAGCCAGGTTTTATCCGGTTCCAGGCTGAGCACTTCAGCCAGCAACCTTTTTTGCCGGCCATCAGTCAACCAGATTCTGTCACCCGGTTTGACTCTGGCCACCCGGGCCAGATGAAAATGCTCCTCTCCAGCCAGAGAAAATTTATCATCTCCAGCAGGAAGGTTGGTAATAAAGAATTGATTACTGGTCACCCGTCTGGCGTCCAACAAGGTTTTTATATCTCTGTACCCAGGTTCGATCTACCTCATTTATGTTTTCACCACGGAGTTCGGCCAACCTGCTCAATAAAGCTCTTTGCTCTTTATCGAGTTTCTCCGGGATGGTCACCTTAACGGTGACATAAAGGTCACCCCGCCGGCGATCGCCAATATCAACCAGACCGGCATTTTTAATTTTAAAGACCTCACCGGACTGAACACCAGCCGGAATTTTCAGGATTTCCGATTCGCCATTAAGAAGAGGGATAGCTATTCTGGCGCCAAGGGCCGCCTGAGTCAGGCTGATTGAAACCTGAGCATAAAGATCTTTGCCTTTCCTTTCGAAAAATGGGTGCCGGGCCACTCTGACCAGAACATAGAGATCCCCTCTCGGTTGACCGGGCTCGCCGGCTTCACCCTCGCCGCTCAGTCTCAACCTGGTGCCATCTTCGATCCCGGCCGGTATCTTTATTCTTAACTGCTTTTTCTGCCTGATAAGACCTGTGCCCTTACATTCTTCACAGGGGGTGGCAACAACCTCCCCCCGCCCATGACAATGGGGGCAGGTTCTGCTGACGGTAAAAAAGCCCTGTTGATAACGAAGCTGACCTCGCCCATGACAGGCTGAACAGGTTATTTTTTGAGTACCAGGTTTAAGTCCGGTGCCATGACAAACCGGGCACTGTTCACGCCGGTTTAGACTAAATTCCTTTTCAACACCGGTTGCTGCTTCTTCCAGACTTATTTTAACTTCGAGAGCCAGGTTCTCACCAGGGTGGACTCTTGACCGACGCTGGGTTTCACCACCAAAGAACTCAGAGAAGTTGAAGCCAAAAAGGTTACCCAGAATATCTCCGAAATCTTCAAAAATGGTGGAATCAAAACCGCCAAAGCCCTGATAACCCTGACCCTGGAGTCCCTCCTGTCCATAACGGTCATAAATTGCCCGTTTTTCAGGATCGATCAGGACACTATAGGCCTCAGCCGCCTCTTTAAATCTCTCTTCTGATTCTTTATCCCCTGGATTGCGATCAGGATGATATTTCAGAGCAGCCTGACGATAAGCTTTTTTAATTTCCTCAGGACTGGCACTCCTGGATATTCCAAGTATTTCATAATAATCCCTGTTTATCATGGTTAGTAGCTACCTCTTTCTTCTGCCTGTCAATGATCTCCTGTAACTCTTCCGGCAGCAGGCCGGCTGCGGGTTTGACCACCACTTTTTGCTCTCGGCCAGTACTGATATCACGAGCAGTAACTTTCAACAGGCCATCAGCATCAATCTCAAAAGTTACATCAATCTGAGGCACCCCGGCAGGAGCAGGATCAATGCCCACCAGATCGAAGGTGGCCAGAGACTTATTTTCTTCTGCCTTCGGGCTTTCTCCTTGCAAAACATGTATTTTGACCCGTCTCTGATTATTTTCGACAGTGGTAAAAGCCATCGTTTTCCTGGCCGGTATGGTGGTATTTTTCTCTATAATTTTTTGGAAACCACCATTTTCTGTTTCTATGCCCAGAGAAAAGGGTGTAACGTCCAGGAGCAGCACCAGATTATTCATGCTACCTCTTATGATTTTAGCCTGAATAGCTGCTCCCATGGCCACAATTTCATCTGGATTAATGCGCGCCGCCGGCTGCCGCCCGAAAAACTGGGCTACCTTCTGCTTGACCAGTGGCATTCTGGTCTGTCCGCCAACCAGAATAACCTCGTTTATTCGGCTTGGCTCAACTCTGGCCTCAGACAGGGCTACCTGGCTGATGACCAGGGTTCGATCTATCAATGTTTCAGTCAATTGCTCGAGGTAACTGCGGCTGATCCTTTTCTTAATATGAAGAGAACCATGCTCGGTCGAACAGATAAAAGGCAGATTAATCTCTGTCTCGGTAGTAAAAGATAGCTCGCGTTTAGCTTTTTCTGCCGCTTCTTTAATTCTCTGAAGAGCAAATTTGTCCTGGCTGAGATCGATTTGATATTTCTGCCAGAACTCTTCCACTATTGATTTTATCAGACAATTATCAAAGTCATCACCACCAAGAAAAGTATCACCATTGGTAGATAGGACATGAAAAACACCATCATTTATTTCGAGGACGGTGATGTCAAAAGTCCCGCCACCGAGATCATAGACAGCCAGCAATCCTTCCTGACGGCTATTGAGTCCATAAGCCAGGCTGGCCGCAGTCGGTTCATTTATTATTCTAATAACATTTAGCCCGCAGATGGCAGCAGCATCTTTGGTTGCCTGGCGCTGATGATCATTAAAATAAGCAGGGACAGTAATTACTGCCTCTTCCACATCTGTTCCCAGAAAATTCTCAGCACAGGTTTTTAAATAGCCAAGAATAAAAGACGATATTTCCTGCGGGCTATAAAGACGACCACCAGCCTCAATTAAGATATCCCCGTTGGCCGCTTCCGATATCTTATAAGGCAAGTGCTGCCTTATGTTTTGCATTTCCGGAGAATTGAATTTTTTTCCAATCAGTCTTTTGACCGAATAAATTGTATTTTCTGGATTGGTTATAGCCTGCCTTAATGCCGGTAAGCCAACCAATCTTTCGCCATTGGCCGTGAAAGAAACGACTGAAGGAGTGGTATTGTTTCCTTCAAAATTGGGGATAATGTCCGGCCTATCCCCGTTCATATAAGCAACACAGGAATAAGTGGTTCCCAGATCTATTCCAATTAACTCGGTCATACTCAGTTCTTCTTTGGTACCAGGACTCTGACCATGGTTGGACGGAGCAGTCTATCATGAATCAAATAACCTTTTTGCAATTCTTCTTTAATCTGTGGTTCGCTGACCTCTTCTGATTCTTCTGAGGCCAGAGCATGATGGAGGGCTGGATCAAAACGGTTATCATGTAAATCAATCGGCTTGACTCCATGCCGGGCCAGAAAATTGAGCAGCATCCGGTAAATCAGTTCCACTCCTTCTCTGAAAGTTTTTCCATCAGTTTCTTCTGGAGTTTTCAAAGCTCTTTCAAAATTATCTATGATCGGTAAAAGCTCCTTAAAGACTTCGCTCAGAGCATATTCCTTGAACTCTTCTTTTTCCCGGGTGGTCCGCTTGCGCAGATTATCCATATCAGCCAGCACCCTCAAAAATTTATCTTTGAGTTCCTCCATCTGGCCTTTTAATTCCGAAATTTCTTTTTCCTTAGCTTCCAGCTCGTTTTCTAACCTGGCAATAACTTTATCCTGATCGCCACTCGTCTCTTCCAGCCGGGAAGCTTCAGTCTGTTCTGATTTCGGCGCGCTCGGTTGCTCAGCTGAATTAATTTCCAGATATTCTATTTCGTCCTGCCCATCTTTTCTGGAATCGGGAACCTTTTTCTCCTCCTGGCTATCCTGACTTCCGGTCATCATTAGCTTTTGATTTTCCTCTGCTGACTCTTCTGAGCCTTTTTTACCTTTTATGTTAACTTTAATTTCACTCATATCACCACACCTCTTTCCAGGCTTGAGATAGTACTGGTCAAATGTCTGGCTACCTGATCAACCAGTGGAATGATTTTTTCATAGGGTAATCTTTTTGGGCCGATTATTCCCAGGGAGCCAAGTACCTGTCGCTGGTCACCATAATGCGATAAGATCAAACAACAATCAGCAATTTCAGGCATTTTGAGTTCGGAGCCCATAATTACTTTAACCCTTTCCAGGCTGATCAGGTCCGACAGCAACCTGGCCAGATTGGCCTTTTGTTCAAAATTCTGGAAAAGTGATTTAAGCTTTTGAAAATCAAATAGCTCGACTTTATCCAGCAGTCTGGCTGTCCCCTGCAAAAATATCTTGTTTTCTTCCTCCGGCGATGGATAACTTCTGAGCAGGGTAATGAGTTTTTCAATCAGATCCTCATATTTTAGCTTGAGCTTGGGCAACTCCCGGAAGAGATAATCACGGACAAAGGATAGATTTTTTCCCCTGAAATGCTGGTTTAAATAGAGGGCAGCCTGATCCAGTTCATTCTGGGTAAACATAACTCTGGTGGTAAATATTTCCGTCTGGATCAGATTAAAGGTGGACAGCAACACTATCATGACATTGTTATCTTTAAGCTTGATAAACTTAACCTGATCGAAATTTATTTGAGAAATATGGGGAGAAACGACAAAAGCCAGATTATCGGAATTGTCGGCCAGAACCTGACTGACCTGGACCAAAAGCCTATCCAGCTCACCAGAGCCGACGGCTAAATTATCAGAGGTGATTTTGACCTCCCCTAACCTGTCATGAGAGGTAGAGTCAAGAAGATGATTCACATAAAATTTAATTCCCAGGTCAGTCGGTATCCTGCCAGCCGAGGTATGTGGTTGATAGAGGTAGCCCTCTTTTTCCAGCTCTGCCATGACATTTCGAATGGTGGCAGGAGAGATAATATTATTGAGTTTTTGAGCCAGGCTGGCCGAACTAACTGGTTTTCCGGTCTGCAAATAAACTTCGACTATTGCGTTTAAGACGACCTCTTCTTTATTTTCAAGCCTTTTGTAAGACATTTTTCCGCTTATTATTTTATTACCCCAAAAGCCAGTTTTTGTCAATCTATTCAGGGTTAAATGGCTATGGGCCTTATTTAATCAGCAAGCCAGCATAACCCACAACCTGTTGATAATCACCCGTCCGTTCACCCGAGGTCTGGTATTTAACCAGATGCCCCTCCTTCGCTCCAAGGGCCCTGGCGGCGACCATCATAGCGGTCGTTGGCTGAAAACCACACATGGTCAACTGGTAAGAAATGACCAGTTCGAAGAGTCCTTTGGCGTCAAGTCTCTCCATAAAGGAAATAGCCCGATAGTCAAGCTTTTCAGCTAAATCCTGGCTAATGTAATGGCTCATGTCGGTGCTGGCCACCAGCAGAACTTCCTGCTCTGAATTTTTTATCACTCTGGCCAGAGTCTGTCCTAATTCTTCCAGCTTTTGATAATCGGCTTCATAAGAAACCAGGATAGGAACGATAGACAGATCTCGCTGAAAATACTGCAGAAAAGGAATCTGCACCTCAATTGAATGTTCCTGACGATGAGCAGCTCTATCTCTGGCGATAAAGCTGCCTTCTGACAGAATTAAATCAGCCAGAGCAATGTTTACCGGGACTTCGCCCAGAGGAGTCAACCAGCTGTCGCTATCATCAAGAGCGAGAACCGATCCGATCGGATGATGAGCTGGTCCCAGGATAACCACCTGCGGTGGAATGACCACGGAGGAATAAACAGCGGCCGCCACCGGTCCTGAGTATTCATACCCGGCGTGAGGCGCAACTACCCCATAAGCTCTGGTTTTTTCGCCTCTTTTGGGCAGAAAGGACTCGATAGTCTTTCTGAGAAGATCAGGATCATCAGGATAAAAATAACCCGCCACATATGGTTGCCTCTTCATCTTTGCCCTCCGCCAATAAAATGATTTTAATTTATTAGATTCTTCTCTTCCTTAAATTTGACGCCCAGGTCTTTCAATTCAGCCAGTATCGGCTCATAGATGTCGGGGGTGGTCGGAATCAAAACCCCACGCCCTTTTATCTGGTTCTGCAAGATAAGCTTGACCCCTAAAGCCACCGGCCAGCCAACCAGCCTGGACATCGAACTATGACCTCCCGGTTGGCCAAAGTCAATTAAGGTTGAAACCAGCTTCTCCTTTTGACCGGACGGATAGCTGATCAAAAGCTCATGCTCAAGTATGTTCATATCTCGCTCATTCTTTTCATATTGCATTCTGTCCCACATAATAGCGGTCAGGAGATCGAGTGGCGAACTTTTCTGAGAGGGTAAGGGCTTCGTGCTGAATAAACCAAGCCATTCGAGGGCCTTGATTGTATCTGACTGCGGGTCAAGTTTCAGTCGGGAAGCAACTGAGGTCTTTAAATCCTCATCATCCCTGATTCCCAGCCATTCTCGCATAAAACCGGCATAGGTGGTAGCTGTCCATTCTCTGTCGTTTATATCGAGCAGGCCCAACTCGCCTATCTTTTTCAGCTTAAAACACCAACCTGGATAACGTAGTGTGCCTCTTATAATTGTTTGTACCTCGGGAATGTCATAAATCTGGCGGTATATAACCGAATTGCGGTTAGGATAGGCCTCGAACTGGCCCAAACCAGGGATCTCCACCAGTTCAAAATGATCAAAAAGTTCTTCCGCCGGGATAATAATCTCCTGGCCGTCCTTTAAAAAGCGGGCCTCATTGCGGCCAGCCAGCAAAACTCCCCGCGGACTCCAGGAAAACTTATAGCCAAAGGGATTGTTATTAGCCTCAGGTGCTGGTAGTCCACCGCAATAAGAGATAAAACTTAAAACCTGGCCTCCAGCTGCCCGGGCTTGATTAATGCATTTTTTTGCTTCCATATGATCTAGACCCGGATCAAGTCCGCATTCATTAAGAAAAATCAAACCTTTTGATCTGGCTGGCTCATCATATCTCTTCATTTCGGGGCTGACATAGCTGGCCGTCACCAGGTGTTTACCCAGCTCAAGGCAAAGGCTGGCCACGTAAGGGTGAAAGGTGTAGGGTACCATGCTGGCCACCACTTCCACCCCGGCTATAAGACCCTCCAGTTTTTCTTTATTCCTCAGGTCAAGATGGAAAGCCTGTCCCCTCGGATGATGGCCAACCAGCTGTCTGGCTCTGCCCTCATCCAGGTCAGCTACTTTAACCTCTACCTCCCCCAGGTTAAGAAGATACTCGACCAGTGGCCCGGCCACTAAACCTGCGCCCAGAACACATACCTTTTTCATTTTGTTACCTCTTTTCCTTTCCTTTCTTTTCAGCTGTTATCGGATTTTACATCTTTTAGATATTCAGCCAGATATTTATAATCAGGAGTAAGTTCCCCCCGATAAGCAATGACAGCTCTCTTTAACACCGGCTCCAGTTCGATTGTCTCAAAAGGCTGCTGGAAATCAGCCTGAGCCAGATTGGGAATATAGGCTTTCAGCCGTTGACTGAAATAAGTTGAAGATTCCAGCGGCAATTCGGCCGGCAGATTATAGACTGCCATAACTACCGGACCCCGCCCCTCGAAACCATCAGTAGTCTGCCCGCTTACCGGGTCAAAGACATAAACGGGGCGTTCCGAATCGGTAGCTCTGACCGTGCATTCGATCGAACCATTGATATCACAGGTGATATCACCAATAACCTGCAGCCTGGGCTGAGCATCGCCAGCATACAGCTTCTCTAAGCAAGCCCTGGTTACAAACTTGGGATATTTTGGAGTCCAGAAAATAGCATTGACCAGAACATTGAGATAAGGCAGATAATCTTCTGCCACCGGATAATACTTTTCTGGCTGACGGTAATAATCTTCAAGTTCAAAAGGAAAATCTCCCTTTGGCCTGACCATGTCCTCTTCTTTAAAAACAACTTTATAAACCCGATGAAGGGAATAGTATCCCTTCTCCACTGTCTCAGCCAGTTCTGAAGGCGATATCTCAACGGACGGCAATAAATCATATATTTCCTGAGCACCCTGTGAAACATGGCCATAACCAAAAATACCACAGATAAACGGGCCTATCTCAGCCGGCAGCCCTTTAGTTTCTATCTCCTGGCCAATCTGTTTGATATCTTCTTTGAGTTCTGTCAGGTTGCTATAATTAATAGCCTGCCTTAATTTCAAGAACGGAGTCTTGATTCCCAGAAGTTTCATTCTCTGTCCGTAGGCCCAAAGGGAATTGACCAGACCGGCCTGGCCGGCATAGTTGCCAAAGAACAACACTCTTCGACCCTGCTCATCGGTCATCTTTTCATAATCAATAAGGGTACAGCCCAGCTCTAGAATTTTCTTAAGCATCGGCATATTATGGGGCTGACCTTTGATGGTGTGAGAAAAGAATACATACGCTTTGCCTGGCTCCAGTTTGTTGATTGGAATTTCCTTGATGGCCAGGACAATCTGACTGGGACAAATATCCTCCTGGACAAAGGCCCCGGCGGCGAGATACTCGCTGTCGGGAAAGACCCGGATAGGCGATGGCTGAACGTAAAAGGTCAAGTCATACTCTCTGATTAATTCCCTGACATGAGCCGGAATGAGCGGTACCCGCCTTTCGTACCGGCTGATATCCTCTCGTCTGATACCAATGCTGTTTTTCATGGGATTAGTCCTTTCTTTTTATATTATAGTGATATAAAAGAGATATCTGGCACGCCTTTTAAATATTATTATGTCATATTATGAGAAAAGAGGTCAAATGATTTCGTCTCTTCTAGCGGTCAAAGTTCAATCTTCCTATTGACGCTATTTATCACTTTGTCCATAATAGTCAGCATGATTCGTTTTCATAATACTCTGTCTGGAAAAATTGAGGACTTCAGACCACTGCGACCCGGGGAAGTCGGTCTCTATACCTGCGGTCCAACCGTTTATGATTATCCACATATAGGCAACTATCGTGCTTACATTTTTGAAGATATCCTGAAGAGATTTCTCATTTTTTCTGGCTTCAAGGTGACTCATGTTATGAATATCACCGATGTTGATGATAAGACCATTAAAGGAGCAAACGCCCTGGGCGTCTCGCTCAACGAATATACTAAAAAATACATTGATGCTTTCTTCGAGGATATCAAAGTTCTCAGGATCCTGCCGGCTGACCATTACCCGCGAGCAACCGAACACATTGAAGACATGGTCAGGATGATCAAGGGCCTGCTGGATAAAGGTTACGCCTATTTTAAAGATGGTTCGGTATATTTCAACCTAGCCAGGTTCCCTGACTACGGGAAACTATCCAAAATTGACAAAGAAGAACTCAAAGCCGGGGCCCGAGTTGAAACAGACGAATATGAAAAGGAAAATGTTTATGATTTTGTCCTCTGGAAAAAAGCCAAGCCGGGTGAACCTTACTGGGAGACAGAATTTGGGCCTGGCCGTCCGGGCTGGCATATTGAATGCTCAGCCATGAGCACCCGCTATCTTGGCCCGACCTTTGACCTTCATTGCGGTGGCATTGATAATATTTTCCCCCATCATGAAAATGAAATTGCCCAATCAGAAGCCTATTATGGCCAGAAATTCGTCAACTACTGGCTCCACTGCCATCATCTGGTGGTCAATGGGGAAAAAATGTCTAAATCAAAGGGAAATTTCTTCACATTACGCAATCTGCTGGCCCGCCAGATTGACCCGGTTGACCTCCGCTTCTTCCTGCTTTCCACCCATTACCGCAAGATGCTCAACTTCACCTTTGATAATCTTGATCAGGCCAGAGCCGCCCGCCAGAGGATAGTCGATTTTGTCTACGAACTCGAACACCAGCCACTACCTCCAAAAGCAGAAAACCAGGCGGCCGACGCCATTTCTACTCTGACTGATAAGGCTCTGGCTGATTTTAAGGCCAGCCTGGCTGATGATCTTAATATCTCTTCAGCTCTGGCTGCAGTTTTTGAATTTATCCGGGAAATTAATTCGAAGTTAGCCAGAAATGAAATCAGCCGTCCAGCCGCCGACCAGGTTCTAACTGCCATCTATGAGATCGATCAAGTGCTGGCTATTCTGCCTGAAAAAAAGGAAGAAGAGCTACCGGCTGACCTGCTTAGAAAAATTGAACAGAGAGAACAGGCCAGAAGGGAGAAAAATTTTGCCCTGGCCGATTCCATTCGCCAGGAGCTTCTACAGCAGGGCATTGTTCTGGAAGATACCAGAGAAGGCGTTCGGTGGAAAAAGATCAAATAAATTCTCTACCCTCTGGCCGCTGGGGCGAAGAGCTGGCCGCCGCTTATCTTCAGAAAAAGGGTTATCAAATTCTTGAACATAATTTTAACTTCCATCATACAGAGATAGATCTGATTACCCGTGATGGCAGCTATCTGGTTTTTGTCGAAGTTAAGACGAGAAGCTCAGCTGATTTTGGCACACCGGAAGAAGCTTTGACCCCCCGGAAAAAGTATCATCTACGACGGGCAGCCGAAGGGTATCTTTATCTGAACAACCTGAACAATATTGATTGCCGCTTTGATGTCATCAGCATTTTGTTTGGTCCCAACGGACAGATAGAAATAGAACATTTTGAAAATGCTTTTGAATAAATCAGTTCTGGAGAAATAAAATGAAAAAGCTTTATTCCCTGCTAATCCTATTGGTCCTGGCCACTTTTCTTTCTGGCTTTCCGGCCGTCCTTCAGGCTGGAGTTATTCCGGCGCCAGAAGAAATTCTTGGTTTTAAAATTGGAGCAGATTATCATTTAATCAACTATGAGCAAGCAATAGATTATCTCAAGAAGTTGGCCTCGGTCTCCAACCGCCTCAAGTTAGAGCAGATGGGCCAGACCACTCTTGGCCTCCCCATGTATTATGTCATTATTTCCTCGCCAGAAAATCTGGCCAGACTACAGGAATATAAAGACATCATAAAAAGATTGTCGCTGGGGCAGGCAGCCTCGGCAACCGAAGCCTGGCGACTTGCAGTTGAAGGGCGGGCTGTAGTTTATATTGACGGCGGTCTCCATGCGACCGAATGTGCCCCTGCCCAGCACCTGGTTCAACTGGCTTATGATCTGGTCTCGGGCGAAGACGAGAAGACCAAAAAGATCCTTAATGAGGTCATCTGCCTGCTGGTTTTTGCCAATCCTGACGGTATGAATATGGTGGCTGACTGGTATCAGAAGAATTTGGGGACGCCTTATGAAGTTTCTCCCCTGCCCTATCTATATCATTACTACGGCGGACATGACAATAACCGCGACTCCTACCTGGCTAACCTGCTGGAAACACAGAATATTTCCCGCCTGGTCAATCAGGAATGGTATCCGGTTGTGCTGTATAATCATCACCAGACTGCTCCCTTTCCGGCCAGAATCTGGTTGCCGCCAAGCTCCGAACCAACCAATCCCAATGTTCACCCGCTTATTGTCCGCTGGCAGAATCTCATCGGCTCGGCCATGGGAGCAGCCTTTGATTCAGAAAATAAAGATGGTGCTATTTCCAGAATTGTGTTTGACACCTGGTATCCCGGTTATGTTACCCAGGTGGTAGATTCTCACAATATAATCTCTATACTGACTGAGACCGCCCTCTATCGTTATGCTACGCCACGCTTTTATACTGTCCGTGATTTTCCACCAGAATATCAGGATCTGACCATGTCGGCCTTTTACCCCAGCCCCTGGAAAGGCGGCTGGTGGCGGTTAAAAGACGCAGTGGATTATTGTCTTACCGCTTCCCGAGCTGTTCTGGAAACAACGGCCAGATACCGTCAGGATCTTCTTTTCAACAAATATAAGATGGCGACTGAAGTCATCAATCGTTTTCAGCATGAACCACCTTATGGCTGGATCATGCCGGTGAGTCAGCCGGATCCTGGAAATCTGGGAGTCCTCTTAAGCCGGCTGATACTTCTAGGCATTGATATTTATCGGGCCGATGAAGATTTTGTTTGTGATGGCATCAGTTATCCAAAAGGAACATTCCTCATACCTTCCAGTCAGCCTTTCGGATTCTTTGCCAAGAATATGCTGGAAGAACAGCATTATCCGGACCTCAGAAAATACCCTGACCTCTGGCAGGGACTCGTGGCCAGCAAGAAATTCGAAGGGGCGCCGATTGAAGCCTATGACATGATGGGCTGGACTCTAAGCTATCAGTTCAATCTACAGGTTAAGGCCGCCAATACTCCGCTTAAAGTTAAAATGACCAGAATCAGGGAGCTTGATTTTCCTCAAGGAAAAATAGAAGCAGGCGGAGGTGTTTATTTACTGGACCACGCCCAGAATGCTTCTTTTGCCGCTATGAATCGTATCCTCAAGGCCAGGGGCAAAATCAAATGGACTAAAAAGGCTTTTACCGCCGACGGCCAGAATTATGCTGAAGGGACAATTATTGCCAGTGGCTGCAGCCGTGATTTTATGGAGAAACTGGCCAGCAACCTGAAGCTCAAAATTCAGGCTTTATCGTCTGCGCCAGCTGTTGACACTTATGAAATCAACAGTCCCAGAACCGGCCTCTATCAATCCTGGGTTACAGCCAATGATGAGGGCTGGACAAGATATGTCCTTGATGAACAGGAGTTCAATTACCATATTTTGCATGACGCTGAAATCAGAGCAGGCCATCTGGCTGCTGCTTACGATGCGATTATTCTACCTGACCACTACTCAGTTGATCTTATGATTAATGGCCATCAAAAAGGCACTATGCCGCCTGACTATGTGGGTGGACTGACTGTTACCGGAATCAATAACCTCAAAGAGTTTGTTAAGGAGGGTGGCACCTTAATTTTTATGAATACTACCTGTAACCTGGCCACTCAGGAGTTTAAAGCGCCAGTTAGAAACATCCTCGAAAAGGCCAGGAGAGAAGAATTTAATTGTGTTGGTTCAATCCTGCAGGCAGAATTTGACCTCTCCCACCCTGTTGCCTATGGGCTGAGCAATCCCCAGCCTGTTGTTTTTGCCGACAGCTGTGCTTTCGATGTCTATCCTTCTTTCACCGATAAAAACGCTCCCCGGGTCGTAGCCAGATATGCCGGCGACAGACTGCTGCTCAGCGGCTGGATTTACGGCCAGAATTTAGTTCAGCAAAAAGCAGCTATAGTGGAAGTGCCGGTGGAAAAAGGCCGCCTTATTCTTCTCGGCTTTCCCGTGCAGTATCGGGCCCAGCCACGGGGCACTTTTAAGCTTCTTTTCAATTCAATTTTCTATAGCTCGGTTAAAACAGGTTCCGGTCAAAAAGATCGATAGTCTGGTTTAAAAATTGAATCTGGCCAGCCTGGATAACCGCCTTTAGAAAGACCACAACACTGAGGCTGAATTTAAATTTGATAGTTTCAGGCGATTATCAAACAGCCAGTTGCTGGGAAGCTTCTTGCACTTTTCTGACCAGAGAAGTGTCGCCTGTATTTCTGGCGAGTTCCGCTATGGGCTGGTGAAGAAGAGGGTGAATGAGATCAGGGGCAATTTCGCTCAGGGGGATCATAACAAAATTCCTGAAGCTCATTCTGGGGTGAGGAATCATTAATCTCTGGGTCTGAACAACCGTTTTCTCTGCCAGCAGGATATCAATGTCTATGACCCGTGGCCCCTTATCAAAAGTCGGTCGGCGTCTCAACTTCTGTTCAATATCCTTAACCAGGTCAAGAAAGGAAATTGGATTGCAGGCTATTTCAACTTCGAGGACCTGATTATAAAACCAGGGTTGGTTTTGATAATCTACCGGTTCAGTTTCATAGACTGAGGATTGCCTTAAAATCCTGGCACCTGATTTTTCCAGCAAAAGACGGGCTTGCTTTAAATGGCGAGCCCGATCGCCGAGATTACTGCCGAGAGAAACAAAATATTTCATTTTAGCCATAAATATTAGCACCATTCAGCTAAATTTCAATACTTTTTTAAAATATTTTTTCGGCTCTTCCCGGTTATATAAAATCCAGGATACCTAGTGTGCTACCAGCAATTTTTTTCCATTGATAAACAGATGCATTTTTAATAACATAAATGGCTATATTTGATTATGGACATCAACTGTAAGTCAGGCTGCATTTATTCCGATTTTCATCGGGACAATGACGACCATTTATAATCAAGCAGGAGGTTTTTAAGATGGGTTTAATTTATCTTGATAACGGCGCCACCTCTTTTCCCAAGCCAGAAGAAGTTTACCAGTTCATGGATTATTTTTACCGCCACTACGGTGTAAATCCAGGCCGTTCAGGTTATGACCTGTGCCTGGAAGCGGGTGAAATGGTGGAAGAAACCAGAAAGCTTCTAAACGACTTTTTTGGAGGAGATGAGCCAAACCGAGTTTGCTTTGGCTATAATTCGACCGATGCACTTAACCTGGCTATTTTTGGGTTACTTCAGCCAGGAGATCAGGCTATTACCACCACCCTAGAACATAATTCAGTTCTTCGTCCCCTCTATCATTTATCGTTGACCGGGGTAGAAGTTGATTATGTCCCTTTTGATGGCCGGGGTTTTGTTGATCCTGATGATATTAAAAAGAAAATCAAAAAGAATACCAAACTGGTAGTTGTTAACCACGCCTCTAATGTCATCGGGACCATTCAGCCGGTAAATGAGATTGGTCGTATCTGTAAAGAAAGGGGAATAACTTTTTTAATTGATGCCTCGCAATCAGCCGGGAAAATTCCTATCAATATGAACGATATGAATATTGATGTAGTAGCCTTTACCGGGCATAAATCACTTCTTGGCCCGACCGGCATCGGAGGACTATGCGTTGGCCCTGAAGCCAATATCAGAATCACCCGGGCCGGTGGGACAGGTGTTCGTTCAGCTCAAAGAACCCATCTTGAAGAATATCCCTGGCGACTGGAGTACGGTACTATAAACCTTTTGGGTCTGGCTGGCTTGAACGCCGGGGTTAAATGGGTTCTGGCCAGAGGACTGGAAGCAATTCACGAACAGGAAATGCGGCTGACCAGAATGCTGGTGGAAGGATTGAAAGAGATCGAAGGCGTTACCCTCTACTGTCAGGATCAACTTGACCGCCACATTGGCGTTATTTCTTTTAATGTCAGAGGACTGGAAGCTCAGGATACTGGTATCATGCTGGACGTTGATTACAATATTGCTTGCCGAACCGGTTTGCATTGTGCTCCGCTCGTTCACGAACAACTTGGCACTGATAAGATCAAAGGTGCTGTCCGCTTCGGAGTCGGGCCATTTAATACTGAAGAAGAAATCAAAACGGCCATTCAAGCAGTAAAAGAAATTGCCGCCTTCAAGAGATAAATGAGAAAAAAGCCGGGATCAAACTGAGTTAGCAGGAACTATGATCGTCAGACGCAGCCATCCGGTTTAGGCAAGCCGGCCACTTTACAGGCACCCTTGGCCGGGCCTGAAGGAAAAAGCTCGTAGATATGCTTTAAATTAATCCCGGTTTCATTGACCATTTTCCTGATCATCGGGGCCTGGCCTTTTTGTAGATAATAACTGCGAATGTAATTTACAATCCGCCAGTGTTCTTCAGTCATCTGCTGGACACCTTCGCCCAGCCTGGCCAGTTCTTCAGCAATCTCTATATCCCAGACCTCCGGATTCTCCAAAAAACCATCATCATTCAATTTTAGTTTTTTACCTTTAATTTCCAGTTCTGGCATGGGTTTTACTCCTTTCTTTTCTGGCCAGGTAAAATTATAGATTTATAAGCCATCATTTTTCATCTGTTCGGGCTGATTGCTCTTTGGGCAGCCAGACAGTAAAGGTCGTACCGACACCCGGAGCGCTGGTCACAGTTATCTTTCCCTGATGAAGAAGCACGATATGTTTGACTATAGCCAGCCCCAACCCAGTTCCACCAGTTTTTCTCGAGCGCGATTTATCTACGACATAGAATCTTTCAAATATTCGCGAAAGATGCTCTTCGGCCAGCCCGATGCCTGTATCGCTAACCTGGAGTTCCACCCCACCGTTTTTATTTCTCAGGCTAATCTTCACACCGCCCTGTTCGGTGTAGCGCAGAGCATTATCAACCAGATTGACAACCAGCTGCTCCAGAAGGAAAGAATCGGCTTCCAGGGTAACCAGCGGTTCTGCTTCTATCTCCAGGCTGAGCCCTTTTTTTGTTGCCTGTGACTCATAGATATGGGCTACTCGCTGAACCAGTTCTGCCAGGTTAACCTGCTCTACTTCCAGCTCCTGCGGCTTTTCCTCCAGTTCAGACAGTCTGGCTAAATCTTCGATCAGTCGGTTAAGACGCCGGATGTTTCTCTTAATAATATCAAGATGGGCTTTCCCCTCAGAGCTAAGGTTTTCCTCTTCCAGTGTCTCCAGGAAACCACTAATAGCGGTAAGCGGGGTTTTCAGTTCATGAATCAAATTAGCTTGAAACTCTTGCTTTTTTCGAGCCAGATCAATCACTTCTGTTAGATCAGAGAACCTGAGCAAAAAATGCTGTTGAGCTGGAAGCCAGCCAACAGACAGGGAGTAAAAACGCCCTGCTCTTTCCAGGCGCTGCTGGACAGGCTTGGATGTTGTCCTGGCTTCCTCCAGGAGTGTCTTTAGCTCTGGCCAGCGCATAGCCTGCCAGTAAAACTTCTGACTAAACTCTAAATCAGGAAACATCTGCTTCAGGCTATCGCTGGCCAGGACAATCTTGCCGTCCTGATCAAGAAGAAGCCAGCCTTCCCCACTTGCTTCCAGCCAACCCGAAAGAATTTCCTGTTGTTGCTTAAGATGTGAAGACAACTCTTCTTTCTGTGATATCAAATGACCTACCCCTCCAGCCAGTTCACCCAGTTCTTTGAGTAGCGAAGTCCCGACGACCTCTTCACCCACAGACATCTCAGCCTGGTTGATGATAGACGACAATTCTTCCAGAGGCTTAAATAGCCTTTTTAAGGAAAAATAAATTAACACCCAGCTTAAAATTAAACCAAGTACAAAAAAAGCCAAAAAATACCGCCTGGACTGATGATAGGACATCGCAGCCAGATCCAGATCGCGTGAAACCCGACAGGCTCCGATTATCTGGCTATCTCGCCGGACAGGAACAGCCACATAAAACATCATTTTTTTTAAGGTATCGCTGTAACGAGAGCTAAAGCCAATCTGACCAGAAAGGGCTTGATAAATCTCTGGCCGATAACGGTGGCTCTCCAGGGCAGTTGCTTCTTTTTCGCTGTCAAAGGCTACCCGACCACTGCCCTCAATTAAAGTAATCCTGATTCCGGACAGCCTGGCCTGAGTTAAAAGAAGCTCGGTTAAACCTCTATCCTCCAACTGAGGGAAGGAACGAATTTCTGCCGTTAAGGCCAGGGCCAGCTCCTGCAGTTCATTCAACTCTCTTTTGACTTCAGCTGCTTTTTCTCTCTGGATGATAACAACTGCCAGACCTGTCAGGACAAGCAGAGAAATAGCCCAGAGAGATAAAATACTGCGTCTAAAATATCTTTTGAGCTTCACAGGAAACCAACCGCTACAATTTCTGCCAATTCCAAATCAGCAGGCCAATCCCCGGGCCCACTCGCAGACATTATAAGCAATTTGGCTGAAGAATAGAACTTTCTTAATCAATTTTTGTATGTTAAAATAATCAAAAGGAGGAGGAAGATGGATAGGATAGTCGTTTTAACTCTCAGCTTACTTCTGGGCCTGGTGCCACTCCTGGCTTTTGGCCAAAAACTGGAAGAAGACATTTACAAAACTTCGGCCGGCGATTTAAAAATCACCTTTATCGGACACGCCAGTCTGGTGCTCACCTTCGCCGACAAGGTCATTCATGTTGACCCTGTAACCAGCGAGGGCAACTATCAGCAGCTTCCTCAGGCCGATCTGATTCTGATTACGCATGATCATTATGACCATTTTGATCCGGCAGCCTTGCAAATTCTTAAAAAAGATTCAACCCTCATAGTCGGCCCGGCCAGCTTACAGTCCAGAGTGCAGGGTTTAAAAGTAATGAAAAATGGTGACCGGTTGAATCTTTATGGACTAGAGATTGAAGCTGTGCCGGCCTACAATCTGGTTCATAAAAGGCCAGATGGCCAGCCATTTCACCCCCGCAACACTGGCAATGGGTATGTTATTACTTTCGGCGATAAAAGAGTTTATATTGCCGGTGATACTGAAAATATTCCCGAAATGAAAAACCTGCAGAACATTGATATTGCTTTTTTGCCGATGAATTTGCCCTACACTATGACGCCGGAGATGGTAGCGGAAGCAGCCAGATGGATTAAGCCCAGGATTCTCTACCCTTATCACTATGGCGATACCGACACCTCGAGATTAGTTACTCTGTTAAAAGATAATCCGGAAATAGAGGTACGGATCCGCCGCCTGAAATAAAGTCTAAAGCGGAACAATTTTCTTTTTAGCGGAAGTTAACATCCAAAACATATCGAAATGTCCGGGTTTATTCGAGAGGAAAAATTCCACACGCTCTATTTATTTTCTGCGAACCAAGAACCCCGCTTGATTTTAGAAATTTTAGTTAATCAGTATATTTCATAAAATTTATGTTTCTTGTTCAGCCATTTGACCAGCTCCATAGCCCACAAGGGTAATGAAGAAAAAATGATGACCAGTACCCAGTCAAAAGCGGTCAAACTTTCGGTCTTAAAAATCTTTTGCATAAATGGAATATAGACAACTGATAGCTGCAGAAATAGAGAGATCAGCAGAGCATAAATAAGTTTTAGGTTGGTGAAAAAGCCCAGTTCAAAAATTGACTTCATCTGATGACGTGAATTTAAAGCATGGAAAAGTTCTGATACTGACAGGACAATAAAGGCGGCAGTTCTGGCCCGACCCAGTCCTTCCTTTTCTACGAATAGAACATAGGTGAAAGCTAACAACGAGCAGAAAGCTATAAACAGGCCCTGCAGAGACATTAAAGCGCCTCTTTTCCTGTCTATGATCGGTTCGTTCGGTTTTCTGGGAGGACGCCTCATAATATCTTTATCAGGAGGATCAAAGCCCAGGCCCAGGGCAGGCAAGCTGTCAGTGACTAAATTGACCCAGAGAATCTGGATAGGAAGAAGCGGTACCGGCCAGCCAACCAGAGAAGTGAAAAACATAACCATGATTTCGGCCAGATTGCAGGAAAGAAGATAGTGAACAAATTTTTTGATATTATCATAAATTGCTCGCCCTTCTTCGACAGCGGCCACGATCGAGGCAAAGTTATCATCGGTGATGATCATATCAGAAACTTCTTTGGTCACATCGGTCCCGGTAATACCCATAGCTACCCCGATATCAGCCTCTTTCACAGCTGGAGCATCATTCACCCCGTCACCGGTCATAGCGACCACTTCGCCTTTTTTCTTCCAGGCTCTAACGATTCTCAGCTTGTGTTCAGGGGAGACGCGGGCATAAACCTGAATTTTATCCACCTGATTTTCAAGTTCTTCCTGACTCATCCTGTTCAGCTCATCCCCGCTTAAAGCTTCCAAACCAGGTTGAAGCAGGCCCATTTCTGAGGCAATAGCTACAGCTGTGGTCTTGTGATCACCAGTAATCATGATCGGCTTGATTCCGGCCTGCAGGCATTTGGCGATAGCTTCAACCGCTTCGCCTCGCGGCGGATCAATCATGGCCACCAGACCGGTAAAGACCAGATCTTTTTCCAAGGTGGAAGCTTCTACCTTTTCTGGCAGGGATGGCATTTTTCTGTAAGCACAACCCAGCACGCGCAGTGCTTGCCCGGCCAGAAGGTCATTTATTTCCAGAATCTTTTTTGCCTCCTCCTCTGACAGAGGAACTTCCTGCCCGTTCACCAGCTGCCTGGTACAATTTTGAAGCAGGATATCGGGAGCACCTTTAATATAGGCAATATACTCTTCACCTGCCCGCCTGATCATGGTCATCATTTTCCGCTCAGAGTCGAACGGAATTTCCTCTACCAGCGGCTGTTCTTCTTCAAGCTTATTTTTTTCCAGGCCGGCCTTTAGCCCGACTGACAGCAAAGCACCTTCCGTTGGATCGCCAGCAATTTTATAGCGGCCATTCTCCTTAACCAGCGAAGCCGCATTGCAAAGCAGTCCGCAGGCTAAAGTTTTCATTACTTCAGGAAAATCGGCCGGATTAACCTCTTTTTCGCCTAAAAAGAATTTGCCTTCAGGGTCATAACCATTTCCGGTAACCGTAAAAAGTTGGCCATTGGCATAGACCGCCCTGACCATCATTTCATTTCTGGTCAAAGTACCTGTTTTATCCGAGCAGATGACAGTAGCCGAACCCAGAGTCTCAACCGAGGGCAATTTACGGATAAGGACATGGCGTTTTACCAGACGCTGAACACCCAGGGCCAGGGCGATAGTCACCACTGCCGGTAGTCCTTCCGGAATGGCTGCCACGGCCAGACTGACAGCGGTCAAAAAGACCTCAACTAATTCCCCGCCTCTCAGCCACTCCAGTAAAAACACCATCGCCACGAGACCAAAGCAAAGATAAACCAGCAGTCGGCCAAATTGTTCCAGCTTTTTCTGAAGGGGTGTGGTTTCAAGGGAAATTTCCTGAATCATACTGGCAATTTTGCCCAGCTCAGTGGCCATGCCCGTCTGAACAACAATAGCCATGGCTTTGCCAGCGGAGACCGAGGTTCCGGCATAAACCATATTAGCCCGGTCAGCTAGAGGAATATCCTCTTCGTCGAGGGCCAGACTGGTCTTATAAACAGGTGTTGATTCACCCGTCAGGCTGGCTTCCAGGACAGCAAAATTCGGCGTATGAGAAATTATCCTGGCATCAGCACTGATATTATCTCCAGCTTCCAGTTCAAGTATATCTCCTGGCACCACTTCCCTCGCCGGAATCTGGGTTAACTGGCCGTTTCTGATCACCCGGCACATTGGTGCGGCCATTTTTTTAAGAGCCAGTAAAGCCTTTTCAGCTTGATATTCCTGAATGAAGCCAAGAACTGCATTAAGGATGACAATCGCCACGATGGCCAGGGCATCAACCCATTCGCCCAGAAAGCCGGAAATAACCGCTGCCACCAGCAGTACCCAGATAAGAAATGATTTAAACTGATCAAAAAAGACCGATAAAGGCGAACGACCTGGGGCCGCTTTGAGTTCGTTAGGACCATATTTTTCGAGATTTTGCCTGGCCTGGTCAGAAGTCAGGCCTTTTTTCAAATCACTGCCAAAATGAGCAGCAATTTCCTCAGGGGTGTATCTCCAGAATTTTTTATCCGCCGTCTGTTCAGCCATTACTCATCCTCTTGTTTCTAAAATTATAAATTTTTGTCAAATTATATCATCTGGACAGCTAAATTGGCATAGATGTTTGCGACTTAATTCTGTTCGGAAAATGGTAGCAGGCTGGCCGTCTGCTCTGGTTTCTTTATCATTATTTAAGCTTATTGATTAGAAAAGTCCCCAATTTATCCAGCACCTCGGCCACAACCGATGATTCCGGCTTCAGTCCTTCCGCTGGCAGTCGAGCCAGATCAAGGCTGATCGGAATCCGGACGATTAAATCTGTGCCAAACCGCCTGGCCAGTTTTTCGGTCTCCTCCTGACCATAAAAATAGGTTTTCTGGCCGCAGTGGGGACAAATAAAATAGCTCATATTCTCGACGAGACCAAGAGCTGGAACTTTCAGGCTTTCTGCCATTTGCATAGATCTGGCCACCACCACCGAGACCAGATTCTGAGGAGTGGTGACATAAATAAAGCCCTCTAAAGGCAGAGACTGCATAACAGTAATAGCCACATCGGAAGTCCCCGGCGGCATATCAATGACTAAAAAGTCCAGCTCGCCCCAAAGAACCTCTCCCCAGAACTGCTGGATAGCCCGACTGAGGAGCGGTCCTCGCCAGATAACTGGCTGTTCCTCATTATCAACCAGAAAGCTGATTGACATGACTTTAAGCCCTGAGTCCGTTTCAACCGGGCAGATCAAATCGCCGGCAACTTTCATTTCATATCGGGGAAGATGCATGAGGCGAGAGATACTGGCCCCGGTGATATCAGCATCGAGTATACCGACCTCCAAGCCTTTTTGTTTTAAGGCTAGAGCAGTGAGATAGGTGACTGTCGACTTCCCTACTCCACCCTTCCCGCTCATCACACCGACCAGATGCTTGATTTTATTTGGACTGTCTTTTTTTTCAAGCTGAGTCATTTTTCCTCCAGCCATCGTCAGCTTCAGTACACCATTTACTAAACAACTTCACCTCTCCTTTAAATTAGATGATAAGCCTGAAAATTAAATTTTTATTTTTAAAAAACTACCTATTTTTTTACCGGATAAGGTGGTACCGGTGGTATATTTTTCTCCTCGGTTTTGAGTTTTTCCAGGATTACTTCGATCGCCTTGTTGAGCTGTTCGTCGATTCCCTCGTATTCTTTAGCTGGATCATTATCAACGAAAATATCCGGTTCGACTCCTTCACCTTCAATGATCCATTTAGTACCCTCCAGATTATAAGGAGCAAATTCCGGTTTGTTCAAATAACCTCCATCGACAATGGGTAAGCTGCCGCGAATCCCGACCACTCCTCCCCAGGTTCTCTTGCCGATTAGCGGACCCAGATTATAATGTTTAAAACGGTAAGGGAAAATATCTCCATCAGAGGCTGAGAACTCATTGGCCAGACAGACCTTTGGTCCCATGATAACGGCGGCCGGATCCCAGTTCGGAACTGAACCACGAGCCACCTCAATGAACGCTGCCTGCCTGAGCAGTCTTTCAATCAGCATGGGTGAGACATTGCCGCCACCATTACCACGAACATCAATAATCAGGGCCTTTTTATTGACCTGAGGATAGAAATGCTTAACAAATTCATTAAGGCCAGGAACACCCATATCAGGCACATGAATATAGGCGACACGGTCATTGGTAGCTTTGGCCACTGTTTCAGCGTTTTTCTTCACCCAGTTATAATAATAGAGGCTATTTTCTCTCTCCACAGGGACAATAACCACTTCCCAGGCTCCCTTTTCAGCTGGCTGAGAATTAACTTTGAGTGTCACCTGACGTCCAGCCGTATTGACCAGCAGCTCATAAATATTTTTAACCTGATTAACCGGCTGGCCATTAATGGCAATGATATAGTTTCCCTCTTTAACCTTGACTCCCACTTCCGTTAATGGTGAGCGCAGGTCTTTATCCCAGTTCTGTCCTGCCAGAATCTTTTTAATCCGGTAATAACCCGTGGCCTTATCTTTCTCCAGTTTCGCTCCAAGTTGACCAACATTGACTCTCTGAACAACTGGCAGGTCGCCACCACCAACGTAGGTATGACCACAATTTAGTTCGCCAATCATTTCGCCAATCACGTAAGTTAAATCAGCCCGGTGATTAACTGCCCTGGCCAGTGCTTCGTACTGTGTTCTAACTTTTTCCCAGTCAACGCCGTGCATATTGGGCGCATAGAAAAAATCTCTCATCTGACGCCAGGATTCATTAAAAATTTGAGCCCATTCAGCCTGACGGTCGAGCCATATTTCCAGGCCACTCAGATCAAGTTTTTCCTCAATTTTAATCGGGGCGGAGGGTAAATCAATAATGGCATACTCCCGCCGCTGAGCAACCAGCATTTTCTTCTGATCAGCTGAAATGACATAAGCACTCACCTGACCCAGGTCTTTCTCCTCCCTCTTTTCCAGATCATAGTATTTAAAGCTGGTCTGACGATCAATTGAGCTTCGTTTCAGATAATAGAGACGATCTCCAACTGAGGTTAAAGACGAATAACTGGCCACTTCAATGGGCAGATCAACTATTCTATCCTTCAAGCCAGCCTCATCCACTTTTACCACCACTTTTTCAGCCGCGGTCTTAGCTGGCGTGGGAGATTTCTCTTTATCAGCTTTCTCGCCCTTAGCTGTTTCACTCCCTTGAGCAGTAATCTTAACTTCATCGCTCTTCGGCTCAAAAGGCGATCTGGTTTCAGCAGTCAGGGTTACCAGATAAATCCTCGACATGGCTAAATAGGCATGATTAAATTCTGTCCGGCTATAAACAGGATTAAAATCACGATCGGAAACAAAGAACAGATATTTTCCATTAGTGCTAAAACAGGGCGAATAAGATGAATACCAGCTATCTGTCACCTCAATGGTTTTTCCATCGGTCAGGTTGTAGAGATAAATCTTTTCTACCGAATTTGGCTCTTGCTGGGAATAAGCTACCCAGTTGGAATCAGGGGACCAGGTGTAATCATGGATTTCCCACGTTTTGCCTTTAGCTACCTCTACTATTTGTTTTTTATCAATATCAATATAGCGCAGGCGAAAGAGCCTGTCTGACCACAGAATTTTCTTACTGTCTGGCGACCAGAGAAGTGCGTACTTATAACTGTCAGAATTAGAAGTCAGCTGAACCGGTTGACCGGAACCATCCTGTAGCCTGATATAAATTTCATCCCCACCCGTCGGGTCAGCAATATAAGCTATCCAGCGCCCATCCGGCGACCAGGTTGCCTCCCGCTCATGGACACTGGAAGTGTTGGTCAAATTTCTGGTATTACCATTCTTGGCCGGGACGGTGAAAACCTCCCCGCGAGCCCCAAATAAAGCCCTGGCTCCATCTGGCGCCAGATCAAAACCGGTAATTTTATCAGCTACTTTTATCAGTTCTGGTCTTGATCTTGATTGATCATCAGCAATATAAACTGGAATTCTGCTGACTTTCTCGCTGGCCAGCTCCAGCCTGTAAAGATAGCCACCATTTTCAAAAACGATGGCCCCGGGACCAATTGAAGGAAATTTAACATCGTAGTCCTTAAAATCTGTTATCTTCCTGGTATCTTTTGTCCCCACATCATAGGCATAAATATTCAGACGCTTTTCTTCCCCACGATCTGATAGAAAATAGATTTTTTGCCCGCTCCACATTGGAATAATATCAAGGGCTGGATTATTGGTTATATTTTCAGTCTTTTTGCTCTTAAAATCATAAATCCAGACATCATCAGCCATGCCACCCCGGTATCTTTTCCAGGTGCGAAATTCACGAAAAATCCGGTTAAAAGCCAGCCTGGAGCCATCCGGTGAGAATGAACAAAAACCACCACGGGGCAAGGGCAGCTCTTCGGGGAACCCGCCCTCTCTCGAGACCAGATATAGCTGACCGTTGAAGTCATTCCATTCAGCCTGGCGCGAACGATAGATGATATTCTGACCATCAGGTGTCCAGCCCATAACTAAATTATTTGGACCCATCCGGTCAGAGATGTCATCGCGAGCCAGAACCGGGCTGTAGGTCAAGCGCACAGGAGCCCCTCCTTCAGCCGGCATAAGATAAACTTCGCGGTTTCCATCATATTCACCCGTAAAAGCAATGTATTTACCATCAGGCGAAAACCGAGCAAAAGCTTCATATCCGGGATGTGAAGTTAATCTTCTGGCAGTTCCGCCAGAAACTGAAACTGAGTAAAGATCGCCAGCATAAGAAAAAACAACGAGGTCGTTATAAATGGCTGGAAAACGAAGCACTCTGGCTTCCTCCCCGGCCTGTAGGTATGGGATCCCGGCTGCCAGGGTTAACCAAACAGCCAGTATCAAAGAAAACAAATTTGATTGCTTTCTATTGGGAAAATGAGACATAATAACCTCCTTTCGGTTAATCATGGTGATTATATCTTTTGCTGGCTAAAGGTTACAAGAAAAAACTCACCTGGCTGAAGGTGGCGATCAAGTATTAAATCTGGACATGATTTCAGGCCGTTTCTGAACTTTAAAGCTAAGGCAGTTGATTCTTTTTTGACTTTTACTTATTTTTATGGTTAAAGTCAATGATGGAAAATTTTTCCACCTGGTCTCCCGTCCTTCAGGCGCTGGTAGCCACTTTATTTACTTATTTGATGACTGCCGCGGGTGCTGCCTCTGTATTTCTGTTAAAGACTGTCAGCAGAAAAATTCTTAACCTGATGCTGGGATTTGCTGGCGGAGTCATGATAGCCGCTAGTTTCTGGTCTCTGCTGGCTCCGGCTATTGAGATGTCAAAAGGAAAGAATTTTCCAGTCTGGCTGCCAGCAGCGTCTGGGTTTTTGCTGGGGGCTGGCTTGCTTTTTGCCCTGGACAGGATTTTACCCCACCTCCATCTCTTTCTGCCTCAAGACCTGGCTGAAGGACTGAAAACCCACTGGTCAAAGACGACCCTGCTGGTTCTGGCTATCACCCTGCACAATATCCCTGAAGGGCTGGCGGTAGGAGTGGCCTTCGGAGCTGCTTCTCTATCGCTTCCAGGTTCGGGCAGTCTGGGAGGTGCGGTAGCTCTGGCTCTTGGCATTGGTCTGCAGAATCTGCCAGAAGGACTGGCCGTTTCCGGACCGCTGAGGGCAGCCGGTCTCAGCCGCCGCCAGAGTTTTTTCCTGGGACAGCTATCGGGCCTGGTCGAACCCCTGGCTGGCGTGCTCGGGGCCCTGGCCGTCACCAGGATAATGACTATTTTGCCTTATGCTCTGTCTTTTGCGGCCGGAGCCATGATCTTTGTGGTGGTAGAAGAAGTCATTCCCGAATCACAGGGAGAAGGCGATTCTGACCTGTCAACAATCGGTCTCATAGCCGGCTTCATTTTAATGATGATTCTTGATATCGCCTTCTCATGAGATCTGATTGTTAGGCATTCTTTTTTGTCTTCTCTGCTCTAAAAGGGAATAGACTACCGGAATAACTACCAGAGTAACAAAAGTTGAACTGGTCAAACCGCCGATGACTACCCGGGCCAGGGGCGTCTGGACCTCGCTTCCTTCTCCGATACCAAGAGCCAGTGGCAGCATACCAAGAATGGTGGTCAAAGCCGTCATTAAAATCGGCCGCAGTCTTCTCCGTCCAGCTTCCTTGATGGCTTCCATCAATTCAAGGCCATCACGATGTCTTAAAAGGTTGGTATAGTCCACCAGCAATATGGCATTATTGACCACGATACCTCCCAGCATGATCATACCAATATAAGCCTGAACATTAATACTGGTTCCGGTCAAGAACAAAATTAAAGCCACGCCAATTACAGCCAGGGGCACAGAAAACATGACGATAAGAGGATCCCGGAGAGATTCATAGAGCATCGCCATGACCATGTAAACCATAAATAGAGCCAGGATGATACTGATCATCAATTCGCGGTTGGCTTTCTGTTGTTCCTCATAATCGCCGGTAAAACTGATGGAAAAATTAGCCGGACGAGGAATAGTCCGAATAGCTCGTTGGGCATCCCTGATAACCGAACCGAGGTCTCGATCAGCAATTTCACCCGAGACATTAATAATTCTTTCTCTATCTCTTCGCTCTATCTGCTGCGGTCCACGACCACTTTGCACTTCAATCACATTACGCAGGCTGACCTGCTCCCCATCAGAGTTGGTTATGGTCAGATCGAGCAGGTCATTGACATCCAGGCGTTCTGAATCTTTGACTTTGACCAGAATTCTATATTCCCGGCCAGCCTCTCTGAATTGACTTGCTTGAGATCCAGATAAAATAGTACTGATAAAATTCCCGATCTGGTTGACTGATAATTTCATCTCCGAGGCTTTTTGACGATCAATGATGAAGCGCTGTTCTGGCGTTCCTTCCACCCGGCTGATACTGACATCAGTTACCCCTTTTATCTTCTCAACCACTCTTTTAACTTCCTGGGCCAGGCTCTGGCCAACTTCCAGGTCATAACCTCGAATCTCAATCTGTAGCCTTTCTTGGCCACCGCCGCCCCTCATCCCCATCATCATCTGCCCGCCAGTAGCTCTTGTCCGGATGATAGCTCCTGGCACATTTGACAATTGACGGCTGAGATCAGCCGCTATGTCCAGGCTGGACCTGCTTCTCTTGGACTTCGGAACAAGCTTTAAGGTTATACTTCCGCGGTTAGCCCCTCCTCTCCAGCCCCCACTACCAGCTCTTTCCTCAATTGATTCAATTTCCGGCACCAGCTGTTTGACCATACCTACGACCTCTCTGAGCTTCTGATCCATAACTGACAATCTGGTACCAACCTCCATCTCAACTGTAATTCTGACTTCGCCTTCGTCTGTCTGGGGCATATACTCCTGGCCGATAAAACGGAAAAGGCCAATACAAATAACGAGCAGAGCTCCTGTTATCAACAAAACCTTTAGCCGATGATGCAAACAATAGTCAAGGAGCCTTTTATAAGCATTCTCGATATTGTAAAAAAATTGTTTTGATCTAACTGCCAGTTTCTTTTCTTCCTTATGCTTACCGATATGATCCCCCTTAAGAAGCCTGCTGGCCAGCATTGGCACCAGAGTTAGAGCCACAATCAGCGAACAGGTTAAAGAAAAGGCCACTACATAAGCCAGCTGTTTGAACATAATACCGGCAGCACCCTGGACAAAGAGCATTGGCAGAAAAACAATAAGGGTAGTTATAGTGCTGGCAATGATAGCCGATGTAACTTCTGTGGCACCATCAACTGCTGCTTTCTGCAAGGGGATACCTTCTTCCCTCATCCGGAAGATGTTTTCCAGGACCACAATAGAATTATCAACCATCATGCCAATGCCCAGGGCCAGGCCACCCAGACTCATGACATTCAGGGTGAAGCCGCCAAAGTACATCAAAGTAAAAGTTCCTATTATTGAAATAGGAATAGACAGGGCAATGACCAGTGTACTTCTGATATTAACCAGGAAAAACAGCAAAACCAGGACAGCCAGCAAGCCCCCGTACAAGGCTGAAGTCCCGACATTATTAATGGCGTCCCTGACATACTTGGCGTTATCTCTTAAAACAATAAATCTGAACTGTGGATAATCTTGTTTGACGAATTCCAGTTCTTTATAAACTGCATCAACTACATTGACTGTATTTTCCCCCGATTGCTTGTAAACGGACATTGATATACTTGGCAGATCATCAACTCGGGCTATTCTCGTGACACGCTGATAGGTATCTTCAACGTTGGCAATATCTTTGACTCTGATCACTCCACCATCTCTAACTGCCACAATGGTTTCTCTTATCTGATCGATACTGGTATAAACTCCGGGAATCCTGACAGTAATTTCATAGTTTCCTTTTTCAATTGTTCCGGCGGGAATATCAATATTTTCCTGCCTTATCTTGCTGATAATCAAGTCCAGTGGTAAACCAAGAGCCTTGACTTTGTCAGGAAATATATTAATCTGAATTTCCCTCTGTAATCCTCCCCAGACATCAATCGAGGCTACGCCTCGGGCTCTTTCCAGTCGGTAAGAGATCTGCTCATCTATGATTTTTCTAACCTGTATCGGGTCAAGCTCAGTTAAAATCCCCAGTGTCAAAATCGGGCTCTGGGCCGGGTCGAACTTTCTCAGTGTCGGCCGCTGGACTTCTTCTGGAAACCTACCGATTATTCTATCTATCCTTTCTCTGATCTCATTGGCTGCCTCATCAATATTTGTTCCCCACTTAAACATAACCCGGACAGTACTTCCACCCTGGGAAGAGACCGAAAAAATTTCTTCTACCCCGGGAACAGAACTTAAAGCTTCCTCAATCGGCCTGGTTATGATCTGTTCCATTTCTTCAGGGGCAGTATTTGGATAGGAAGTGGAGACATTAAGAGTGGGATATGTAATGTCTGGCATCAGATCAACTGGTAGACGACTTAAGGCGACAAAGCCCAGTACCAGCACAACCAGAATTAGCATGCTGACAAAAATTGGCCGTTTTATTGAAAATTGCGCCAGGTTCATAATATTCTCCCTAACTTACATAAAAAATAAGATGGTAACATAGCAGTTAGCCCCGAGAAGCAGAAACTTCACCATCAGATTGGACGCCAGTCTGAAAACCCGTTTCGGGCAGAATTATGCCCATTCCATCCTGCAAAAGATGCTGTCCCAGAGTAACGACATAGCCTGAGAGGTCAGCTGGTTCTAGCACTTCTGCTTTTTCTCCTTCTATAATACCTGTCTTAATTGGCTTGAAATAAGCCTTTCTGTTTTCGATATCAGCTATAAACACGCCCTGGGCATTACCTCTGGTAACAATGGCGCTGTAGGGAATAATCCGGGCGTTTTCCCTTCGGTCATATTCAATCTCAACATTAACAAACATACCAGGCTTTAAGAGATTATCTTCGTTATCAATATCAATTTCTATCCTGGCCTGTCTGGTCGTCTCCTTAAGAAGTGGGGCCACTCTCGTCACCCGGCCACGAAAAACTTGATCAGGGAAAACACCTGAAGTAATGGTCACTTCCTGCCCAACTTTTATCCTGAAATACTCCTTATCAGTGGCATAGATCACAGCCGTTATAGGCTGGAGTTCAACAATAGAGATAATTGGTGTATTGGCTGAAAGTAAGGCTCCTTCATCAGCATATCGTTCTCCCACATAACGAATATCGGAGCCCGTTTCCCAGGTAGCTATAATCCTGGTATAAGAAAGCCGAAGCCGGGCTGTTTCCAGGGCCGCCTCACGGTTGGCTACCTGCGCTTCTGCCACCTTAAATCTGGCCGCCTGTGATTCATACTGGGCCTGAACAGCATCAAATTGAGCATCAGAATAGATCCCTTTTTGATGAAGAGTAACGGCCCTTTCCAGGTCCTTCTTGGCCAGCTCCAGAGCACTTCTAGCTTCTTCAAAATTGGCTCTGGCCACCTTCAGATCAGCTTCAGCCTGAGCCACCTGCTGCTGATATTCTTCATCATCAATCAGGGCTACCACCTGCCCGCGGCTGACCTTATCCCCTATATTTACATAAAGTTTTTTAAGCTTACCTGAGACTTTTGGGGCTACCACAAATTGAGATTTAGGAATCAGCGTGCCAGAAAAGCGACCGACATCTCGAATCAGCCCATTCTCTACGGGACTCAAAATGACCGCCACCGCCGGCTGCCGGTTATTTTTAGCGTTGGCCTCCTTGAAAATAGCCTGACCGACTCTCCATAAGAGTAGAATAACCAGCAGTCCTCCGACTAAAAGAAGTAACTTCTGGGTAAGACTCATTGTTTTGACTTTTTCTGAGAATTTCATTTTCCTGCCTGTCTCCTCTTCCAGTTTGTCTTTATTTCGAAATAAAAATCAGTCCTGATCCATGACATAAATCTGCTGCCGATCGCGGCCGGCACCCATAACTCGATCCAGGTTGGCCAGCGAAACGTTGTAATCAATCAGCGCTTTTAACTCCATTGTCTGGGCATTAGCCAGATCTCGCTGATATTGAAGAACCAGATAATTAGTACTCATACCAACTTTAAATTTTTCTTCTTCCGCCGTAAGTTTCTGTTCAGCCAGTTCCCGAGCTGTACGATAAGCCAGAGCTCGCTGATAGTTAGTTTCCACGGCTCTGACTGCGTTGGCTATTTCCAGATCAAGCTGAAGTTGCTGATTCTTAAGCTTCAGCCTGGATTGTTCAAGATTGAGTTTGGCCTGAGCATAATTAGCTCTGGTGATAACGTTGCTAAGAGGCAAGGTCAGAACCAGGCCTATTGACCAGTTTTTATATTTAAAGTTAAAAGCATCTTTTAAAGCATCTGATTTTTTACCAGGTATTTTACCGATAATAACCCCTGACATCGGGTTATCATCTTTGTAGAGTAATTGGTCTCCGGAAATTCCCGGGCTCCAATAGCCGAGGGTGAATTGCAGATTGGGCATGAGTTGATTTTTAGCATAACTGAAATTAAATTCCCTGCTTTTCAGTTCAGTTCTAATTGCTTCGAGGTCAGGGCGCTTCTGTAGAGCTATATCCATAGCTTCTTCATAACTTATTTCTCTTTTTTCAACTGAGGGAGAATCGACAGGAATAATCTGAACCTTTTTAGCGTCTTCCATTTCTGCCCCTAAATTTATTACCATCTTCAACTGATCTTCATAATTCTTGACAAGAGCCTCTGCCTCCAGAATATCAGCCTGGCGGGTACTGACTTCGCTTTCAGCTGTGAGTAATTCTATGGGAGGCAGGGTCCCAGCCTCAATTTCAATTTTATTTTTTTCCAGTAACTCCTGAGCCAGTTTCAATGATTGCTGGCGGACTTTAAGATTTTCCCTGGCATAAACGAGATTCCAGTAAGCCAGCTCCACATTATAGATAGTTTCCTCGAGTGTCTTTTGAAAATTCTCCTCGGATATTTCCTGGCTATAGCCGGCTATGATAATGTCCCGCCGACCATATTTCAAGCCGAAATCACGCAGTAACGACTGGCTGAAATTCAAGCGCAAGGTGCTGCCATAACGGGGATTAATCGTCTGAAAATTGCGGTTGCTATCGCTGACGTAGCTGTTCAAGCTGGCCGTTAAAGTGCCCCCGATCGGTATATTCTGGGTCAGCTGAACGGTATAGTCATTCTGCTTGGTGACTACCATATCAGAAGCATCAAGAAAAGAGTACGAGGCTGTTTCTGTGCTTTGCTTATTATAATTAAAATTTAGAGAGGGCATAAACTTTTCGGTGGCCAGCGTTACATTTTTGTCTGCTATCTGAGGTGTGATCATCTCGGCTTTCAAGCTTAGATTGTTACGCAGGGCCTTTAGCAAGCAGTCTTCAAGAGACAGTTCCAGTCTGGTCGGCGACGGTCGTAATTCTGACTGGTCTTTTTCCTGGGCGGAAGCAATCAGGGTGGTCGTTATCTTAATCGGGCTAAGAAAAATAAACAAAAAAAGAATATAAATTAGCCCCGATTTTACCTTAAACTTCTTTTTGACCATTATTTCTCTCCTGATGTTATTTGTATCTGTTATATTTTCAATAATTTACCAGAGCCATTGTAATCGCCAGGGTAAAGATACCCTATATTTTCGACGACAATAGCCAACTTTTCTTCCAAAAAATAAATAATTTTTTTCATCAGGACCGGGCAGGCTTGAAAAACTCAGTTGAACCGAAAAAAATATCACAAACAAGAAAATCTGATAGCTTTCAGAAAGTCAGTGTCAACTTTTATTTTAAATTTTTAATCAAGTTATTAATCAGACTTTCATCTACCTTAAAACCTGCCTGCAATGCCTTCTGGACAAATTCCCAGCTTAACTCATATTTCTCCAGATGAAAATAGATTACTGCCAGATTGTTGTAAATCAATCCATTTTGACTGTTTTGCGGGTCAATGGCCAGCGCCCTCAAGAAAAGCTCCAGTGCCCGACCTTCATTTTGAAGCGATAGCTCTACCATCGCCAGGTTTATGAGCACCTGGCGGTCTCGTGGATCGATCTTTAATGCTTTTTCCAGCGCCACCCTGGCTTCTTCCAGTTTGTTCTGCTGGGCCAGCGCAATACCCAGGTTATTGTAACCCGTAGCTAAACCTGGCTCGACCTCCACAGCCTGTCTGGCCTCTTGTTCGGCCCTTAACCAGTCTTTTTTATTCAGATAGGCATAGCTCAAGTTCAGACTGAGCGCTGGAGCTTTAAAGCCAAGATTCCTGGCTTTTACCAACAGCTGGATAGCTTTATCTACTTCGCCCCGCTGGAGAGCACACAGCCCCAGGCCGCCGTACCCTTCGGCCAGATTGGGATCTATTTTAAGTGCAGTTTCAAATGATTTTTCTGCTTCTTCCCACCGGCCAACGTCGGTGAGACTGACCCCCAGATTATAATAAGCTTGAGCAGAAGTGGGATTTCCAGCCAGCACCTGCTGGTAAGCATCCAGAGCCTCAACCGCTTTTCCACTATCGCGAAGAATATGAGCCAGAAGATTTCTGGCCTGGCCTGAATCTGGCTTTAAAGACAGAGCCTTTTCGGCATATTCTCTGGCTCTATCTTTATCTCCCTTCCGTCGATAAATTTCTCCCAGGTTCACATAAGCTGAAACATAGCCGGGCCTAAACTCAATGGCCTTTAAAAATTGTTTTTCAGCTTCATCCAGTCGCCCCTGCTTCAAATAGAGGTCGCCCAGATTATGATAAGCTGGGGCCAGCTCTGGATTAATTCTTATAGCTCGCAGATAAACTTTTTCGGCTTCTTCCAGCTGACCCAGTTCACTGAGAGCAAGGCCCAGGTTATACAGGGCTTCAGAAAAATCAGGCCTGATCTGAAGAATTATTTTATAAATACTAACTGCTTCTTGAATTCTGCCAGCTTGCCTCAGGGAGATAGCCTGAAGATTCATGGCGTCCAGGTCACCAGGATTAATAATCAGAGCTTCTTCGATGAAACTTAGTGACCGATCATAATTATTCTTTTCTAACTCAAGCTGGGCCAGCATCAGAAAAACGTCGTTCAGGCATTGTACTTCTTCACCAGCCTCAGCCGTCATCGAAGCAGAGAACAGAGATTTAAGACGACTGTCGCCCAGGATCTTCTCTCTAATCTGGAGATAGACTTTTTCAAGACTGGTTTGAACTTCAGCAGGGAACGGGAAAACAGAGGGCTCAAAGCTCCTCTCTCTGGCCAGCTTGATTATCTCCAGATTGTACCGGTCAAAGTTGTCCCCTCCCCCAAAACAGCTCATGACCGATCCTGGCTCCGGGACGTGGACAGCCCCAAAGATATGTCCCAGTTCATGCTTGATCAACCGGCAAAGCTTCTCCTCGTCGGGAGTATAAATAATGGCTATCAGAGAACTTTTTAACAAAGCCGAACCTGAATACTCTGATCTGAGATTAGAACGACCGGTGACAGCCAGAATAATCTCGGCTCGCCTGCCCTTGGCAGATAGGCTGAGTGTTTCAGCCAGCTCCTGAAGTTGGTCCTCCCTATCATCTGCCTTCCAGGAAAACCAGCCTGCCGAAACCAAACTCAAGCTAAAAAGTCGCTCGAATTCGGCCGAGACTTCTTTTAGAGCCGATTCGACCCGAGCTGTCGCCTGGCTTTGCCGGAATAATTCCCGATCACCAACCAGCTGCACTTTGATTGGCCGAAGCTGGCCAGAAGCCACGGGGGCATCGCTTAGCGGGCAATATTCGTCTTTTTCATCTTTTACTGGTTTTACTGGCAGGAGAGTGGCTGACTGAGCAAACTCTAATCCGCCGGCGAGTACTGGTAACAGCAGCCAGAACAGCCTGGCTGCAGCTAACCGGGATCTGCTTCGTTCTCTGAATCTGAACAACACTCTGAATATCAATTTTCAGTTAATTTAGAAAGTTAGCGGCGTATCTGCCCTGCCTTCTTGCCCTGAGTGCGAGGTGAAGAACGCAGTGGTTCTAAGATTGGCCCGGTTGAGGCTTCGGCCGAACTGGCTATCACCCGGCCCGAACAATCCAGCGCCTCGAAGCGGTAAACGTAATTCTTACCTTTATCAAGATAAGTATCCAGGTAAACCAGGTGATCGTAGCTTAATTCAGCTTCGGTAAATTCCTTTCTGAGTTCATAATTGCCATTGGTTACCCTTCGCCATAATCTATATTTCGCCACCTGATAGGGAGATTCTTTGTTCACCACGACTTCTATCCGGCCGTAATCTCGCCTGATGATCCAGGCTGATTCGGTTCGCTTTTCGACCTGAAGGGCGATGGTTATAGCTGGAATAAAACCGGTGCCTGAGACATTAAAAGAGACCAGTGGATTATCCGGATCATTCGAGCTAAGGCTGAAGATGGCACTCTCAGCTCCAGTATTAAGTGGTGAGAATCTAATAGTTAATTGTCTGGAGCTAAAAGGAGCAATAGTCAAAGGCAAGGCCGGGCCAGCATAAGTAAAATCAGTTGAACCCGAGCTTCGAGTCACTGCACTGATTATCAGGTCAGCCCCACCATCGTTATAAATGGTCACAGTCATATCCTTATGCTCACAGACATTTACCTGTCCAAAAACTATTTCTCCGATGGGCAACCTTATTTTCGCTTTATTTTCCGGGGTAGTCACCGAAGCTTCATTGGAATAACCTGAATCACCGGCTGTATTAAATGCCCTGACTCGATAGTAATAAGCGGTTAGAGGTGAAAGCCCGCTGTCAATATAGGTCGTTTGCTCTTCTCCAACTGTGGCTATCTGCTGATAGCTGCCGCTATTGCCTTCTTTCCTCTCTATTTTAAATCCACTTTCATTATATGAATTATCTGTCCAGGTTAATCTAACCTGAGAATAAGATAGAGCAACTGCCTGCAGGTTGGAAGGCGCCGCTGGCACGGTCAAAGCTGGTGTGGTCACTGAGGCTTCATTAGAAGAAGACGAATCTCCGCTGGAATTAAAAGCAAAGACCCGGTAAGTATAGGTAGTAGTCTCTACCACAGTAGTATCGGAATAACGGGTCACGTTGGCCGCCAGAGTGGCCACTGTTCCCCAGCTGCCACTGCCGGTTTTTCTCTCCACCCTGAACCCTTCCTCTCCGCTCGATCTATCCTGCCAGGCCAAATTCACCTTTCTTTCGTTAATCGCTTCAGCTGTCAGATTAGCCGGAGCAGCAGGTGTCGTCAGGACATTTAGTTCATTGGAATAACCGGAAGAGCCGGCATTGTTATAGGCTTTGACCCGGTAATAATAACCCGTTGCTTCACTCAGACCGCTATTGGTATAAGTCGTTACTCCGGGGCCCAAACTGGCCGCCTGAACCCAGCTGCCGCCACTGCCGGTTTTTCTCTCAACGATAAAGCCATCTTCAATTGCCGACAGATCATCCCAGGCCAGACTGACTTCTGATTGAGAAATGGAAGTTGTCCTCAAATTGGCCGGCCTGGTCGGCGGTAATTTCAATCGGCTGATAAAGGCGTCTTCAGTCAGGTAGCCACTTCCACCACCAGGCATGGTAAATGGCCCACCCAGAACTGGAAAATTAGTCGAGGTGGTAAAACCAGCCAGGCAAGCTAACCCATTGGGATCCAGAGCCACCCCATTAGCTTCTTCATTTCCACTTCCACCCAGATAGGTGGAATAGATTAAACTTGAGCCGCTGGCGGCGACCATGGTCAGAAAAACTTCGCGCCCCCCCGCATAAGTCGCATAGCTTGTACCAAGCAGCGGGAAATCGCTCGAATCAGTGGCACCGGTCACCACTGCTTCACCGGCCGTGTTGACAGCGATGGATAAACCATAATCTCCAGCTACACCTCCCAGAAATCCACTATATTCCAGAGACGAGCCGTCCGCCTTAACCTTAGCTACATAGGCGTCTCCCCCTCCGTTATAACTGGTGTCAGGGCCGACTACCACCGGGAAGCCATTAGTCGATAAGGTCGTCCCGGTAAGATAAGCACAGCCGGCACTGTCCACAGCTATTCCAGTTCCATAATCATCTCCTGTCCCTCCAATATATCCACAATAAACAATGGACGAACCCAGTGAGTTGACCTTGGCTACAAAGGCATCCAGCCCACCGGAATGAGTCAATTTTGGCCCGATTTTTACCGGAAACTGATGGCCCGGAGTAGAGGCTGTATAACCGATAACATAAAGGTTATTATTATTGTCCAGTGCCAGCCAGCTACCATTATCATTCTGACTTCCGCCAATAAATCCGCAAAATTCTAGGGCCAGACCGGAGGCCGCCACCCTGGCCACAAAAGCATCCTGGCCACCGTTGAAGGTTTGATCCGGGCCAATGTATACCGGAAAATCAGTGGCATTATCGGTTGTACCGACAAGGTAGGCCCGACCAGAAGCATCTACTGCTACCGAGCTGGCCACATCAGAACCCTGCCCGCCCAGGTAGCCGCTGTAAACCACGGCGTTGCCGCTGGCGTTTAATTTGGTAATGAAAGCATCGCTAAACTGAGCAATATTTCCACTCGGGCTTAAATCGGGGCCAATAAAAGCAGGAAAATCAGCGGAATAAGTAAAACCGGAAATATAGGCGCAGCCAGAACTATCCACCGCCACCCCGGTTCCACTGTCATTGTAGCTTCCACCCAGATAACCACAATAAACCAGATTCCCCGTAGCATTAACTTTGGCCACAAAAGCATCTGTCCCGAGAGCCGGGCCATTGAAGAATGTCTCCGGTCCAATCATTACCGGGAAATCAAAAGAAGCTGTCCAGCCGGTTAAATAGCAGTTACCCTGGCTGTCGGTGGTCACCGCCAGAGCCCGATCGTTAGATGAGCCACCTAGAAAGCCGCTGTGGATCAAAATTGCCGGGTCTATAATCAAGGGCAGTGAATGATCATAATTTCCAGTCTTAAAACCGTATAGAACTGTAACCAGACCAGAAGACTCAGCCTTTTTTTCTACAATTGTATATTCAATATCTACATCGATTTTTTGTCCATTCTTTATCTGATAAGCAATGGGCTGTCGGTCAATAAAACTCCCTGCCTCAGTGGTAATCTCAAGTTCACCATTTTTATTAAGGCTGATGTCCGTCGCCCCTGAATATTGTAATCTGACCGTAGAGACCGACTTTCCCGGGCTGATAACAAATTCTGATTTCAAATGACCTTCTTCAGTCTTGAAAGCCAGATCAACACCCGGCCAGACCTGGCAGTATTCAAGGCGCGAGCAGGCCGGAAGCCCTGTCTTCCAGTTTTCTGGTTTTCCCTTAAAGAAAGAATAAATGGGACCACTCTCGGCCTCGATACCAGCCGGCCCGGTAGAACCAGCACCGACAAATTCAAGTCTGATTGTTTGCCGCCTGGCCTGTAACCCGCCAGCCCGTGGGTCAGCCGGATCAAATCTGAAAAGCGAGATGGTCAGACCATTATCTGTGAAATAAACATTCTTTTCCTGTCCGGCGAGATAATATTTTACCCTGAGATCAATCTGACCACGGTTGGGAATAAAATAAGACGGGCGATATCCCTCAAATCCCAGAGGACTGGACGCAGCCTGCACCGCAGATTTTAGCTGCTCCTCAGCCAGCTGCCCGGCAACCAGGCCAGTCTGGCCGCCAGAGTTAATTAACAGAAAAAAACCTGCAGCTAAAAAGATAGTCAGGACGACCTTGCTCCAGCCTGAGGAATATCTTTTAAAGATCTTAAAGTTCTTGAATCTCGGGCTCATTTTTTCCCCCGCCAGAATCATTAAAAGTAGAAAACAACTGTTTTCATTGGTAGCATAACAATTCGGGTTGCTATCAGTCAACTTTTTAAATTAATTTTTTACTGATATTCTGGCCACTTTATCTTGACAGACTATCTTCACAAGTATAACTTTAAATTTAAATAAAGAAGATGTTCAAAAACGAAGGAAGAGGCAAAATGACATGACCGCCAGTGACGGAAGCCCAAGTAGTAGCCAGGCAACTAGTTATGACTCACTGACCTGGTCTAGCCGGAAGGCTGATTGTCCGCCGGTCTTGAGATTTCGACCGTAGACGATTCACCTCCGGCCTGAAGGTCAGAAGAGGCCAGGGCAAACGGAGGTGAGTTTTGGTTATTATTAAAATCCACCCATCCACCAGGTTAAACAGCCTGATCAATTTTAACTTTCCTCAGCTCTGTCCATCTGGTTATTCAAAATCGAGAATAAAAAAATACCGGCTAAGACCTTTTTCTTTCCGGTCGGAGGACATCTTTTTTTCCACTCCAAAACAGAGGTTGACCACATGCCGTTAATCAAAAAAGGTCTATGGTCAAAGCTCGCCAACAATAAAGATCAATCACAGCCCAGAACTGAGCTTATCCGGCAGGTTAGTCACTACGAACAAAGGCTAATTGAGCTTTGTTGTCTGCCGCTCAGTGAGGCCCTGGTTCGCCTTGAAACCTCTCTCCACGGACTGAGCACTGAGCAGGCCGAAGAAAGGTTAAATGAATTCGGTCCTAACGAGCTCACCGGCAGGAAAAAACTGAGCTTCTGGGCTGACATCTGGCATCGCCTGAAAAGTCCGCTGGTCATTCAGCTTCTGGCTATTGCTATTATCTCCGCCATGATTGGCGAGGCAAAATCAACAGCAGTGGTCAGCCTGATGGTTCTGCTGAGCGTTGGGCTTTCCTACGTTCTTGACCGGCGATCATTCGAGGCAGTCGAAGCCCTGGGAAAGAGGGTCCAGTCAAGAACCCTGGTATTAAGAAACGGGGTAGAGACTGAGATCAAGATCTCAGAGGTTGTTCCGGGCGATCTGGTCATCCTTCAAGCTGGCTCGGTGATACCAGCTGACCTCAGAGTGGTCTCAGCCAAAGATTTCTTTGTCAGCGAATCAGCTCTGACCGGTGAATCAATGCCAGTAGAGAAAACTGCTGCTCCACCGGCTTCTCAGGTTAAATCTGCCTTAGAACTTAATAATGCCTGTTTTCTTGGAACATTTGTCACCAGCGGCACGGCGAGAGGGGTGGTAATTAATACCGGGCGACAGACACTCTATGGAGCTATCTCCGAAAAACTGGCTGAAGCGCCACCGACCACCAGTTTTGACCGTGGCCTGCGTGATTTTACCTTTTTGATGATCAGGTTCATGCTGATTATGGTTTTTGCCGTTTTCATGATTGTTGGCCTGACCAAGGGCAACTGGCTGGAGGCTTTACTCTTTGCTGTGTCAGTAGCTGTCGGCTTAACCCCGGAAATGCTGCCGATGATCTTGACCGTCAATCTGGCCAAGGGTGCTCTATCCATGGCTAAGAAAAAGGTCATAGTCAAGCGCCTGCCAGCCATCCAGAATTTTGGGGCGATGAATGTGCTCTGTACTGATAAAACTGGCACTCTTACCCAGGACCGCGTTGTCCTCGAGAAACATGTCGATATTCTGGGAAATACCAGCGAAGATGTTTTGAATTATGCCTATCTTAACAGCTATTTTCAGACAGGTCTCAGAAATCTGATTGACCGGGCGATTCTGGAATACAAAGAGCTGGAAGTTGAAGCCAATTGCCGCCTGGTGGATGAACTTCCTTTTGATTTCGAACGCCGCCGCATGTCGGTGGTTGTTGATTATGAAGATAACCATGTCCTTATCTGTAAGGGAGCAGTCGAAGAAATATATTCTTGCTGCAGTAGTTACCAGATTGGTGATGAAGTCTATCCTTTAATTGATATGATTAGAGCCGACCTGTTTGAAGAGGTCGAACGGCTGAACCGTGATGGCTTTCGTGTTCTGGGCATTGCCTATCGTGAATTTCCCAAGACAAAAACTGTCTTTACCACTCAGGACGAAACCCAGCTAATTCTTCTTGGCTATATCGCCTTTTTTGATCCGCCTAAAACTCAGGCAGTCGAAGCCATCAGCTTGCTGAAAAAGGCTGGAGTTAGGATCAAAGTGCTGACCGGCGACAACGGATTGGTCACGGAAAAAATATGCCACGAGGTTGGCATTGAAATTGAAGGTCTGATTTCTGGCAATGATTTAGCCGATTTACAGGCAGAAGAATTTTCCAGGGCAGTTAAAGCCAACAATGTCTTTGTCAAGCTGACGCCTTCTCAGAAAGAGGAAATTGTCGAAACCCTTAGAAAACAGGGCTCAGTCGTGGGCTTCCTTGGCGATGGCATCAATGATGCCCCGGCTTTACGGGCAGCTGATGTGGGTATCTCAGTTGATTCAGCCGTGGATGTGGCCAAGGAATCAGCTGATATTATTCTTCTGGTCAAAAGCCTGCTGGTCCTTGAAGAAGGAATTATCGAAGGCCGCCGGGTCTTTGCTAATCTTATCAAGTATATCAGAATGGCCGCCAGTTCTAACTTCGGCAATATGCTGAGTGTAGTAGGAGCCAGCTATTTATTGCCCTTCCTGCCCATGCAGCCGATCCAGATCCTGACTAATAACCTGCTTTATGATTTTTCTCAGACCAGTATCCCCAGCGACCGGGTTGATGAAGAGCAAATTGCCGCCCCCCGTCAATGGGACATCGGACAGATCAAAAAATTCATGTTATCCCTTGGCCCCATCAGCTCAATTTTTGATTATGCCACTTTTGGCCTGATGTGGTTTGTCTTTAACTGTCGTGGTTTTCTGGACCCGACTTTACCCGCCAGCCAGAAGGAATTCCTGGTCAAGCTTTTTCAGACTGGCTGGTTTGTGGAATCACTATTAACCCAGACATTGATTGTTCATATTATCCGGACAAAAAAGATCCCTTTTATTCAAAGCCGGCCATCTTCCCAGCTGTTGTTGACCACACTGGTTATCATGTTCATTGGGGCCTGGTTGCCTTATTCGGCTTTAGCTCCGACTCTCGGGCTGGTTCCGCTGCCAGCCAGTTACTGGCTGTGGCTGTCTGGATTCCTGCTGGCCTACTCTGTCCTGGCCCATCAGGTAAAAGGCTGGTTCTTTAATAAATTTGGAGGTGTATGATGGACACTATACTCGATGCGCTTCAGGAAGGGCGCTTGTTTGAACTACCGGAAAATGACAAAACCCATGCGCTGCAGTTTTTAGCTCACATCATTGAAGCTTTTCCGGAAACACCAGCCGGAACCGATGTGGTTGGGTTGGTGCTGAAGAGGGAAGAAATTGCCAATACCGGCCTGGGCCGGGGCTGGGCCTGTCCTCACGCTCGCGTCCGCTATGAGGGTGATTTAAAGTGCGTCATTGGCTGGAGTCCAGCCGGAATTAATTATGGCGCACCGGATAAAAATCCCGTTTCCATCATCGTCATGCATGTTGTCCCTGACAACCAGCGCAGCCATTATCTCAAAGAGATCTCCATTCTGGCTAAGGTTTTGACCACCTACCAGGAAGTGGAAAGAGTTTATCAGGCAAAAAACCTCGATGATGTCAGGCTTTACCTGCTCGACATGATTGAGTCAACAAAGAGCTCAGCCACACCTGATGCCAGAGCCAGAATGATCAGCCTTCAAACCAAACCAGCCGTAGCGGTTCAACCTCTGCCCGAACTGAACAATTTAATTATCGAACCGGTTACGATTATTGCTGGACCGGATCTGAAACCGGTTATTCTCTCGCAGAATCCGTTCCTGACTGAAATTCTGGAAGGAATACCAAATCTGGTAGAGAAGCTGGAAACCGAAGGTGGCTATCAAAACGGGGGCTGGCGGTTACTGCGGCGTTCAACCACCGCCTATCAAAAAGGCCGGGTAGCTTATGATTGTCTGGCGATTAAAATAATCAACACCGGGCCGCCCAAACCAGCTTCGTGATTTTTATATGTGGCATCCGAGCAGACGAAATAACCGAGAAAGGTCATAAAATATAAATTAACCACGTTTATCTTTATCCTGTCAGAGCGGACTGCTGATTAATTCCTCAGACAATGGAAAAACATGGTCAGCTCTTAAGGCGAGAAGCTCTAAGGAAAGAGCCTGGGGGAGAAAAAACCCAGCCAAATTCAAGGCTATTTTTATCCAGCCTAAAATTTTTACTTCCTTTACAATTGGTTTCGATTTGCTGATATAATAAACTCACAGGTAAAATAAAATGGAGGGACAAAAAGGGAGGAGAATATGAATAAGGTAAAAGGAACCTTGAGGCTGACGTCAAGAAAAGTTTTTGATGCAATAAAAATGGGAAGAAAAGCCGGCTTCTGCTCTTTGATTAACTGGTCTGGCCTGGTTATTCTGATTGCAATCAGTCTGAGCTGCGCGGTTAACCCCGTCACCCAGAAAAGAGAATTTATGCTTCTCAGCCAGCAGGACGAGCTGGCTCTCGGTAAGCAAACCGATGCTGAAATTATTGGCACCTATGGAGTTTATCAGGATGAAGCCCTGAGCGAGTATATCTCTTTAGTAGGCAAAAAGCTGGTGGCAGTCAGCCATCAGCCAGATCTACCCTTTAATTTTAAAATCATGGATAGCTCGGTAGTCAACGCTTTTGCTGTTCCTGGAGGCTTTGTCTATGTGACAAGGGGAATTCTGGCCTACCTCAATGACGAGGCCGAGCTGGCCGGTACCATGGGTCATGAAATCGGCCACGTGACCGCCCGGCACAGTGCCCAGCTTTATACCCGCGCTCAGGCAGCTCAACTTGGTCTGGCTCTTGGTTCGGCTCTGTCCGAAACATTTCAAAAATTTGCCGGGCTGGCCGAAGCAGGATTGAATGTTCTTTTTCTGAGTTTTAGCCGGGAGCATGAAAAGCAGGCCGATGACCTCGGCGTACTTTATGCTTCACGAGCCGGATATGAAGCCAGCCATATGGCCAACCTGTTTGTAACTCTGGAAAGGCTTAATCCAACCTCTGGTCAGGATGGATTGCCCACCTGGCTATCAACTCACCCTGATCCGCCGAACAGAATTGAAGCGGTAAGAAAGGCAGCTGCCGATTGGAAGGCAGCCAATCCGGGAGCCAAACTGGCTGTCAACCGAGATGAGTATTTGAGAAAACTGGATGGACTGGTTTTCGGTGATGATCCAAGACAGGGCTATGTGGAAGGCCAGGTCTTTTATCATCCCGGGCTCAAATTTCAGTTCGTCGTGCCGGCCGACTGGAAACTTAATAACACCGCTTCTCAGGTTCAGATCATCGCCCCGAAGGAAGATGCAGCCATGGTTCTGACCATGGTGGAACAACAAACACCGGAGGAAGCAGCTAAAGCTTTTGTTGATAGCAATAAGGCCACTGTGCTGAGTTCGGAAACCAAAACTTTAAATGGCCTGGAAACCAGAAGGTTGAAGTTTATACTGAAAACGGAAGAAGGTAATCTGGCTGGTCTGGCCAATTTTATTAAAAAGGATGGCCAGGTAATGATGTTCCTGGGTTATACCGGGGATAGCAAATTTGTAACTTATTCCGACCTTATTTCTGATAGCCTGAACAGTTTCAAGCCACTGACCGATCAGAGCAAAATCAATGTTAAACCGGAGAAAATAAAAATAATTAAGACCGACAGGACTGATACCCTGGCTAATATCCTCAAGCCTTACAACTATAATCAGGAAAGGCAAAAACAGATAGCCATTATGAACGCCCTGGAACTCAGTGATAAAGTTCAGACCGGCACGTTGCTCAA